>WNFM01340270.1_pt4 | contig 24467 bp, 21 predicted proteins | sample 5400271 | NCBI WGS metagenome assembly WNFM01 (sample SAMN13153352, study PRJNA577476) | soil metagenome | isolation source: 60 cm saprolite on Douglas fir-dominated hillslope | place: USA:California | collected 2013-09-17 | reverse complement strand
ACGAAGCCGCCTCGCAAATGGTATCGAGACCAGCGGTTCCGGACGAGTAGCGCCCTAGCGCCATGTCTTTCACGGACCACCCCCTGCACTAAAAACGTCTAAGAGATGTCACGCGATCCTATCGCGATAGGGTGAATTATTCCAATCCCTTGCGCCGCCGAAGGTGCGTAATGCGAGATGCTCTCATTTTGTTGATTTGGCGAGATCACGGAAAAGTACGTTCGGCAGGGGCATGGTGGGTTAGTCCAGTTCGCTGGCCATACCCGCAAGGCCGGCGAAGCAAAAGCCGAGCCTCCCACGCGCCCGGCGGCTTCCTGGTCAATCGACGAGAGTTCGGTGGGCAAAGTGATAGGACCTCTCTATAATTGCCGAACTCTATCAGCTGTCCAGGTCAACGGGTCTTGATATGTCTGAACTCGTTTCAACGCCGTCCGCCGCAGTGACGATTTTGGTTGCGGAAGATGAAGAGCTAATTCGCATGATGATGGTGGACGCGTTGCAGGATGAGAAATTCCATGTACTGGAAGCTCATAATGGTCATGCTGCCTTAGAGCATTTTCGGCGGGGAAATCAGATAGCACTGTTGATAAGTGATGTTGGATTACCAGGATTAAACGGACGGGAATTAGTGGAGCAGGCGCGTGCCATAGTGCCCGATCTAAAATTTCTTTTCGTTACTGGCTATTCACCAGAGATCCTACAACATCAGGGCGATGCAGATAGCCAAAAAAATTGGATCGTGGATGTGCCAATACTTCGAAAGCCGTTCGACTTCTTGGAATTCATCGAGAAAGTAAACACCATTCTTCGGACGGAGCCTAGGCTCTGAACTGCGGTCCTGCTAGCTGGCAGTTGAGAAGCTTTTAAAAGAAGTTTGGTCGGAAGCGAACTGAACAGACAATCTTGATCCGAGTTTAAACGGAGTGAATGCGGCGGATGGCAACTGTTGTCGCGAAGGTTCTACTATTGCTGAGTTGCAAGAATGAGCGTCCATTACCGATTTAGTGGGTGCGACGTATTAAAAAGGCGGCCCGCGCCTGGCGCTTCCTCTCAGATTGAACAAAAGTCAGGTTATCGAGTTTTCCGGCGGCATCCTTTGTCGGCCGGCGAATTGTTTTTTTGGTCAGTTGCGGTGCTTGGAGGGGATATGCACGAGCGTCGCAATAAATCTCAGGCGGCGGTAGTTGCGGTGAATGCAAGATCGCTACGAAACTTGACCCGCAGCAATTGGCCGAGCGGCTGCACAATTACTTCGAGATGAGATCCCAGGCTGCGAGCCATTCCATTGACAATGCGCGTGCCGATATCGGTGGATGGTAGGTTCCCGGCTTCTGGGCGCGAGAAATGATCTTCAACGCTGAATTCGAGACAGCCATCCGGTAATTGCCGAAGGCGCACAAAAATGGACTGACCTGTCGTATTGGCAAGGTCATGCAATGCGCTCGCCACCAATTCGGTGGCGATAATGCCTAATGAAACGGCCTGCTCGGTCTTCACGCTAACGTCGTCAATATCGACGATTAACTGATTATGCTGGTCGATCGCCGTGATTCCGTAATCAGACAAAATTTGATTCAAATAAGAGATCATTCCGACTAAATTCGTATCGGAACAAGCATAGAGTTGTCGGTGCACCTGAGCGACGGCGATAACGCGTTCGGCAGCCTGTTGCAGGACTTGCTTTGCCACCGCGTCTTGCGTGCTTTGGGATTGAAGACGAATCATCGATGTAATCATTTGCAAGCTGTTGCCGATCCGATGATTCATCTCGTGCAGAAGCGTCTGCTGTTGCGCGTTGAGTTCGGCCAACCTCGCATTCTCCTCCTTTAGCTCAGCCATATGAAGGTCTCGCTGGCGCTGACTGGAAATTTTCTCTTGAGCTGCGAGCAGAGACGGCCTTAGCTGTTCTGCAAAAGACTGCTCATCGCGTAATTCAATAAAATCAACGACGCCCGCTTTGAATGCTTGTGTGATTGCCCTCGCGTCGTCATTGGTGACTGCATAGACCACGGCGGGGATATTTGGGATAGATGTAAGTTGGATCAAGGAATGCGGAAAATCAACATGCGCCGCCGTATCTACAATGGCGATGGCATTGAATGAAACATCGTTGGCAAGTGCTAAGGCAGATGCCTGATCGCCCGCACTCGCTAGGTTAATGTTCCAAGCATGAAATTGCTTTTCGATTCTCAGACGCCGCCGAGGATCATCATCGACATACAGGAAGGCGCAGCAAGTATCGGTGAGCATATGTCGGTTCTCGCGCGATCACTTCGAGGTTGAACGGATTTTTATCCTTTCATGATTCTACAACCGGACTGAGCTGTTCAACAAGCCGTGAATGTTGTTATTGTCACAACCATATGTTCGATCAGGAAATTTCTTCTTTGAGGTTCCCTTCCAGAAAATGGCCAAACGCCATTAAAGGCTGAATTTTTCCGCAGATTATTTTGATGATTGCCAGGATGGGGACGGCAAGAAATGCGCCGGGAACACCCCAAAGCCAAAACCAGAAGATCACGCTGATGACAATAAAAACGGGATTAAGTGTAAAATGCCGCGCAAGCAGTATCGGCGTCACGATCTGCCCCTCGATTACATGAATTCCCAGGTAGATCAGCGGCGGTAAGAGACCGGCCCAAGGGTCAGCATAACTAATGAGGCCGACAAAACTGAAGAGTCCAACACCCATAATTGGCCCAAGGATCGGCACATAATTCAACAAGAAGGCGACCGTACCCCATAGCAACGGGTCTCCCAGCTCGAATATAAAGCTGCTGAGGGCAACAGCAACGCCGACCGCTAGGTTCATAAGGCTGATTGTAACCAGATAGAAGCTGATATCACGCTCGATCTGCAAAGACATATCGACGGCCCGACGCTTGTCTCGGAATCGCGGCAATATCACCACCAGACGCCGTAAAAAAGTATCACCGGAAAGCAGCAAGAAGAACAATAGGAGGATGGTCGTGAAAAAACCGTCGGCGATGGCTCCTGTACTGCTAAGTAGGATATCCGACAACGAGATGTGACCAGACGATTCGGGCCTTAAGAAGTTCGCTCCTAGCATCTGCTGGATGGACTGTGCCAGGCTTTCGGCAAATCTCACAGGTTCATCCAGAAAACTCAGTCGAGCTTTCAAATCTGAAAGCGCTCCGGGCAGTTTCTTCAGCCATATCCCTGCTGACCCAGACAAGGCTGCGCCAATGCCGCCGACCGCACCCATCAGCAAAAGAAGGATGCCGAAAGCCGTAAACACCGACGGTATCCGGAGGCGCTGGCCAACGCGCATGACAGGCTGCAAGAGCAGTTTTAGTACCAGGGCGAGGGTTATGGGAAGAAGGATGGGGCGCCCCAAATACAGGGCGGCAACAAATAAAATCGTAAATGTGCCAGCCTGGATAACGACGACCGGATCCATAGTAAGCGGCTCTGGCAATGCATCGTTGTCGAGCGTATCCGTCGTCTCTGACTCGTGGATATCGCGAAGCTCCTTCATGAGGCCAGATGCTCCCACAAGTAGCCACCAAACAACGACATGTCGCGAAGGCTAAATTGCTAATAGGGCCAAAGGTTCCTGCCCCTTATGGAGTTTACGACACATCAACGATGCCGTGATCTGCCACCACCCGTCCTACCAGGCTTCCGCCATTTCAGGTTATACGCCGTCTACATTGAGAGCTGAAAAGAGAGGCAGTGCCGTGCAACATAATTGTTCACGATTATCAGGGAAGCATCAGAGCTGATTGCCTGGATGGCGCGATGGCGTCAGCTGTCTTCTATAATTATTTCCAGCAACTTCCAATGGCCTTCCGCGGTTATGTCGCAGCGCTGCATCACAACGGAATCAGTCTCGAGGATACGTCGCAAATCCGTTCGTGCACGAGAGACACGGCTCTTGATCGTGCCAACGCGGCACCCGCATATCTCTGCCGCTTTTTCATAACTCAAACCGCTTGCACCAACGAGCATCAAGACCTCGCGCTGATCCGGCGTCAGTTGCCAAAATGCTCGTCGAAAGTCGGAGAACTCCAAACGACTTTCCTGTTGCGAATCTTGACGCTGAGATTTCATCAGCGTTTCGTCATATGGAACGGCGCGACTTTGCCATTTGCGTCTTTCGTTATAATACTGATTTCGAAGAATCGTGAACATCCATGCGCGAAAATTAGTGCCAGGCGTAAAATGGTCGGATGCGGACAGAGCCCTGACCACCGCTTCATGTACAAGGTCATCAGCCAGATCACGATTATGAGTAAGCGATCTGGCGAACGCCCGCAAATGTGGGATTGTCTCCACCAGCGTCTGCTTGAAATCAAAGGTTTCCGAAATTGATGTTTCCGCCAATTTCAAATCCTTGTTGGAAACGGTGAAGACGAGCGATTAGGCGTCTTGCATTTTCAAGCTGTCGACGAGGGTCTGGAGTTGGTCGGGCAATGGCTCTTCGACGACTTCTCTATATAGCTGCGCTAACCGCATGTCGAACCAGTTATCGACTGACAAGGACAGGTATTCCGCGTCCTTGTCGGGCCTATTTTGAAGATCTCGACACCCGGATTTGCCGGTATCTTTCGCTTTTTGGCTCACGTTGAATGGCCCGCTAATTTCGCCGGAATCTTATTACTTTTTTAACCATCAGGCCATCGTTTCGTTGCGGTACCTCACCAATACGTGTTGCCATTGCAGCGCGCCGTGGTCGGCTCGTGTGGTTGGCCGGCGCGCCGCCTTGAGGCGGGAACAAAATTGGTGGTCGCGACTTTCTAACGGCCCTCTAGGAATGGAAGGAGGATGGCAGTGGTCCGTGCACTTCTATTGATCATTCTCATTGTGCTTATAATTGGGGCCATCCCTGCTTGGCCCTATAGCGCGGGCTGGGGGTACTACCCAGCGAGCGGGTTGGGGGGCCTGCTCATTATTCTAATCGTGCTGGCCATCTTAGGAATAATTTGATTTCGCGGCTTGTTTGTTTGGTCATAGTCTCTTGTATCGATCAGGGCGCGGCATACTTCGCATGATGAACGGCCGTCATCTGTCACAGAACAGAATGGTCCGCTTGCTAGGCGATCCAAAGCTAAAGCGACCAAGCTAAGTGTTGGATACCTGGTCGTTGTGAAATGCTTTTCAGAGCGGGTGGCATGGCATAATTGTCCGCCTTGGCTTTCCACTTCAAGGTACAGCGTAAATCGGCTACCTGCAGCGCCATATCATAGGAAACATCCCATGTGGAAATGCGCAAGTCGCTTTCCTGCAAGATGGTACGCAAATCCACTTCGGTTATCTTATCAAGCTGCCAGGATATGTGCAGCCGGACCTGGCGCTCTGTTTGGCGATATCGATCCAATAACTTCAATGTATGGAGAATGAAAAGCGCGAGAAGGGTTGATACGACACCCAGGGACAGCTGCCCGCCACCAAATAATAAGCCAATGACAGTCACAAACCATAAAGTGGCTGCCGTCGTGAGGCCGACAATACGGTCGTCTCGCCGCAGAATGGCGCCGGCGCCGATAAAGCCCACGCCGGTGAGGATTCCCAGCGGTAATCGCAAGACATCCGCTGTGGCGAAGGAATCAGATGTCTTGCCAATCGTCAAGAGTAGCATATTGGCTTGAAGCATGGAGACAGAGGCAGCTAATCCGACGATCAGGGTCGTGCGCGTCCCAGCAGCGCGATGGGCTTCACCACGCTCCCATCCGAGGACGCCGCAAGCCAATACAGTCAGCACCAATCTCAGTGCGATGTCATTCCAATCGATTAGCAGCGACATGTTTATCTGCTTCGTTGTAGGCAAGCCTCACGGAGTTAAAACAGAGTGAAGGCATGACGGGTTCCCGCAAAGACACGATGTGAGCGCGGTCACTCGGTCATCCTCGCCGTCCGCGGGGTCAATCCAGAATCCGGCGCTCTGGAACTACGCCAGCTCTATTGATTTTCAATACCTTCAGGTCTGTGGTCGTTGTCGTTCCATCCCTACGTCTCTATTCGTCATTCTAGATATAGCCGCTGTAATCATTTCCGTTTGACCTTATCAGGAGGCAAAGCATGCGAACCTCCCGTTCAGCACAAGCGGCAACCCGGGTCACCATCTACGCGGCGCTTGCCGGGAATCTTGCCATTGCTGTCACGAAATTCTCTGCGGCGTTATGGAGTGGCAGTGGGGCAATGATGAGTGAAGCAATTCACTCCATTATCGATACCGGAAACGAAGCGCTCCTGCTTTACGGGCTGGCGTGCGCGTCGAAGAAGCCTGACCGTCGTCATCCCTTCGGATATGGCATGGAGTTCTATTTTTGGGCGTTCGTGGTCTCCCTGGTGATTTTTGCGCTAGGTGGCGTTTTAACGATCTATGAGGGTGTTGATAGATTGCGACATCCGGTGCAATTCAAAGACCCTTGGATCAACTACATTGTTCTGATTTCTGCTTTCATATTCGAGTTTACGTCCTTTCGCATCGCATGGCGCGAGGTGCGGAAAGCACATCCGACCGGCAGCCTGTGGCGAGCGATACTGATTAGTAAGGACCCCGGCATTTTTTCCGTTCTATTGGAGGACTTTTCGGCACTGATCGGGTTGATCATCGCGAGTGGAGGATTCAGTCTCGCGCTCTTGCTCGATGAGTTACGCTATGATGCAGTGGCATCAATCGCGATAGGCGTCCTTCTTATCGGAATCTCCATCGTTATTGCCGGCGAGACACGCAGTCTATTGATTGGAGAAAGTGCGGGGGGTCCGGTAGTGCGGCATTTGCGGACGCTGATCATGAATGATTCTCGTGTTCAGGAAGTTGGCGAAGTTCTGACCATGCATTTTGGACCACATGACATATTGGCGGCAGTGAGCGTTGATTTTGAGGATAATTTAACGGCTGCTCAGGTCGAAAGCGCCATCGAAGAGATGACGGATACTTTGCGGGCAGAAATCCCTGAGATCGGGCGTCTATTTATGCGTCCAATGCGACGGCGATCAGCCTAGACGGGTATCGATTTTTGGAAGCAGAAGGGCTTTGAAAATACGCCAAGACAGGCACTTATCACCAGTACCGTCACTTTGGGGGATTGAAAGGCCCGCCGCAATGGCGAGCTGCCGCACAATGTCACTCCTTCTCTCATCGCTCCGCCGGAACGACTAACGACGTGATTGGTTTTTTAACGAGGTTAATATGCTCGGAGTGATGTGATGACCAAGATAAAGAGCGTTAAAGAGTATCGCCAGAAAGTTAGGGAATTGGGTAAGGAAGGCCGTCTTCCCCTTGATCGGGCCAGCTCAAAACAGAAGGATCTAGAAGCGGAAACTGCAGACTATGCCCAGAAGCTTCACAATAAAGAAACGAAGGGGAGGCCTAAATTGGGAATCAAAGCCAGAGGTTAGTCGATCCCATTTCAGCTGTGGGCACTTTCAAGCCAGAGATACTTAATCTCTAAACGGAGGATGAGATGCACGATTCGTTGAAAGGTACGCGGGTCGCGATCTTAGCGACGGACGGGTTCGAGCAAACGGAGCTATTGACACCGCAACGCGTACTGCGTGAGAGCGGTGCGGAAGTCGAGGTCGTTGCTCCCTTGGTCCCTGGACATTAATAAATGCCAAGGTGGTTAGAGATCGATGCATGACATCATGGCCATCTTTGTAGGCGGACTTGGAAAATGCGGGCGCTATATGGTTGGACAAACCCGTGGTGGAAATCATGCTTGGTTCCTTGATGCTTCACCGATCATTTGACGGTTGCAGAAGGCGATGCATCGTCTTCAACAACGTATCAGCATCGTAGGGCTTATAAATGACGCGTCGTTTGAAACTTTCCGGCAGGGCAACAGAGGCGGCATATCCTGTCGTCAATATGCAACATGTCTTCGGGTGCGTCATTTCGATCTGCTGAATAAGCTCGATTCCACTTAGCCCGCCGGGTATGACAATGTCAGACAACAAGATGTCGAATCTCTCGCGACGCAAAAGATCTATTGCCTGATTTGCATCCTCCACATGCATCGCTCGATACCCCGCATCGACGAGTATCTCCAGCGTAAGTTCGCCAAGCAGCTTATCGTCTTCGACCAACAACACAGATATTGTAGATTCCTCGGGCATGTTCGTCTCTCGTCCCCCATTTCGCCAGGAAGCGTTGCTCTCACTGCAAAATGCTTAAAAACCGGGCCAGCTGCGTCGGGCGTGAATTCTGAAGCTCCTATCCACCTATGCTCGATGGTAAATCTTAAGGTCGGTGTTCGTCCATCGAGGAGATACTTGTCCAGATCATTTTTTCGGCAACCGCTCACTTGCTTTCTATGATCTGCGCGTTCCATTGGCCGCATTATCCGAACAATGCCCGGGAAGGACGTGCGGCGATTTCCTCAAATAGACCGACGATGCCGGCATGAGATGCCTCCTTCCTGGCGCCCAGGGCAACGCGCAGAAAGGGCATGCCGTTCCCATTCTCGGGATTGATCGCTTCATACCGCTGGCCCCGGAAGCCGAACCTGCTGCCGCGCTGAGATGCAGGGTGCAATAAGGCGCGGCACTTGCGGCATCGTCAATTGTGGGGCTGAGGAGAAGCCGGTCGGGCGCGCATACAATGCGCTGCGTTGCCGACACACCAGGTCGATTCAACTTATGTCAAATTCACTCTGTATGATTCCAGCTTCATACTTCGTCATTGACGATCACAGCGACAAATCCGGCTAGACGAAAGTGGACGAGGGACTTTTGAATTTGTTCGCTGAAGCAGGTGGGCACGTCACTTGCCTGTTCGCCCACTGCAAATATTGCTGCCTTGATGTGGAACAAGACGCCTTGAACAAGGTTGATCGTTCAAAATCATTGCAAGAGGTGTCGCCGTGTCAGGACAGTTGGACAATGCTCCCTCCGCCCAGCCTATTTCCGACGCAGATAGTTCGTCCGACGAAGAAGGGCCGGCAGGCGGCGTCATTGAAATTTCCACGGAGGCGCCAAAGCTGAATCGCGCAACACTTGATCTGCGTCGATTGTGCACACGCCAAGAGAGAATTCTCTATGTCACCTCGGAGATCGATGACTATGTGAAGGCGGGTGGGCTTGGCGAGGTCTCGGCGGCACTCCCGAGAGCGTTGCGTCGTTGCTGCGACATACGCGTTCTGATACCTGGGTATCGCCAAATTGTTGACAGTCATCCCGACATGCCACTGATTGCTGATCTTCCGGCGCAAGCGGGGTTACCGCCCTGCAGTATTGGTCAAATACGAACGCCGGATGGACTGACCATATATGTGGTGAAATGCGCCGAACTTTACGAGCGAGAGGGAACGCCCTATTTGGATGCGAATGGGCGAGATTGGGTTGACAATGATATACGTTTTGCTCGCTTAAGTTTGGCTGCGGTTGAGATCGCCGCAGGCGCAGGTGATCCCACCTGGGGGCCCGACTTTCTTCACCTCAACGACTGGCCATCGGCGCTGACATCGGGATATTTGGCCTGGCGAGGAATCACAACGCCCTCGGTACTCACTATTCACAATCTCGCCTATCAGGGCCTCTTTGATCGACGGTGCATGTCTGCACTTGGCATTCCCGATCATGCGTTTCAGATTGACGGTGTTGAATTCTATGGTCGCGTCTCCTTTCTTAAAGCTGGAATTTTTTATGCCTCGTATTTAACGACCGTCAGTTCGACCTATGCGGATGAGATTACCCGCCCGGAATTTGGCTGCGGACTTGACGGTCTGCTACGTGTACGGGCAGCCCAGGGGCGCTTGACCGGCATCTTGAACGGTATTGACGAAAGCTGGGATCCTAAGCGCGACCCCTCCTTACTGAAGCGCTTCGATGCAGGGAACTGGGCCGCGAAACGTGCAAATGCCGATCATGTCCGACAAGCGTTCGGGCTAGCGGTGTCGCGTGGGCCGCTCTTTGCAATCGTATCCCGGTTGGTACATCAAAAGGGCGTCGATCTGGTTATTCAAGCTGCAGAAGATATCGTTGAGCAAGGTGGACAGTTGGTTGTTACCGGTCGGGGTGAGAGGCGCTTCGAGAAGGCTATGATGGACTTGGCGACGCGACACTCGGAAGCGGTGGGAGTCCGCATTGGCTTTGACCAGGAGGAAGCTCGGCGGATGTTTGCGGGGAGTGACTTTCTCTTGATGCCATCGCGTTTCGAGCCCTGTGGCCTTAGTCAAATGTATGCTCAGAGATTCGGGTCGTTGCCGATCGCCCACAAGACAGGTGGTCTGGCCGACACGATTGAGGATGGATTGACCGGATTTTTGTTTTCCGATTTGTCCTTGCCGGGGCTGCTCGGAGCGGTCCATCGTGCGATGGACGCTTATACCTCCACGCGCAAATTGAACAAAATGCGGCGCAAAGCAATGTCCCGCCTGTTCGATTGGCATGGATCTGCGGCGCTTTATCACCGCGTTTATGCTGATGCTAGGCAATGGTGAGGCACGGACGTTTCTTTCGTCGATATGGGTGGAAATATAGGTGGAAATAGGAATTCTCTGCGCGCAACTTGTATCGCGGCATCATGTTGTTTCGGTGGCGGATGATAGAAAGATTCTAGCCGTCACGAGGTCGTTGACCAGGATCTGTTGGAATTTTGCTCGAGCTTGTGAATCGCGCTGGCGCAAAATGTAGGAGGGATGAATGGTTATCATCATGGATATTTGATCGTCGATCGATAAGACCTTGCCCCGGTGTCGGCCGATGGCAAGTGATTTTCCCGTCACGGCGCGAACTGCCGTTGCACCAAGCGCAACCACCAAGCGCGGCCGAATGACACGTATCTCCTGCCATAGCCACCACTTACAGATATCGATCTCACCAGCTGTAGGACGCTGGTGCATCCGCCTCTTTCCGCGCAGGCGGAATTTAAAATGCTTGACGGCATTGGTCAGATAGACATTTTGACGCGACAGGCCGGCGGCCTCGATCGCCTCATCCAGGACTTTTCCGGCAGGTCCAACAAACGGTCGATGCAGGCGATCCTCGACATCACCGGGTTGCTCTCCGACCATGATCAGGCGCGCGTGCCGTGGGCCCTCGCCAAAGACAACCTCGCCACCGCATTGCCAAATGCCGCAACGCCGACAGCTCATTGCCTCGTTTTTTATGCCGCGCAGGGAGGGCCGCACTGGCTTTCCTTTTGGCGTGCGATTTAATCGCGCGCCGATTTTGTGAGAGTGGCGCATTCGAACCCGTCTCCAGGTTCCATTCCAATTTCAATCGGCGGCGAAAGTTCCACGACGTCTCGCCGCACAAGCTAAATGACAGAGACGACGTGGGTGAGAGCTGCGCGGCCGATGATCCATAATTCTCGGGAACATCGCGTGACAGGAGAGATTTATCTGATCGGGCAGACGGGTTCGCCTTGGGAGAGCTACCGGTGGAACTCGGTGAGAAGGAGAAAGTCAATGCAGATGCTATCGGTTGAATTGCGCGAATGTATCGACAATTGCGTTCGATGTTACGAGGTTTGTCTTAGCACATCGATGGGCCATTGTTTACAGACGGGCGGTCCCCATGTCGAAGCACAACATGTCAGGCTTATGGCGACCTGTGCGGAAATATGCCGGACTTCAGCAACGCTCATGCTGATCGGTACCGAATATCACCGGAAGCTCTGTACCATCTGTGCCGAGGTTTGCAACGCGTGCGCGGCGAGCTGTGATCAGGTTGGGGACATGGAAGATAGTGCCAAAGCGTGCAGAATCTGTGCTGAAAGCTGCCACAAAATGGCATCGTAGAAATGCGATGGCGCAGCCTTTCAAACGCCACGGCGGATTGTTCGATCTCCATCTCTGTAAGACAAGAACTGGAGGAGGGGATGCCATTGAGGCGCCGCCATGAAACGTCGCGGAAAGATCTGGATCGGCATTTCGGGATGGACCTACGCGCGGTGGCGCGGGCAGTTCTATCCAAAGGGACTAAGGCAAAGCGAGGAGCTGGCATATGCCGCGTCGATATTTCGGTCGATAGAGATTAACGGATCATTTTATCGCCTTCAAACACCAGACATCTTTGCGCGATGGGCTGCAGAGACACCCCGAGATTTTGTATTTGCAGTCAAGGCGCCCCGTTTTCTTACCCATGTGCGCCGGCTACGTAATCCCGCGGTGCCACTTGCGAATTTCCTCGCCTCAGGATTGTTACGGCTCGGTCCCAAGCTTGGGCCTGTCCTTTGGCAGTTTCCGCCGAGCTTTCGCTTTGATGCGGAATTGCTCGACAGATTTCTTCATCTGTTGCCACATGATACGGAAGCAGCAGCGACCCAAGCGAGGCGGCATGATGGACGTCTGAAGGCGCGGGCCTGGCTGCGGGCGAATGTCGCGCGCCCCTTACGTCATGCCATCGAGATTCGTCATGAAAGCTTCCGCAATCCGCAATTCATCGACATGCTGCGCGAGCATGATGTTGCACTCGTCTGCGCTGATACGGTCGATTGGCCGCGTCTAATGGATATTACCTCGGACTTTATCTATTGCCGTCTACATGGCTCCGAAGAACTTTATCGCAGTGCCTATACCGACAAGGCTCTCAAAACCTGGGCGACACGCGTGCGCGCATGGTCCGAAGGGAAGCCGCTGCCGGTTGGGGATTATGCCAGTGGCCGGAAGGCTAAAAAGATGCCGCGTGATGTCTTCGTGTATTTCGATAATACCGATAAATTGCAGGCTCCCGCGGACGCACAAGCGCTTATGCGAAAGGTCGAATAGACCGGTACCAACGAACATCCAGGTGAGCAGGCTCCTGTTTCTTGTTGTTGGAAGAGTTCAAATATTACGCGATTTGACGTAAAACGCATAAAGCGGTAATCTTATGGCAGTGGCATTCGTATGTTTTTTATCAACAGTTACAGCTACGGGGAGATCACATGACAATAGATGGTGCGTCCCTCGAGACCATCCTCACAACGATCGCTCTTGCTCTGGGCATTCTGGTCAGCCTCAAGGCGCTCCTCAAATAGATTAAATTGCCTTAGAGCGGCGTCGCCTTTGCCGATCTCATCTGGCACCGGCGGTTGCCGCTCGATTGCGGGCCTCAGAACCGACCGACTTAAGCCGACGGATTGTCGGCGAAACAACGCGTTGTGCGCCCGATCTCAGTAGGAACTCTGTGCCTATATCCGTGTTGGTTTGCGGTAGCACATAGGTCTTTGATGGCACCGAGAGCCAATTGGAAAGGGTACTTGAAAGTCGCGGAAGTGACCTGTCCGGTCGCTCTCTATACTGCCACCTCCACTTCGGAGAGATTGGCTTTTCACACGCTCAACCGCGAGTCGGGACACCGGGTTCATCGCCAGTTCCTGGACAGCGATACTGGTAAGCCTGTGGCGCGAGAAGACCAGGTGAAGGGCTATGAAGTCGCCAAGGATGAATATGTCATCTTAGAGCCGGAAGAAGTGGCTGCAGCTGTCCCAGCCAGTGACAAGACACTGAGCATCGACGCATTCATTGCATGTGGTGATGTCGACACGATCTATTTTGATCGATCCTATTATTTGGCTCCGGCCAACAAAAATGCCGAAGAGGCATATTTGCTGATCCGCGAGGGGATGAGAGCGGCTGGTGTTGTCGCCATCGCCCACACGGTTCTGTTTCGTCGCATGCGTGCCCTGCTCATCAGAAATCATGATCCTGGATTAATCGCGACGACATTGAACTATGATTATGAAATTCGCTCCGCGACCGATGCCTTCGATGAAATCCCCAAGCTAAAGATCAAGGGAGAGATGCTCGATCTAGCGAAACACATCATCAAGACCAAGCAAGGCAAGTTCAAGCCGCAGGAATTTGATGACCGCTATGAGGCGGCATTGGCAGAGCTGGTCAAGGCCAAGCTTGCAGGAAAGCGGCTACCGGCAAGGAAGGCGCACAAGGACGCGAAGGTGATCGACCTCATGGACGCGCTGCGGCAGAGCGCTGGCGCGAAAGGCGGGCGGCCGAAGAAACGGTCCCGTGCAGCACCGAAGCGTAAAGCAAGGGCGACATCGATGCGTAGGAAGGCCAGTTGATCAATGGCCCTCGAAACCTATCGCCATAAGCGGAACTTCAAAGCGACCGCCGAACCCAAAGGGCGGAAAGCCAGAAGGGTCGGCAACAGCTTTGTTGTCCAAAAGCATGATGCACGCCGACTTCACTATGACTTCAGGCTGGAAATGGACGGGGTTCTCAAGAGCTGGGCCGTTACGCGCGGGCCGAGCCTCGTTCCGGGTGAAAAACGGCTGGCCGTGCATGTCGAAGACCATCCGCTGGAATATGGTGATTTCGAAGGCACGATTCCGAAAGGCGAATATGGCGGCGGAACCGTCATTGTCTGGGATAAGGGCACTTGGACACCGCTCAATGATGCCCGCAAGGGCTATGCGAAAGGTCATCTTGACTTCGATCTCGATGGAGAAAAGCTGGGTGGCCGGTGGCATCTTGTTCGGATGCCGAAGCGGAATCGCGAGAAGCGGGAAAACTGGCTCCTCATCAAGGGTGATGACGAGCGCGCGCGGTCGAGGGACTCACCCGACATTCTTGAAGAGCGCTCCGAGTCCGTAAAGACGGGCCGGCAAGTTGAGGATGTGGCCGGTGAACCACCTGGCTGGTCGTCCAAGACCGGGAGGATTGGAAAGTCAAAGACGGCAACTTCGGCCGGTGACAAAACCTTGAATATAAAAGGCGGGAAAAAGGCTCGCTTGCCGGCATTCGTGGATCCTGAGCTTGCCACTTTAGCGGCCAAGCCACCGACAGGAAACCGATGGATGCACGAGGTCAAGTTTGATGGCTATCGTCTACAAGCCCGCATAGAAGCAGGCCGCGTTAAGCTCCTGACCCGGAGCGGTGCCGACTGGTCGAAGAAATTTGGTAAGGACATTATCGCTGCCTTGCGGGCCCTTCCTGTCGCAAGCGCTCTGATTGACGGTGAGCTTGTTGTTGAGACTGCGTCAGGGGCATCCGACTTTTCTTCACTCCAGGCAGACCTGAGTGAGGGACGCACGGATCGATTTATGTTTTATGCCTTCGATCTTCTTTATCTCAATGGTTATGACCTCCGGAAGGCTGCCCTCATAGACCGCAAGAGCGCCTTGCAAAGGTTCTTGCCGAGGGAATCATCGATATTGCGATTCAGCGCCCATTTCACCGCGGATGGGGACCTGATTCTTCGCCACGCCTGCCGGCTTAGTCTGGAGGGAATCATTTCCAAGCTTCGGAATGCACCCTATCAATCTGGTCGAGACAAGAGCTGGATCAAGTCGAAATGCTCCGAACGGCAGGAATTCATTATCGCTGGCTACGTCCCGTCGACGATCTCGCGAAAGGCAATCGGTTCGCTAATTCTAGGCGTCCGTGAGCGGGGGAAACTGAATTACGTTGGACGGGTAGGCACCGGATTCGCTGTAGCGGTCGCAGAGGACCTATACCGACGGCTCGAGCGTGCTCGGATCGACCAGAATCCATTTACGGGGAAAAAGCCTGATAGCGCTGCAGCTCGCAACGTGCGGTATGCGCGGCCTGAATTGGTGGGAGAGATCGAGGTGCGCGGCTGGACAGCGGACGATATTCTGCGGCATGCCTCATTCCGCGGACTGCGCGAGGATAAGCCAGCCGCAGAAGTGATCCGCGAGAGCAAAAAGAGAGCACCATCTGCCAATCGCCGACCGGGATATAAACTCACACATCCAGATCGGCTTTTTTGGCCGGAGGAGGGGGTCACAAAGGAAGGTTTGGCAGACTATTATGCAGATGTGTGGCCACGCATGGGGCCTTTGATTGCTGGGCGACCTTTGGCCCTCCTGCGTTGTCCCGACGGTGTTACCAAGCAATGCTTCTTCCAGAAGCACGCTTGGCGAGGGTTGAGCAAAGACATTACGCTGGTCAGTGACCCGATGGCGAAGGCGGAGGAGCCGTTGATCAGCATCAACGATCTCAACGGATTGATCGGCCTCGTGCAGGCAGCTGTTCTTGAAATTCACCCTTGGGGTGTCAGGTTAGCTGACTGGGAACGGCCAGATTACCTCACAATGGACCTTGATCCCGGCGATGGCGTCGCTTGGGCGGATGTGATTTCCGCTGCGCTGGAGACACGCGACCGGCTCGAGGCTGCGGGTTTGACAGCCTTTGTGAAGTTGTCTGGGGGAAAAGGTCTTCATGTCGTCTCGCCGCTCAAACCTAAAGCTCCCTGGACGGTGGTGAAGGCCTTCGCAAAAACGTTGGCAGAATCGATGGCCGGCGATAGCCCAGGCCAATACGTCTCGACGATCACGAAATCGAAACGTCGAGGTAAGATCTTGGTCGACTATCTTCGCAATGGCCGCGGTGCTACCGCCGTGGCGGCCTATTCAACTCGTGCCCGTCCGGGTGCCGCCGTATCAATGCCACTTCATTGGGATGAGCTCGGGTCTGGCATTGGCCCCACGCACTTTACCGTCATGAATGCATCAACGCGGCTCGCTTCGCTGAAATCGGACCCCTGGGGCGGATTTTTCACCGCAGCGGCGCCGATCGAGCAACGCAAAAGACGCACCAAGCGGAATACTTAACCTTTGCGGCCGCGCTTTCCTTCTGATGCAATGCTTTTTCGCAAGGCATCGACAATACTGATGACATTACTGGAAGGCACCTGTTCCTTACTCCTGGCTGCCTTTCGCTGTGCCGGCTTTCCTTTCATCTTATGCGCGATGATATCGAGTAATCGTTCTTGGACGGGATCTGCGACCATCGATGCCCCCCATGCCCTCGATCGCTCTTCAATCAGTTGCTTGATCAGGGGCACCAGCTTTCTATCAAGTGCGGGCGGCTTCTTGCCCTCGAAATAGTCGCCAGGTGAGCGGACCTCGTCGCCGAAATGTAGTGTCCAAAGAATGATCCCTTTGTCCCGTGGTTGTAACATCACCGCCCTTTCGCGTCGGTACATTACCAGCCGCGAAATGCCGACGGTATCGGTCTCTTGCATTGCATCACGGATGACCGAGAAGGCTTCTTCTCCGACGGCGTCGTTGGGGGTTAGATAATGCGGCTGATCATACCAGATCCAGTCGATGCTATCCTTTGGCACGAACATCTCGATATCAATGGTCCTGGTGCTTTCAAGAGCGACGGAATCGAGCTCATCGTTCTCGAGCATGATAAAGTCCCCTTCGGCACGTTCATAACCCTTGACCTCGTCTTCCTCAGCAACAGGATCGCCGGTCACGGCATCCACGTAACGACTGACGATACGGTTGCCCGTCTTGCGGTTAAGAGTGTGAAATCGGACCTTCCCTTCCTCCGTGGTTGCTGGCGTCATCGACACCGAACATGTCACAAGAGAAAGCTTCAGATAACCCTTCCAAAATGTGCGCGGTGCCATGGCAGTTCACACCAAATATCCACAGTCTCTACTAACCTTCATTCAACCAGAATGTTCCCCCTGGAAGGATATCCCCGACGATGGCAATCGATAATCAATCAGCTGTCGCAAAGTAAGTGCCTGGCCGAGATGGCTGCCCACTGGCGACCAAGAATATCCTAAGCCTCTCGTGATGCCGCCTTCGCGCGATCTGCGCGATGGCGTTCCGTGTTCAGCAAGACTGTCAATTCATCGATGCCGTAAGGTTTCATCAACCTTGGGAGGTTGCGCGTAGAATCAGAAGGAATATCGGCATAACCCGTTGCAAGAATTACCGGCATTTGCGGATGAAGAGCCTGCGCTCTCTCTGCCAATACTGATCCGTTCATCGTCGGCATGACGTGATCCGTGATTAATAAGTCAATCTGCTCGCCAGAATTAAGTATCTGAAGTGCCTCTTCGCCCGACTGCGCCAAACTCACGGAATGGCCAAGTTCTTCCAGCATGGACCGCGTCAACTGTCCAACCAATGCTTCATCATCGACAACCAGGACGTGCAATCCGTTCATCGGCTGCACAATCGGCAGATTTTTCTTTAAATCAGCTGCCAGTTCCGGCGAATTCGATACCGGGAACCATAGTTGCACGGTCGTTCCCATACCCAGCTCACTCATCACTTTAATGCCACCACCCGACTGGGCGGCAAGGCCATGAACAGAAGACAGCCCTAGACCGGTTCCTTTGCCCACTTCCTTGGTTGTGAAAAACGGTTCCGTGCACCGTTTGAGGATTTCTGCATCCATGCCGCAACCGTTGTCAGTCACCGACAATCTGACATGTTTGCCGCTTTTGACCGCCAGGCTGTCGACGGAAATAGTATCATTGACGGCCGAAATGGTGAGGCGGCCGCCATCTGGCATAGCGTCCCGTGCATTCAACGCCAGATTCAGCAATGCGACTTCAAGTTGGTTTGGATCCGCGAGAATTGATGGGAGATCTTCTTCCAAAGAAAATTGAATGTCGATTGTTGGACCCAAAGAGCGCCTAAGCATTTCGCTCATGCTCTCGATAAGGCCTTTAATGGGGACCGGCTCCGGGCGAAGCTCCTGTCGTCGGGCAAAAGCAAGCAAGCGTCTCGTCAATCCAGCACCTCTCTCGGCATTTTCCCGAGCACCTTCCAAAAATTTTCTTGCCTTTGCATCGAGCGTCACCTTGCGCGCAAGATAATCGAGACTGCCCATGATGCCCATTAGCAGATTATTGAAGTCATGTGCCAATCCACCGGTGAGCTGGCCGAGACTTTCGAGTTTTTGCATTTCATGAACCTGGGCTAATGCGGCCTCCCGCTCCGCGGTCCGCTCTCTGACGCGTTGCTCCAGCAACGTATTGGCCTCTGCGAGAGCCGCAGTTCTGTCAACTACTCGACGTTCAAGCTCCGCATTGAGGCGTTCCAGTTCGCGCGTCTTGCGATGAAGATCGGCGAAGACACGAACCTTGGCTCTCAGCAAATCCGGTACGACCGGAACTGGAATGTAATCCACGGCACCATATTCGTAACCGCGCAACAGATCGATGTCCGTCACAGAAATGGCCGAGACAAAGATAATGGCAATGGATTGAAAGCGCGGATGCTCTCGGATCATCGTCGCCAATTCAAAACCATCGAGGTCCGGCATACAAACATCGATCAAAATGACTGCGATGTCGTTCTTGAGAATCTTTTCCAAGGCCTGTTGCCCAGAATTGGCCTTAATCAGATTCTCACCGAGGTTCCGCAAAATCACTTCGTAACTGAGAAGCTTTGCCGGCTGATCATCGACGAGCAAGATATTGACGGCTTTGTCCGCAGTCATTGCGGATCTCCTATCGATGCAGCCACATCCTGAGAGCCGAAAGCAGTTGTTCTGTATTGACAGGCTTCGCGAGATAATCTGACGCGCCCGCTTCAAGGCATTTTTCGCGGTCGCCTTTCATGGCTTTGGCTGTCAAAGCGATGATGGGTAGGCGGCGGAATGCCGCGTTTCGGCGTATCACCTGCATTGTCTGATAGCCATCCATTTCGGGCATCATGATATCCATCAGCACAATCGTGATGCCGGGCATGGAATCAAGTAACGCGATGGCCTCATTCCCGGTTGTCGCCGTCAAGACACGCATGCCTCGCCGTTCCAAGACGCTGCTTAAGGCAAAGATGTTGCGAGCGTCATCATCGACAAGCAAGACCGTCTTACCTAAAAGATCCTCATCCGAACTATGTAGGCGCTCCAGCATTCGCTGTTTTTCCGGCGGCAATTTGCTGACATCTCGATGCAGGAATAGTGAGGTTTCATCAAGCAGTCGTTCCGGCGATTCGACATCCTTCACAAGAACACTACGGGCCATGGTCCGCAGCTGCATATCTTCCTCTGTTGAAAGTTCTCGTCCCGTGAACACAATTACAGGCACATCGCTGAGCGACGCCTCGTCACGAACACTTCTTAACAGATCGAACCCAGACATATCAGGTAGTCTGAGATCCAGAACGACACAGTCAAATTTTTGCTCACGCAGCGCGGCAAGCGCAGTCGCGCCGCTATCCACTGCGACGACGCCGATGTCATCATAGGCTAACAACTGTGTAATGCCGATTCGCTCTGCCGTATTATCCTCAACCACTAACAGGTTCTTGCGCCGTGGTTCACTGAACGCTGCAATACTGGAAACGGCTTGTTTGAGTCCGTCGATCGTCGCGGGCTTTTCGATATAATTAAACGCACCGCGCGATAAAGCATGTTGGCGATCTTCGTCCGATGTGACGACTTGCACCGGAATATGCCTGGTAGCTGGATCCCGCTTTAGTTGGCTGAGAATAGTCCAGCCCAGCATATCAGGGAGGAAGATATCGAGCGAGACGGCACTGGGTTGATATTCACGCGCGAGAGACAGTGCTTCTGCACCTCGTTGTGCAACCAGGACCTTAAGCCCCATTCCTCGCGCAACGTCGGCAACAATCCGCGCGTATTTGGCATCGTCCTCAACAATCAGAATGCTCTTATCATGTCGCTCTAGAAGGAGGCGATCATCATCCACCTGCTCAATCGGCAGGTCCTGGCGCACTTCCGCCAGCCCTGAGTTGCCAGGTTCCAGGCGCGTTGCTGACCTCTGCTGACCGGAGGGTCCAACATATTTGAGTGGCAGATACAATGTAAATGTGCTGCCCTCGCCAGGTATGCTATGAAGCTGAATCTCACCGCCGAGCAGATTAGCAAGTTCACGGCTGATGGCGAGACCAAGGCCGGTACCTCCGTATTTGCGGCTCGTACTGGCATCTGCTTGCTGGAACGCTTCGAAGATAATTTTTTGCTTTTCCGGCGGTATGCCGACACCGGTGTCCCTCACTTCGAAAGAGACAACGGCAGGGGCGTGGCTGAGCGTCGGATGATCGGGTGTCCAGCCGCGTTTCGCCAGAGATACAGAAAGTTTTACGCCGCCTTGGCCGGTGAATTTGAAGGCATTCGACAGCAGATTCTTAAGAATTTGCTGAAGCCTCTTAGAATCGCTAATCATACTGCGATCAAGGGTTGGATCCAGCCAAGAATCAAAAGAAAGCTTCCGGTTATCAGCCTCATGGCGAAATGGCCGGATGGTTGTTTCGAAGAGATTGCTAAAGAGAATTTCTTCAGCTTCCACCGATACGGTGCCAGATTCAATCTTCGACAAATCAAGAATGTCTGCAATGAGGTTCATCAAATCCGTGCCAGCGCCGTGAATGGTTCGGGCGAATTCAACCTCGGCGGGCGACAGATTATTGTCGGCGTTGTCCTGCAGTTGCTGGCCAAGAATGAGAATGCTGTTTAGCGGCGTCCGCAGCTCATGCGACATATTGGCAAGGAAGTCCGATTTATATTTCGACGTCAGCGCCAGTTCCGTTGCCTTTTCCTCGACAGCGCGCCTCGCTTGCTCGATTTCTTGGTTTTTACGTTCGACTTCAACATTGCGCTCGGCAAGTTGCTGCGCCTTCTGTTCCAGCTGTTCGTTCGTCTGCTGCAGCTCTCCTTGCTGCGTCTGGAGTTCCCTTGCCAACTGCTGTGACTGCTTGAGCAGTCCCTCAGTTTGCATCGTTGCTTCGATGCTGTTCAGAACGATACCGATGCTTGCTGTCAACTGATCGAGAAACGAGACCTGCAAATCTGTGAAGGATTCAAGGGATGCCAGTTCGATGACGGCTTTAACATGCCCTTCGAATAGGACGGGTAACACAATGTCGTTCTTGGGGAGTGCTTTAAACAGGCCGGAAGAGATCGGGATGACATTATCCGGCATTTTGGTTATCAAAATCCGCCGAGCGTCTGCCGCGCATTGACCAATCAGCCCTTCGCCCATAGAGAGCTGTGCTGGATGCCCACCCATGCCTTGATCCGAATATGCGGACAGTAGCCGCAGGCTACGGATCTCTTCTCCTTCAGCGAGATAGATAACGCCATTATGCGCGTTGACGAGTGGCGTTAGTTCCGACAAAAGAAGTCGGCCCACTGTTGTCAAATCGCGCTGTCCCTGCAGCATATTTGTGAAGCGCGCCAGGTTCGTTTTCAGCCAGTCTTGCTCCGTATTGCGATCGGTCGTGAGGCGCAGGTTGTCGATCATGGTGTTAATATTGTCTTTCAGCTCCGCCACCTCTCCGCGAGCGTCAACTTGAATTGATCGCGTCAGATCGCCTTTGGTAACGGCGGTCGCAACCTCCGCAATTGCGCGTACCTGTGTCGTCAAATTTGCCGCGAGCAGATTTACGTTGCCGGTCAAATCCTTCCAGGTGCCAGCCGTCCCTGGCACATTTGCCTGGCCACCGAGACGACCTTCGACTCCCACTTCTCGGGCAACGCTGGTCACCTGATCGGCAAAGGTTGCAAGCGTGTTGGTCATATTGTTGATGGTTTCGGCAAGTGCCGCGACTTCACCTTTCGACATAACAGTAAGATTCTGCTTTAGGTCGCCATTGGCGACAGCGGTCACCACTTTCACGATGCCGCGCACCTGCTCGGTCAGGTTGGCAGCCATCACGTTCACCGTGTCGGTAAGATCCTTCCATGTACCTGCCACCCCCGGCACTTCTGCCTGGCCGCCGAGCTTGCCTTCGGTGCCAACTTCGCGAGCCACACGCGTGACTTCCGAAGCGAAAGCATTGAGCTGATCGACCATGGTATTGATGGTATTTTTCAGTTCCAGAATTTCACCCTTCACATCGACGGTGATCTTACGCGACAGATCACCACGCGCGACAGCGGTCGTCACTTCCGCGATGTTGCGGACTTGTGTTGTCAGATTGGCGGCAAGAAGATTGACGTTATCAGTCAGATCTTTCCAGGTACCGGCAACACCCGGTACCACGGCTTGACCGCCAAGCCGCCCTTCGGTAGCGACTTCGCGGGCCACACGTGTGACCTCGGCCGCGAAAGAGCGCAACTGCTCAACCATGGTGTTCAGCGTTTCTTTCAGGAGCAGGATCTCACCGCGCACATCGACCGTGATCTTCTTCGATAGATCGCCACTGGCGATGGCGGTGGCAACTTCAGCAATGTTGCGGACCTGACCGGTCAGATTGCTTGCCATGAAATTGACGTTATCGGTCAGATCCTTCCAGGTACCAGCGACATCGGGCACGGCAGCCTGACCACCCAACTTTCCTTCCGTCCCGACTTCACGGGCGACGCGGGTTACCTCTGAAGCGAAAGCATTGAGCTGATCAACCATGGTGTTGATGGTGTTCTTGAGTTCGAGAATCTCGCCCTTCACAACGACAGTAATCTTGCGTGACAAGTCGCCTCGGGCAACAGCAGTCGTGACTTCGGCGATGTTGCGCACTTGTGCCGTTAGATTGCCGGCCATCGAATTGACGTTGTCGGTCAGATCCTTCCAGGTTCCGGCCACGCCGGGCACCTGGGCCTGACCACCCAGTCGGCCATCTGACCCGACCTCGCGTGCTACGCGTGTGACTTCCGAGGCAAAGGAGTTGAGCTGATCCACCATGGTATTCAGCGTTTCCTTGAGCTGCAGAATTTCGCCGCGCACATCCACGGTGATTTTACGCGATAGATCGCCATTGGCGATGGCGGTTGCCACTTCGGCGATATTGCGCACCTGTCCCGTCAGATTGCCAGCCATCGAATTGACGCTGTCGGTCAGATCCTTCCAGGTGCCAGCCACGCCGGGAACTTGCGCCTGGCCACCCAGTCGTCCCTCGGTACCGACTTCTCGGGCCACGCGGGTAACCTCGCCGGCGAAGGCGTTCAGCTGGTCGACCATGGTATTGATGGTTTCTTTTAACCGCAGAATTTCACCGCTCACATTCACGGTAATTTTCTTCGACAGATCGCCCTGGGCGACCGCGGTCGCCACTTCGGCAATGTTGCGGACCTGACCCGTCAGATTGCTCGCCATGGAGTTCACGCTGTCAGTCAGGTGTTTCCAAGTACCGGCGACGCCTTTCACCTCCGCCTGACCGCCAAGCTTACCCTCGGTTCCGACTTCTCGGGCCACGCGGGTCACTTCGCCGGCAAAAGCGTTGAGCTGGTCTACCATCGTGTTGATCGTATCTTTGAGTTCGAGAATTTCACCGCTCACATTCACGGTAATCTTCTTCGACAGATCGCCATTGGCAATTGCGGTGGAGACTTCAGCAATATTGCGCACTTGCGCCGTTAGGTTACTCGCCATTGAGTTGACGCTTTCCGTCAAATCCTTCCAGGTACCCACCCCGAGCACATTTGCCTGACCGCCCAATTTACCTTCGGTGCCAACCTCGCGCGCTACGCGGGTAACTTCGCCGGCAAAGGAATTGAGCTGATCGACCATCGTGTTGATGGTTTCTTTCAGCTGAAGTATTTCACCACTTACATTAACGGTGATTTTCTTCGACAAATCACCGCTGGCGATGGCCGTCGCGACTTCAGCGATATTGCGGACCTGCCCGGTGAGATTGCCGGCCATTGAATTGACATTGTCTGTGAGATCCTTCCAGGTTCCTGCAACGCCAGGCACCTGTGCTTGGCCACCCAGGCGCCCCTCGGTACCGACTTCGCGTGCAACGCGCGTCACTTCGGAAGCGAATGAATTGAGCTGATCGACCATCGTATTGATCGTATCCTTCAGCTCGAGGATTTCGCCGCGGACATCGACCGTGATCTTGCGCGAAAGATCGCCACGTGCAACGG
>WNFM01129815.1_pt3 | contig 24468 bp, 21 predicted proteins | sample 5400271 | NCBI WGS metagenome assembly WNFM01 (sample SAMN13153352, study PRJNA577476) | soil metagenome | isolation source: 60 cm saprolite on Douglas fir-dominated hillslope | place: USA:California | collected 2013-09-17 | reverse complement strand
TACATCAGTGGCGGCGCGCGCGGGCCGCGCCGCGCCGCGCCCGAGTCGAAGCTCAAGGAGATGGTCCGGCGAACGGGACAATCGAACGACGCGCGCGTCCGCGAGCTGGTCGCGGAGTCGCACGTGCTGGACCGGGTACAGGGCCACCTGGTCGACCGGGTCGTGGCGGGAATGCGATTGGGGGAGCTGCCCCCGCACGCGGCCGCCATCATGCGGCTCTTCAGCGGTGAGAGCGCGGTGCGGCGCGCCGAGATCGGCGTCGAGGTGGCCGGCCCGCATGCGATCGCCGCCGGCGAGGGCGATGGCGACCTCGAATTCGGCGTCGCCTTCCTGGCCCGTCAGGCGGCGTGCCTCGGCGGCGGGAGCACCGAGATGGCTCGGAACATCATCAGCGAGCGCATCCTGGGCATGCCCCGCGAGTACGCGGCCGACCGCGACGTGCCATTCAATCAGGTGCGTCAGGGCCGGTAGCCCGATCGCCGCGGAATCGGGACGGTGTTTCCGCCCGCCAAATCCTTGGATAGTTGTTGACATGTCGAACGATGTCGCCTACTGTGGGCTCGATTGACGCGCCCGCGATTCAGAGGCTAGGCAGGGGAGCAGAAATGCAGAAAGTTGTCAGTAAGACCGGCGACTATGGGATCGGGATCATGATCCATTCGGTCCACATGACCGACGATGTTCCGATCCTCAACAAGTTCTACGAAGAGGTCTTCGGGGGCCTCATGTACATGGGGGTGGACGAGCCCAACTTCCTCCCCGTCGAGGACCGCTGGGCCGGCCTGGTCCAGATCGGTGACCTCTGCATCGAGACCATGGCCCCCAACCTGCCGGCGGACCCGACCAAGCCGGTGGGCAAGTTCTTCTCCAAGTTCGGCAAGCACCTCCACTCGGTCGGCTACAAGGTCGACGACCTGGTCGGGCTGGGCAACCACCTGATCAAGGAGGGCGTCTACATCGGTAGGCCGGGCGGCGGGAAGATCGAGGAGATGGACCCGGAGACGGTCTACTTCTACCCCAGCCCGCGCGACATGCAGGGCTTGATGGCAGAGCTCTGCAAGGTCGACATGCCGGACGACCCGCGGCTCCTCAACACCTGGAGCTCGCAGGTCAAGATGTGGGAGCTGTCCCATCCGCTGGGCATCAAGCGCCTCGCTTACGTGACCCTCGGCGTGAAGGACCTCGACAGCGCCGTCGAGACCTACGTCAAGAAGATCGGGGCGGTTCCGGTCAGCGAGGGCATCGACGACGGCGGCCGCTTCCGCTATTCGATCGTCCAGCTCGGCGACTGCCTGCTCCAGCTGGCGCAGCCGCTCGACGACAACTCGCCGCTGGGGGTCCACGTCGAGAAGTGGGGCAACATGATCTACGGCATCACCTTCAAGGTGAACGACCTCGACGCGGCCGAGGGATGGCTCAACAAGAAGGGTGTCAAGACCAGTCGGCCGCGCGCGGGTGTGGTGGCGGCCGACCCCGAGGACTGTCACGGGGCGCCCTACTTCTTCACCACCGACAGCATCCCCAACGACCCCCTCGAGAAGAGCTAGCCGAACCTACTGAATTGAGCGGCGGCGGGACTTTCCCGCCGCCGTCGATACCGCGACCAGCCCGCCGGCTTCCACCGGCGCCACCTGAATTTGGAGGCTGTCAATGTCCTTCGACCCGCCCGCATCCCTCCGCTACGAGACACGGGACCACAAGGCTTACCTCACGCTCAACCGGCCGGAGCGGATGAACGCCTTCGACCTCGAGCTGGGCCGGGCGATCGGCGAAGCCATCCAGGAGTTCGACCGGGACGACGACCTGTGGGTCGCGATGATCACCGGCGAGGGCGGGCGGGCGTTCAGCGCCGGAGCGGACATCAAGGAGATGACCGAGTACGTCGGATCCGACAAGGACCCGCGCCGCTCGGGAGCCCAGAGCGGTGGCCCGAACATGGGAGCGGTCGCCACCTGCCGCAAGCCGGTCCTGGCGGCCATCGACGGCTTCGCGCTCGCCGGAGGCTGTGAGCTGGCGCTGATGTGCGACTTCCGGATCGCGACCCGGCAGTCGAGCTTCGGCATCCCGGAGGTGAAGCGGAGCCTGATCGCCGGACCGGGGACGACCCACCTCCCGCGCATGATCCCGACCGGCGAGGCCCTCCTGATGGCGCTCACCGGAGACCGCATCGACGCCCAGCGCGCTTACCAGCTGGGGCTGGTGCAGCGGCTGGTGGACGACCGCGCCCAGCTCTTCGAGGAGGCCGATCGGATCATGGACGCGATCTGTGCGAACCCACCGCTCGCCGTGCAGGACATCAAGCGCGTCATCAAGGTCGGCGTCAACCTGCCGGTCGAGTATGCGGTGTACTTCCGGGAGAAGTACTTCGACTCCATCCTCAAGACCGAGGACGCGGTGGAAGGCGCCGCCGCCTTCGCCGAGAAGCGCGCGCCGGTGTGGAAGATGCGCTGACCATGTTAAGACGGCCGGCGCCTGGTAAGTGAAAGCTGAACGCGGGACGCCGCAAGCGGGCGCCGCTGGGGGTTTCATGAATTTGAAAGTTTGCATGCTTGACAAGGTCCGGCGACGGGCCTACGGTTGCCCGCGAGTGGGGACGAGCCTTGCTTGAGGCGACCGTAAATGGCTTCGTTCTGGGCGGCGCCTACGCCCTGGTGGCCGTCGGATTCGTCCTGCTCTTCAACAACACCCACTTCTTCAACTTCGCCCATGGCGACTTCCTGACCGTCGGCGCCTTCCTCGCCTACAGCGGCACGATGGTGCTCCATCTCCCCTGGCCGCTGATGCTCCTCCTCGTCATCCTGGTCTCGGCGGGGCTGGGCCTGGGCACCGAGCTCCTGACCCGAAGGGTTGTCCGGAGGCGCCAGCTTCTCGTCGGCGCGATCGCCACCCTGGGGCTCGGCCTGGTGATCCGTGCGGTCCTCTACCTCGTGTATGGCTCCGCCCCTCTGTCGGTGGACCAGATCATCAACCTGCCCGCGGTCCACTTCCTGGGCGCCGCGCTCGACTACCAGCAGCTGATCATCCTGGCCGTGGCGCTGATCGTCGGCGCGGGGCTCTACTACCTCTACCAGCACACCTTCATCGGGTTGATGCTGAAGGCGACCGCGGAGGACCCGGTCGCCGCCCAGGTCATGGGCGTCCCGACCTCGACGATCGTGAAAGCCTCCTTCGTCGGCTCGGCAGTGCTCGCCGGCCTCGCCGGCGCCTTGCTGGCGCCGATCTTCGCTGCCTCGCTCTCGCTCGGCTACCTGATCGTGTTCATCGCCGTCGTCGGGAGCATGGTTGGTGGGTTCGGATCGCTGGTCGGCGCCGTGGTCGGCTCGCTCCTGGTCGGCGTGATCCAGGTCAACACGTCGTTCTTCGTCGACGCCAACTTCCAGAACATCGCCGTCTACGGGCTGCTCCTCCTGCTCTTCATCGCCTGGCCGGCAGGGATCTTCGGTACCCGGCTTGCGGAGAAGGTCTGATGGCTGCGTCGCTCTCGGTGCGGCATGGCGCGGGACCCGCCGACCGGGTGATCCGCGTGCTCCAGCTGCCCTTCGTCCCGCCCCTGATTCTCGGTGCTCTCGGTGTCCTTATCATCGAGCTGTTCGCTGGGGACGCCCACTGGTTGAACGTGATCTCCCTGATGGTCGTCTACGCCGTCCTGACGGTCGGGCTCAACTTCGCCCAGGGGCAGTCCGGGTTGTTCACGATGGGAACGGCGGCCTTCATGGGCGTGGGCGGCTACAGCACCGCCTACCTCACTACAGCGCAGCACTGGGCGCCGATCCTCGCTCTGCTCGCCGGCATCGTCATCGCCCTGGTCATCGGTGGGCTCTTCGCCCTTCTGACGCTTCGGATCAGCGACATCTACCTGGCGATAGCCACGCTCGCCCTGGTGCAGATCTTCGGCGGCACGGTGCTCGCCTATTCCACGGTCACGAACGGCGTCAACGGCATCACGAGCGTTCCACCGCTCGGCATCGGCAGCCTGGTCGCCGACGATGTCTTGAAGAACGCCCTCCTCGACATCGCCGTGCTCACCGTCCTGGGGGTCGCGGCGGCGCTCCTCCTCGCCAACAAGCCAGGCCGGTCGATGCGCGCCGTCCGAGAGGACCACCTGGCGGCAGCCGGCGCGGGCGTGGGCATCACCCGGTCGCTGATCCTGGCCTTCGTTCTCGCCGCCATCTACGGGTCGGTGGCCGGGAGCCTGTACGCCCACACGATCGCCTTCGTCGACCCGACGGCTTTCACCCTCGACCTCTCGGTCACGACCATCGCGATGCTTGTCATCGGCGGCTCCGGCAGCGTGATAGGCGCGATCCTCGGCGCCTTCCTTCTCCAGTACGCCGCCGCGCTGCTGACCGACTTCAAGGCCTACAGCTCGCTGCTCTTCGGGTTGGTCGTGCTCTTCGGCACCCTGGTCAGCCCGCTCGGGATCACCGGCAGCGGGGAGGAGATCATCGCCCGGGTGCCCTTCCTCCGGCTCTGGCTGGTCCCGCCCACACGGAGAAGCCGGGCGACCCCGCCGGCGCCCGCCAGGGTGCCCGAAGTCGTGCCCGAGGCGGCGGAGGAGAAGGAACAGCCGGAGCTCCACGCAAGGGACATCCACAAGTCGTTCGGGGGTGTTCGGGCGCTCGAGAGCGTGAGCCTCACGGTTCGTTGTGGCGAGATCCACGCGCTGATCGGCCCCAACGGCTCGGGGAAGTCGACGCTGATCAACGTCATGTCCGGCCTTTACCGCGCCGATGGCGGCTCGGTGTCGATCGGGGACCGGCGGCTCGATGGGATGCCCGTTTCGAGCCGGTCGAGCTCTGGTCTTGCCCGTACCTATCAGAACGGCCGGTTGTTCAAAGCGCTGACGGTCTACGAGAACGTGCACATCGCGAGCGACCATCGCAGCCGGTTGAGTGGACCCCTGGGCACTCGCTTTCCGGGCGTCGCCGGAAAGGCGTGGGTCGAGCTCCTGATCGATCTCGCGGGCGTTCCTGAGCTGGAGTCGCTCCGAGCCGGCTCCCTCGGGTTCGGCAACCAGCGCCGCGTCGAGCTGGCCCGCGCGCTCGCCCTCGATCCCCGGTTCCTGCTGCTCGATGAGCCGGCGGCCGGCCTCTCCGACATCGAGAAGGACGGGCTCGTCGAGCTGCTCCGCACCTTCACCGGGATGGGCATGGGCATCCTGCTGGTCGAGCACTCGATGGACGTCGTGATGCGCGTCGCCGACGTGGTTACAGTGCTCGACTTCGGCAAGGTCATAGCCCACGGCAGCCCGGCGGAGATCCGCCAGGACAGCGGCGTCGTCGAGGCCTACCTGGGGGTGGCGTGAGCGTTCGCCCGCCGGACAAGGCCGCGATGCCGGAGCTGCTGCGCCTGGACCAGATCCGGGTGGACTACGGCGGGCTGCACGCCGTTCGCGGCGTCGACCTGTCGATCAAGACGGGCGAGTGCGTCGCGATCCTCGGGCCCAACGGCGCGGGCAAGACGAGCTTGATAAACACGGTCGCCGGCAACGTCACCCCCAGCGGCGGTGACGTCCTGTTTCGCGGCGAGTCGATACGCGGCCTGCGGACCGAGCAGCGCGTCGCCAGGGGCATCGTCCTGGTGCCGGAGGGACGCCGGCTCTTCGCCACCCTGACCGTGAAGGAGAACCTGGTACTGGCGAAGGCGTCTAACCACAACAAGAAGTTCCCGGAGTCGCTGGAGCGGGTTCTCTCGATCTTCCCGGCCCTCGGGCAGCGCCTGAACCAGCGAGCCCAGACCCTGTCGGGCGGCGAGCAGCAGATGCTCGCGATCGGCCGCGTGACCGCGCCCGACCTGCTCATCCTCGACGAGCCGTCGACCGGGCTCGCCCCGAAGATCATCCACGAGGTTTACAAGCAGCTTGCGGCCGTGGTCGAACAGGGAATCACGATCCTCCTGGTCGAGCAGAACATGTCCGCCCTCGACATCGCGCATTTCATCCACGTCCTGACCAACGGGAAGATCGTCTCGTCCGGGCCTGTGGAGACCTATCGGAACTCGACCGTGCTGGCTGACGCGTACCTGGGGTTGGGCGCGTGACGCGGGCGGGGCGATCGGCAAGCCGTCCGCGTCACCTGGACGGTCTCACAACCGACTCGGAGGAAGGATTCATGAAAGTCTCATCGTTGTTGGCCACGATCGTTGGCCTGGTTCTCGCGATCACGGCGTGCGGAGGTACGCCAAGCGCCACTCCCGCCGGCAACGGGAAGACCATCAAGATCGGCTTTGCGGCGATCCAGAGCGGCGCCCAGGCGGTGTCCGGGTCGGGCCAAACGAACGCCATGGAATTCGCCGTCAAGCAGATCAACGACAAGGGCGGGGTTAACGGTTCGAAGGTCGAGTTCGTGACTCGTGACATCGGATCGACGGCGGCGAGCACGGTCGCCGCTGCTCAGCAGTTCGTGCAGGACAGCCCGGTCGCCGTAATCGGCATCTCCCAAACGGTCCAGTACCTGGGGGCGGCGCCGATCTTCCAGAAGGCCAAGATCATCACTCTGCTGGGCACGGCTAGCGACGTCGACGACCTCGCTCACACCAGCAACCCCTATGGCTTTGTCTTCAACGTCCCCGACAGCCTGACCGCGCAGCACCAGGTTGACTACGCGACGAAGACGCTTCATGCGTCGAAGATCGCGCTGCTGCTCGACTCGACCGCGTTCGGGCAGAACTACGGCAAGCTGGTCACGCCGGTCATCCAAGCGGCGGGCGCGTCAGTCGTCTCCTCGCAGTCCGTCAACCCGGACGCCAACGACCTGTCGACGCAGATCTCGAAGATCCTGGCGACCAAGCCCGACCTGATCATGATGGCGATCCTGACCGCTCAGACCGGCGTGCTGGCGTACCGGGAGCTTGACAAGCAGGCCGGCTCGACCAAGCCCGCGCTGATGGTGGCGGCCGCCATCGTGGGATCGTTCGGCCGGACCCTCCCCTGGAACGTGGCACAGGGCACCTACGGGACATTCATGACCCACGGCATGTACGACCCGTCGGCCCGCGGTAAGGCCGATGCGGACTTCTTCGCCGCCGTCGCCAAGAACAACGTCACGCCGGCGAGTGACAACAACGCCGAGATGCACGACGCCATCCTGGGCCTCGCTTACGCCATCCAGGCCGCCGGCTCGACGGACCCGGACAAGGTCGCGGCCAAGCTGGCGGCGCTCAAGAACTTCAGCGGGTGGAACGGGATCAAGACCGTCAGCGGGCCCTACACCTGCGCGCCGACCCAGGAATGCCTTTTCAACCAGTACATGGGCCAGGTCAAGGGCGATGCCCTGGTCGAAGTTCAGCGCTACACGACCTAGACGAACACCGGAGGAGATTTCATGAAGCTTTCAACGCTGACGGCCGCAATCGTGGGGGTGGTTCTCGCCCTGACGGCGTGCGGAGGCACGCCAGCCCCCAGCGCCGGGTCCGGGAAGACGATCAAGCTCGGCCTCGCGGTCTCCGAGACCGGTACCAGCGCAACGTCCGCGATCGGAGCGAAGAACGCGATGGGCTTCGCCATCAAGCAGATAAATGACAAGGGTGGCGTCGACGGAGCCAAGATCGAGGTCGTCACCAGGGACATCGGGTCGACCGCGGCAACCGCCGTGGCCGGGGCGCAGCAGTTCGTGCAGGACAACGTGGTCGCGGTCGTCGGCATGTCCCTGACCGTTCAATACCTCGCTGCCCTCCCGGTCTTCCAAAAGGCGAAGATCATCAGCATGCTGGGCACGGCCAGCGACGTGGACGACCGCGCCCACACCAACAACCCGTACGGCTTCGTCTTCAACGTCCCCGACAGCGTCACGGCCCAGCACCAGGTGGGCTTCGCGACGAAGACGCTTCACGCGTCGAAGATCGCGCTGCTTCTCGACTCCACGGCATTCGGCAGCAACTACGGCAAGCTGGTCACGCCGGTCATCGAGGCGGCGGGCGCGACCGTCGTCACCAGTCAATCGGTCAACCCTGACGCCAACGACCTGTCGACGCAGGTCTCCAAGATCCTGGCCGCAAAGCCGGACCTGATCATGATGGCCATCCTCACCTCGCAGACCGGTCTGCTGGCCTACAAGGAGCTGGAGAAGCAAGCCGGCTCGAGCAAGCCGTCGCTGATGGTCGCGGCGGCGATCGTCGCCGCCCTTGGCCTCGGCATCCCCTGGGCCTCCGCCCAGGGAACATATGCGACCTTCATGACCCACGGCATGTTCGACCCTGCCGCCCGGAGCAAGGCGGACGCCGACTTCTTCAGCGCGGTCGGCAAGAACAACTCCTCGCCGGTCAGCGACACCAACGCCGAGATGCACGACGCCATCATCGCGCTCGCGGCGGCCGTTCAGGGCGCGGGCGGGAGCGACCCGGACAAGGTCGCCGCGAAGCTGGCGGCGCTCAAGAACTTCAGCGGGTGGAACGGGATCAAGACCGTCACCGGGCCCTACACCTGCGCGGCGACCCAGGAGTGCCTCTTCAACCAGTACCTGGGCCAGGTCAAGGGCAACGCGCTGGTCGAAGTCCAGCGTTATACGACGTGACCCAGATGAACCGAACCTTCACGGTCGAGCAGGACGAGTGGCGCGCCGAGGTGCGCGAGTTCCTGGACGCGGAGCTCCCTCCGGAGATGGCGCGCAGCACCGAGTTCACCGAGGACGAGGACTACTGGGACTTCGCCCTCCAGTTCACGACCAAGGTCGCCCAGAAGGGCTGGATCGGGTTGACCTGGCCGAAGGAGTACGGCGGCCTCGCACGACCTACGCTCGACCGGCTGATCCTTGCTGAGGAGTTCACCTACAGCGAGGCGCCGCTCACGAACACGATCGGCTGGGGCCTGGCCGCGGGCGCGATCCTTTTCGGCGGCTCGGAGGAGCAGAAGCGGCGCTTCCTCCCTTCGATCGCGCGCAACGAGACGTTCTGGGTCGAGGGATTCACCGAGCCGGGCGCGGATTCTGACCTCGCCAGCCTGGCGACCCGTGCCGACCGTGACGGCGACGAGTGGGTCATCAGCGGCCAGAAGACCTTCACCACCTGGGGCAGTCATGGCGATGTCATCTTCCTCGCCGCGCGCACCGACCAGGAGATCGCCAAGCACCGCGGTATCAGCATCTTCTGCGTCGACATGAACGCGCCGGGCGTGAGCGTCGCACCCCTCTACAACCTTGGCGGCGGGCGCCAGAACAACACCTTCTTCGACCGCGTTCGCGTCGCCGGCGACATGCTGATCGGCGAGGAGGGCCGCGGCTGGGATCTGATCATGAACGCGTTCTACGGCGCGTCGGGCGTCGCGGCGCCCTACGCCGGCTACCAGAAGCGGCTGGAAGAGCTCGTCGCGCACTGCCAGACCGCGCGCCGCAACGGCCGGCTGCTGATTGACGACCCCATGGTCAGGGACCGGCTGGCGGAGCTCGCCCTGATCGTCGAGGCCGAGCGCCTCCTCACCTACGAGTCGCTCAGCAACCGCGCAGCCGGCCGCCGTCCCGCGTTCGCCGGCGCGCTTGGCACGGTGGTGGCCAAGGAGGCCATGCCGCGCTTCGCCGAGATCTACAACGGGGTGCTCGGCACGCTCGGGCAGCTTTCCCGAGGCTCGCGCTGGGCGCCGCTCGATGGCTGGCCGGAGGCCTGGTACCGGCAGTCGTTCCGCAACCACGCCGGGGGCACGCCGCAGGTCAAGCGAATGGTGCTGGCCATGCGCGGGCTCGAGCTGCCGAGGTAGGAGTAGGCAAGGTCGACATCAGCCCGACATCCGAGCAGCTCCCGTTCCAGGACGCGGCCCGGGACTTTCTCTCTGATAGCTCTCCGCTGACCGCCGTCCGCGCCGCCGAGAAGACCGAGCTCGGGTACTCGCCGGAGGTCTGGCGCGGGATGATCGACCTCGACTGGCTGCGCCTTGGGCACCCGGAGGAGGTCGGCGGCCTCGGCGGCGGTCTCCTCGACCTGGCCCTGCTCTACATCGAGATGGGCCGGGCGCTCGCGGAAACGCCGCACCTGGCGTCGGCCGTGATCTCAGGAGGCGTGCTCGCCGGCGCCGGCACCCCCTGGGCTCGGGGCCTCCTCGACGCGATCTTCGAGGGGATCGCCATGGTCGTCCCCGCTCTCATCGAGGAGGACGGCAGCTACCGCAGCAGCGCCATCAAGTCAACTGGACGCGCGCGCGCGCACGGGCTCGAGCTGGACGGGACCAAGCTGCTGGTCCCCTTCGCCAACTCCGCGACGCATTTCCTGGTCGCCGTCCGGACCGGGCGCGGCGAGGATGGGATCCGGCTTTCGGTGGTCGAGGCAGGCGCGCCTGGAGTCGCGCTGGAGCGGCTGCCGAACATCGCCGACTACCCGCTCTACGCCCTCACCCTGGAGGGGGTGGCGGTCTCGTCGGAAAGCATCGTCGGCGGCAGGGAGCAGCTGGCTCCGGTCCTCGACCGGGCTGCCGTCCTCCGGGCGGCGCAGATCGTCGGCGCCGCCGAGCGCCTGCTCGACATGGCCGTCGGCTACGCCCAGACCCGGGAGCAGTTCGGGAAGAAGATCGGCAGCTACCAGGCCGTCCAGTACCTCTGCACCGACATCGCAATCGACGCCCAGCTGAGCCGCCTGTTCGTCTTCAACGCGGCCGCCACCGCGGACCAGGGGGAGGAATTCGCCGCCCAGGCGGCGATGGCCAAGGCTTACGCGAGCCGTGCCGCGCGGCGGGCGGCCAACCGGACCCACGAGGTCTTCGCGGGAGTCGGTTTCATCCTCGACTTCGACATCCAGCTCTTCACCCGTCGCCTCAAGCACTGGGAGCTGGACCTCGGCGACGACCTCCACCACCGGGAGCGGATCACCGCCTCCCTGGTCCGTTCAGCCGAGGCGGCTCCGGTCCCCGTGGCCTGAGGTCGAGGGCCGCGCATCGTCGACGCGCGGCGCCTGCCGGCCGACCTCTCAACGCTCTTGACTTTCATCGAACTATCGAAGTACGATCCGCCGCAACGGGCGTTGGCCACTCCTCGCCGGGGACGGAGTCTCTCCGGGTCGAGGGGCACATGTAGGGGGTGTCGCAATGTCGTACATCGGGCCGATCTTTCACCTCATCCACATCACTGACAACTTCTGGGAGCTGAACGACTGGTACCACGACATCTTCAGCCCGATCGAGTTCACGACCAAGATGCGGACCAGCGACGGGAAGGCTTTCCCGACCTGGAATGGTGAGAAGCGCGACGCGTCATTGATCGACATCTCCGACGTCTGCATCGAGCCGATCTCGCCTTCGATGATGCTCGAGGGCTGGGACGAGATGCCGATCGGCCGCTTCTACAACAAGTTCGGCCGGCACTGGCACTCGATCGCCTGGTACACGAACGACAACCTCGCCCTCTACCGCCACCTCAAGGCGAACAACATCCGCTTCTTCTTCAACGGTGGAGGAGCCGACTCGACCCGCGAGCCGACGCCCGACGAGGCGCTCTTCACCCACCCCAAGGACTCCTGCGGAGCCCTCGAACTGATGCAGGGGCCGCGGACCGACGTCCTCAAGGACCCGCGCTTCCTCCCGAACTACAACCTGAAGCAATGGTCGGTCGACCACCCGCTCGGCCTCGAGCGCCTCGCCTACGTCACGCTCGTGGTCAAAGACCTCGACAAGGCGAAGAAGTTCTACGTCGACACGCTGGAGGGGAAGCTGCTGGTCGAGAACGACTCCGACCTGACCTACACCCGGAGCGCGTTCGTGGCGGTCGGCCCGCAGACCATCGTCGAGCTCGCGAATCCGCTCGAGGCCGACTCGCTCGCGGGAAAGGACTTCACCAAGAACGGTGACGTGGTGCACGCCGTGGCCTTCCAGGTCGCCGACCTCGACCGGGCCGAGAAGTACCTGGGCTCGAAGGGCATCAAGACGCTGGCCCGGGATGACACGACCCTACTGGCCGACCCCGACACCACCTTCGGTGCCCCCTTCCGTTTCACCACCGCCAGGATCGCGGGCGACCCACGTGACTAGGGCGCCGGGCATGGCTGTGGAGGACGTGTCATGGCAGTGACCCAAACCGAGGTCCTCTCCTATGAGGTGCGCGACAAGAAGGCATACATAGCGATGAGGCGGCCGCAGGCGATGAACGCGCTCAACCGGGAGCTCATGAAGGCGCTCTCCGATGCGTTCAGCGAGGCCGACCAGGACGACGACGTTTTCGTCGTGATCCTCACCGGCGAGGGCGGCCGCGCCTTCTCCGCGGGCGGCGACCTCAAGGAGGCCGCCATCCGGGTCGAAGGGGGCCAGGACATCGCCGACGACGGCTCGAGCCGGTCGAAGGCGATGCGCGCCCATCCCAAGGTCGCCAAGGGCGGAGCGATGCCCGGCTTCGACGAGATCAACGACTGCTCCAAGCCGGTGATCGCGGCGATCGACGGCTACTGCATGGCCGGCGGGCTCGAGATCGCCCTCTACTGCGACTTCCGGCTGGCGACCAGGAAGTCGACGTTCGCCATGCCGGAACCGCGGCGGAACCTGCTCTCGGGCCCGGCCTTCGTCCACCTGTCACGCATGATCCCGCTCGGCGACGCGCTGATGATGGAGCTCACGGCCGAGCCGATCAGCTCCGAGCGCGCCTACCAGATCGGGCTGATCCAAGGTGTCTACGAGGATCGGGACGCGCTCGACGCCGCGGTCGAGGCCGCCGCCGGCGCGATCCTCAGGAACTCGCCGCTCGCGGTCCAGTTCCTGAAGCGAATCGTCAAGGAAGGCCGCGAGATGACGGTCGAGCAGCACTGGAGGTTCTCCGAGATGTTCTCGTTCCAGCTGGGCCGGACCGAGGACTCCCTGGAGGGCCTGAAGGCGTTCACGGAGAAGCGCGAGCCCAACTGGAAGATGCGGTAGAGAGAGGAAGGACAATGAAAGTTCCGGTCAAACTCGTCAACGCGGGCCTCGCGGTCGTACTTTTGGCGTCAGCCTGCGGCGGGGGATCGACTGGCTCTCCCACCGTGAGCGGCAGCGGTCCGATCCGGATCGCGCTGATGGGCATCTTCTCGGGGGCGAACTTCACGCCCGGAGGCGATAACGCCTTCAAGCTGGCGATCGATGAGATCAACGGCAGTGGCGGCATTGCGGGCCGCCAGCTCGAGTACAAGGAGTTTGACACCGGCATCACGCCCCAGGGCGCCGTCACCGCCACCAGCCTGGCTCTCCAGTACCAGCCCTCGGTGTTCATCGGGTTCAGCATCTCGGCCGGTCTCAAGGCCTCCATCGACGCTGTCAACAGCGCCGGCGTCCCGGTCATCCACAACACCCTCGCATCGCTGACTTCGCCGAGTTCGCTGGGTTCGGACCTGACGTTCAGGATGTACGCCTCGACCGCCCAGTTCGCCGCCGCGGCGGACAGCTACCTGCTGGGTACGTTGGGCGCCAAGAAGATGATGATCATCAACACCGCCGACTCGGCTCCGACCGAGGGCGCACGCTATATCCAGATCGATGCCGACAAGGCCGGCGTCACCACGATGCACCGCTCGGTCTCGCCGACCGTGACCGACCTGACCGAGCCGGTCCTCGCCGCCAAGGACATGGGCGCCCAGGCGATCTGGGAGTGGGGCTACGTCGGTGACTCGGCGCTGATCGTCAAGACGGCGGCGGCCAATGGCTTCAGCGGGAACATCATGACCTTCAGCGCCGGCTCGGCAGCGCGCAACGGCCTGATCCCGACTTCGCTTCTCACTGACAGGGTCAACGCGGTCAACCCCTGCGCTCCGTACGTGTTGGGGACGGCCGAGGCCAAGAAATTTGTGTCCGCCTACAAGGCGAAGTACGGGACCGACGTCAACGATTCGATAGCGACCTACTGGTATGACGCGGTGTACCTGCTAAAGGACGCAGTCCTCGCCGCAGGCTCGAGCGAACCGAAGGCCGTGGCCGCGAAGTTGAAGACGATCGATCACCACGGCATCTGCGGCGAGGAGAGGGCGGACGCGAATCACAACATGCTGCACAGCGTGCAGATCCTCAAGTTCACGGCGCCGGGCGGCGCTCCGGTGCTGGTCAAGGACGAGCAGAACATCGCGTCGCCGTTTTAGTTTGGAGTACGAGGGTTGGACCGATCGGCCCATCGACAGTTCTATGAATTTGACAGGATTGCTGGGCGGCTTTACGCTTCCGCTTTCAGCTCGGTCGACGACGCCCAGAACCGGCAACCGCCGGTTCGGCGTGTACCAGGAGGAGATAGATGAGAGTTCCCGTCAAACTCGTTAACGCGAGCCTGGCGCTCGTACTGCTGGTAACCGCGTGCGGAGGGGGCTCACCTGCCGCTCCCACAGTGAGCGGCACCGGTCCGATCCGGATCGCCCTGATGGGCATCTTCGCGGGATCCAGCTATGTACCAGGCAATGACAACGCCTTCAAGCTGGCGGTGGATGAGATCAACGCCGCCGGCGGCGTTGGGGGCCGCCAGATCGAGTACAAGGAGTTCAACACCGATATCACCCCGCAGGGCGCCGTCAACGCCACCAGCCTGGCGCTGCAGTATCAGCCCTCGGCCTTCATCGGCTACAGCGTCTCGGCCGGTCTCAAGGCGTCGATCGACGCCCTCAACAACGCGAACGTCCCGGTCATCCAGACGACCCTGGCGTCGCTGACTTCGCCGAAGTCGCTTGGCACGGACCTCACGTTCCGGATGTACGGGACGACAGCACAGTTCGCCGCGGCGGCCGACGGCTACCTGATCGGAACGCTGGGCGTCAAGCGGATGATGATCGTCAACACCGCCGACTCGGCGCCGACCGAGGGCGCTTCCTACATCCAGGCCGATTCCGACAAGGGCGGCGTCACGACGATGCACCGGTCGGTCTCCCCGGCCGTCACCGACCTGACGGAGCCGGTCCTGGCCGCCAAGGGCATGAACGCGCAGGCGATCTGGGAGTGGGGCTACGGGACGACCGACGGGCTCATGACCAAGACCGCCGCCGCAAACGGCTTCACCGGCAACATCATGACCTTCAGCGCCGGTTCGGCGGCACGGACCGGGCTCATCCCGACCGCCCTGCTCACCGACAAGGTCAACGCGGTCAACCCCTGCGCTCCCTACGTGCTGCAGACGGCCGAGGCGAAGAAGTTCGTGGCCGCCTACAAGACGAAGTACGGAACGGATGTCAACGACTCCGTCTCCGCGACCTGGTATGACGCGGTCTACCTCCTCAAGGACGCCCTGCTTTCCGCCGGCTCGAGTGATCCGAAGGCGATCGCCGCCAAGCTGAAGACCGTCGATCACAAGGGCATCTGCGGTGAGGAGAAGGCGGACGCGAATCACAACCTGATCCACTCGATCCAGATCCTCAAGTACACGAACGGCGTGCCGGTTCTGGTCAAGGACGTCCAGAACATCCCATCCCCGTTCTAGTTTCAAGCTCGCTTTTGAGAGAGGCGGGGCCACCGGGTCCCGTCCCTCCCCCGCTTGGGGGGACCACCCCGAGCCTATGAGCGGCGGGGCCCCCGGGCAGTACCGGCGAAGCCGGAGGGGGGTGAATCAGCTTTGAATCACCCAAGGTCGTAGCCGTCGTGTTACGAGGCTTCAGGAAGAGGTGGATGCCAAGTGTTTTACCCCCTCCCGGCCTGCGGCCGGACTCCCCCACCAAGTGGGGGAGAGTCCGTGATCGGATCTACGGTTGCGTGGTCGCGGGGGTGCCCAGCCAGTCCGCGAGCACCTCTTCGGTGTGGGCGCCCAGTGCGGCTTGGGGGCGGCGGATGTGGATCGGGGTCTTGGACGGCCTCTGGAAGGGGGCCGGGTAGAGCATCGGGCCCAGGTAGGGGTGGTCGACGGCGATGATGCCATTGCGGCCCCAGAGCTGTGGGTCGCGGAACTCGTCCTCGGTGTCGCGGACCGCCGCGGCAGCGAGCCCGGCCGACTGCAGCAGCGTCATCGCCTGTTCGGCGGTGTATCGCTCGGCCCAGGTGGCGAGGGCTTCGCGTAAGCCGTCAACGCCATCTCGATCGAGGAGCTTCGCGGCCGCCGCGAGGTCAGCTTCATCTTCCAGTTCGATGGCGATCCACTGGTCGTCGCCGGCGCAGCGGAGGACGGCGGCCAGGGCGGCTCCGACGGGAGAGTTCGGCTTGGGGTCGGTCGCATCGTCGAAGTTGAGGGCTGGAAGGTAGAGCGGCGCCATCATGGCGCCGCCGGCCTCGACCTGGGCGATGTCGATGTAGGCCCCCTCGCCCGTCCGGTCGCGTGCGGAAAGGGCGGCGAAGATGGCGAAGAGGACATGCGCCACGGCCGTGTAGTCGAACTGGGTGCCGTGGGGGGCCCAGATCCGCGTCAACCCCATGAAGGAGTTGATGTTCGAGCCGTAGGCCATGTAATGGGAGCGAGGCCCGGTGCGGCCGTAGCCGGAGACGGTGATCATGATCAGCCGCGGATTGTGGGCGGCGAGCGCCTCGTGGGTGAGGCCCCAGCCCGCCATCGTGCCGGCGGCGTAGTTGTCGATCAGGATGTCGGCATCGGCGACCAGCCGCATGAAGGCCTCACGGTCGGCCGGGTCCTTCATGTCGAGCCCGACCGAACGGCAGCTCCTTGAGTAGGCCGAGAACATCACGTTGGTCTCGACGCCCGACGGCTCGTAGACCCGGGGCTGGTTGGCGAAGGGACCCGTGCGCAGTGGGTCGGGGCGCCCTGGAGACTCGATCTTGATCACGTCGGCGCCCATCTCCGCGAGAGTGGTGGCGCTGACGTTGCCTGCGATCGCGGTACCGAAGCTGACGACGCGCAGGCTCGTCAGGCGAGGCGTGGGTGGCGCCGCCGCGACACGCGGCGATGAATCCTTCGCCCCCGGCACGCCACCGAGCAGCTCGTCGTTGTGCTCGCCGAGCAGCGGTGCCGGCCGATCCGGCAGCTCGAGCAGCTCGGGGCGTGACTGGAACGGCAGGCCCGGGGCCCTGAAGGTGCCGATCGAGGGGTGCCGGTATTCCGCCCAGAAGCCGCGATCGATGAGTTGCGGGTCGTTGGCGACCTGCTCGAGCGTCATCCGAGGGGCGCAGGGCACGCGCAGCGTCTGGGCCTTGCTGACGATCTCCTCGGTCGTCATCTGCCTGATGAGCCGGGTGTACACCGGCATCAGCTGGGCGGCGCGCTCGTTCCGGAAAGCGCGCACCCGCATCTCGGGGTCGGCCAGCTCGGGCGGACGGCCGACCAGCTCGAAGAAACCGTCCCAGTGCGGGGGGTTGAAAACCAGGAATTCGACCTGGCCGTCGGCGGTATCCCAGAGGCCGGTCGGCGGCGAGTTGCCGGCGGTACCTACCGCGCGGGTCGACATCACCGTGTGAGATTTGCCGTAAAGGGCGACCTGCACGCTGTCGCGGTAAGCCAGCATGTCGTTCAGCGACAGCTCGATGACCTGGCCGCCGACCGACGAGCGCTCGCGCAGGGCGGCCACGCCCATGGCAGCGGCATGGGCGGCCAGCTCGTCGTAGAGCGCATTGCTGGGCATCGCGCGGGGCGGGCCCTCGGGCGGGCCCACCGATCGCATGTGGCCGCTCGCGGCATAGGAGATCATCTGGGTGGATCGCAGGTCGTCGTCCGGCCCCCCGGTGCCGAAAGAGGTGAGGCAGCAGACGACCGCGAACGGGTCGGCCCAGGCGAGGCGCCGCCCCGCCGCGTCCCAGCCCGGCACCGGCGCCCGCGCCGAGGGAGCGATCAGGATCAGGTCGGCGCCCTTTGCCAACCGGCTCAGGGCGGCCTCGCCGGCGGGATCGGCGAAGTCGACCGTGACGCCACGCTTGCCCGCGTTGTAGTACGCGAACTCGAGGCTGCCCTCGAGGTTGGCGGCACTCGTGGCTAACGGCGGTCGCCGGCGCTGGCGGTCGCCGGCCGGCGGCTCGACCTTGACGACGTCGGCGCCGGCCAGCGCGAGCAGGCGGGAGCCATAGGCGCCCATGTCGCCCGAGAGGTCGAGGACGCGGACGCCGTCGAGCGGCAGCGCGGCGCTCAGGCTGGGACCTTCTGGCCGAAGACCCCTTCGGAGGCCATCGCCTCGAACTCCTCGTGACCGATCCCGAGCTCGGTGGCGAGGACGTCCTCCCCGGCCTCGCCCGCGTGCGGGATCCGGTTGTCAGGCTGGACCCAGCCGTACGTGTTGGTGGGGACGTCGATGGTGCCGCCGATCCCGTCGTCGACCGAGAGCAGCCACCCCATCTTGCGGACGTCCGAGCCTTCGGCGAGCACGTCCTCCGGGTTGGAGATGTTGCCGCAGGGAAGGCCGGTCGGGCCCACGATCTCAACCAGCTCCTGGCTCGTGTGCTGCGCCGTCCACTCCCGGATGATGCTGTTTCCCTCCTCGGTGCGCGAGTCGCGCTCGGCGTAGGTGGCGAAGCGAGGATCGGTGGCCAGGTCGGGGCGACCCATGCACTCGCAGAGCTTCTGCCAGAGCTTGTCGCTGTTGACGCCGAGGACGATGTGGCCGTCCTTGGTCGGATAGATGCCGTACCCGACCGGGGCGGTGAGGTACTCGCGGGTGGAGGGGATCTGCTTGCCCGTGATGGCGATCGAGTTGAGCGTCAGGAGCGTGCGCACCATCGAGATCTCGATGTGCTGGCCACGGCCCGTCTGCTCCCGTTCGAGCAGCGCCGTCATGACCGCGCCGTAGGTCGCCATGCCCGAGGCCATGTCGCCGATCGGCGTGCCCAGCGCGATCGGCACACCGGCCCTGTCGCGGTTGGTGCCCATGATCGTGCTCTCAGCTTCGGAGACGATGGCGAGGCCACCGCGGCGGGCCATCTCGCCGGCGGTCTCGAAGCCTCCCCAGAGGCTGATCGACACCGTTATCAGGCGCGGGTAGCGCTTGCGCAGCTCGGTGAAGTCGAGGCCGATGCGGGTGACCGTCCCCGGCGCGAAGTTCTCGATCAGCACGTCCGACTTCGCGATCAGCCGGAGCGCTAGTTCCAGCGCCTTCGGATGCTTCAGGTTGAGCTCGATGCTGCGCTTGCCGCGGTTGACCGCGGCGCTGTAGGAGCTCAGGGTCACCCCGTTCGGTCGAGTACTCGCCGCCCGGTGGCTCGAGCTTGATCACGTTCGCGCCGGCGTCGGCCATCATCTGGGTCGCGAAGGGGCCGGCCAGGATGTGCGTCATGTCGAGCACCCGGATCGCGGTCAGGGGTCCCTTACGTTCAGCCATTGCCATCTCCTCCGCCCTTCCGGGGGCCGGCGGGACCGGCCACCGGGTGAAATCGTGGGTGCGACACTTCTATGACGACCGAACTATCTCGCGCTCGGCGGCCGCCGTCAAGGCATTCGGTGCCACTGCTCAATCCAGCTTGGTCACGAACTCGCGAAGCTGCCGGAGGTTGCGAACCTCGAAGTAGCCATCGGTGTGCTTGACGTACTCGTCGACGATCGAGTCACCGGTGTTCCACATCGCGCGCGGCTCGGGGTTGAGCCAGTAGACGTGGCGGGCGCGGTCGCGCATCGCCTTCAGCGCCCAGGCCTGGGATGCGTGGTAGTTGGTGCGCGCGTCGCCCAGGATGATGATGCTGGTGGTGCTCCGGATCTGCTGGCCCCACTGCTCCCAGAAGACCTCCAGCGCGTGGCCGTAGTCGGAGCGGCCATCGACCCAGATCGCGTGGTTGGCATCGTTGATCTGGGCTGCCGCGTCACCCACGTTCTCGGCCCGGTCGAAAAGCTCGGTGACCTCGTCGATGCCGTCCACGAAGACGAAGCTGCGCACCCGGGTGAACTCGGTCTTGATCGCGTAGACGAGCTGCAGCGTGAACTGCGCGAAGGCCGCGACCGAGCCGGAGATGTCCGCGATCACGAAGATGTTCGGCTTGCTCGGGCTCGGCCGCCGGAAGCGCAGCTCCGCCGGGACGCCGCCGTAGGAGAGCGACACCCGCACCGTCTTCCGGAAGTCGAGGGCCCCGTGACGCTTGTGGCGGCGCTTGCGGGCCAGGCTCGCCGCCAGCTTGCGGGTGAGCGGCTGCATGACCCGCTCCATGGCCATGATCTGCTCGGCCGACGCCTTGATGAAGTCGACGTCCTCGGGCAGCGGCTTGCGAAGCGTCTGGGCCACGGCGTCCGGTCCGCGGTCGTCGACCAGGCGGCGCCGGATCTCGCTCTCGACCTCGCGGCGCAGGAGGTCGACGCGCTCCTGGCTCTCCTCTGCCGCGAGCCGCTCCTCGACGATTGACAGCTGGCCGCCGCCCTGCGCGCGGGCATCATCCATGAGCCGGTCGTACATGGTCTCGGCGCCCAGCTCCTTCAGGGTCCGGAAGAGGTAGTAGGTTCCGGCCACGGGACGGCCCGGCTGGAATCCCGCGTAGCGGCGGACCGCCTGGACGGAGAGCGCCCGGAGCGACACGCGGTCGGACTCCCGCATGGCGCGGTAGATGAGCTCGATCAGCTCCTCGCGCGTGAGCGAGTCGAAGAGGCCGCCGCCGCCGCCGGGCAGCACCCCGTCCTCAGCGCCGCCTACGTCGCTTTCGGCGCCTCCTTCGGCGTCGACGCCTTCGTCCGGCGCCTTCAGGCGCCGTGTCGAGAAGTAGATGTCGAAGACGGTTTCGAAGGCGGCGTAGTGGTCGAACTCCTTGACCAGGGTTGCCGCGAGCGCCGCCTTCACCGCCTCGCGGTTTTCGATCGGGACCAGTTGCACCGCGGCCGCCGCGTCGATGTTCTCGGTCAGCGAGACCGGGAAGCCGACGTTGCGGAGCTCGTTGACGAACCCGGCGAGCAGCTCATCCACTTCTGCGCGTCTCCACCTCGGCGACGACCCGGAATTCGGCGGCTGGTAGCCTGACGTCGTCATGGCTGCCCCGCCGGTCCTGCTGATCCACGGCTTCGGTTCTTCCTTCGAGCATGGCTGGCGGCACCCGGGCTGGGCCGACCTGCTGAAGGAGTCCGGGCGCCGCGTCATCGGGGTCGACCTGCTCGGGCACGGCGGCGCGGAGAAGCCGCACGACCCCGCCGCCTACGCCGACGTGGAGGCGCGGGTCGCCGCCACGATCGCGGCCGAGGACCAGGTCGACGTGGTCGGCTTCTCGGCCGGAGCCGGGGTCGCGTTGCGGCTCCTGGCGGGCGATCCTGATCGGTTCCGGAGAGGCGCCGTGCTGGGCGTCGGCAACGGGTTGCTGAAGGCGCCCGAGCCGAACAAGATCGCCGCGGCGCTCGAGCGCGGGGTCGACCCGGAGGACGTCGACTCGGTCGTCTTCCAGCGGCTGGCGGAGCAGCCCGGCAACGACCGCGAGGCGCTGGTCGCCTTCCTCCGCCGGGCAACCAAGCCCCTGACCCTGGACGACCTGGCGCGCATCACCTGCCCGGTGCTGGTCGTGATCGGCGACCGCGACTTCAGCTTCCCGGCGGATCAGCTGGCCGCGGCGATCGGCGACTCGCGCCTGGTGACGTTGCGCGGTGTCGACCACTTCGCCACCACGACCGAATTCCGCGCGATGGAGGCGGTGCTCTCCTTCCTGGACGCTTAGGAGGGCGCAGAAAAAGGGCGCCGGCGCTTTGGCGCCCATGCGATCGATGCGTGCGTCAGCTTCTGCGGTGCTCGCTTCCGCAGCTCTGCTGCGCGCGCTGCGTCCGCATTCCCCACCCTGCGGGCGGGGCCCCCTATCCAAGTCGGCGCTTCCTTCGCCTCGACCGCCTGGACGCCAAACGGCCGCGTCGCTTCGCGCCGGGCTGGCCTTCGGTCGCTCGCCGCCCTCTTTCAGCCCCCTCCTAGCCCCCGCCTCAATTCGCCGGCGCGGCGGCCCCCAGCTCCTTGGCCGCCTTCTCGATGTCGACCTGGTACTTGAGAAGCACGTGGAGCGTGTCGCGGAGCACCTCGGGGTCGATGTCCCTCTTGCCCAGCAGCAGCAGAGTGCGCGCCCAGTCGAGCGTCTCCGACACCGAGGGCCGCTTCTTCAGGTCGAGGGTGCGGAGCGACTTGACGACCCGGACCAGCTGCTCGGCCAGGTGGTTGTCGAGGCTGGGCACCTTGGTCAGGACGATCTCGCGCTCGCGCTCGACGGTCGGGTAGTCGATGTGAAGGTAGAGGCAGCGCCGCTTGAGCGCTTCGGAGAGCTCGCGGCTGTTGTTCGAGGTGAGCAGCACGAGCGGCACCTGGTTGGCCTCCATCGTGCCCAGCTCGGGAATCGAGACCTGATAGTCGGAGAGCACCTCGAGGAGCAGGGCCTCGGTTTCGACGTCGAGCCGGTCGACCTCGTCGATCAGCAGGACGACCGGCTCCGTCGAGCGGATCGCCTCGAGCAGCGGCCGCGTCAGTAGGAATTCCTCGCTGAAGATGTTGGACTCGATGTCGGACCAGCCGGTGCCGCCCTCACCGACCGAGCGCTCGGCCTGGATGCGAAGCAGCTGCTTCTTGTAGTTCCACTCGTAGAGCGCCTTGGCCTCGTCGAGGCCCTCGTAGCACTGGAGGCGGATGAGCCGCATGCCGCTCATCCGGGCGGCGCTCTTGGCGAGCTCGGTCTTGCCGGTTCCGGCCGGCCCCTCGACCAGGATCGGCTTGCCCAGCTGCGCGCCCAGGTAGACCACTCCCGCGATCTGATCGTTGGCCAGGTAATCCACCGAGCGCAGGGCCGTTTTGACAGCCTCGACGGAAGCGAAGCAATCGGCGGTGGCTCGGTTGGTGATGGTTGTCATGCGAACCTCCGACTTGGTTGTGGCCACGCGTCACGCCTCCGCGGGCAGTGAGCCGGCATTGTGGATGGGGGCGGCGGCGTGGTCGCCGTTGGCCCAAGCCGCGTCGACTCGCTTGGCCAGAGCCGACATCGAGGGAGCCAGGGCAAGATGTCCCGACTCGATGTAGTGCTCGTGGTTGAGTTCCAGCCTGTCTGGCTCGTACAGGTAATTGACCATCACGCCGAAGGAGAGCCGCCCGTTCTCACTGAGGTCGGCGCTCGTGTTGATGCGCTCGAGCCGGGCGCCGTTGGAGAGGTGGAAGTGCGCGACCGAGTCGGCCACCCGCTTTTTGTGCCGGACCTTGAGCAGGTAGGCGAGCGTCAGGCGGCGGAGCACGTCGTCGGCGGGACCCGGGTAGGGGGCGCCTCCGGCGAGCAGCTGTTCGAGCGCCTTGACCTCGTCGTCGGCCTTGTCGGCGAGCCAACGGATGTCCTCGGCCTCGTCGCCGATGAGGGCTTTGAGGCGGGACTCGGTGAAGCCGCCGGAGTCGTCCCGCCGGCCGAGCTGCTCGGCGAAGTTGGGCAGCGGCGAGAGGGTGCAGAAGGTCTTGATCTGGGGCAGCTCGGCCGAGAGCTCCTGGACGACCTGCTTGATCAGGAAGTTGCCGAAGGAGATGCCGCGCAGGCCGTCCTGGCAGTTGTTGATCGAGTAGAAGATGGCGCTGTCGGCGCGGGCCGGGCCGCCGATCTCGCGCTGGGGGTCGATGAGTGGGCCGATGCTGCCGGGGATACCGCGGGTGAGCGCGATCTCGACGAAGATCAGCGGCTCGTCGGGTAGCGTCGGGTGGAAGAAGGCGAAGCAGCGGCGGTCGGCGGCGAGCCGGCCGCGGAGGTCGTCCCAGCCCTGGATCTCGTGCACCGCCTCGTACTCGATGAGGCGCTCGAGGACGTCGGCGGAGGTGTGCCAGGTGATCTGCTCCAGGCGCAGGATGCCCCGGCTGAACCAGGCCGCGAAGAGGGGCCGGAAGTCGGCGTCGACGCCGTTCAGGTGCGGCCGCTTGGGCAGCAGGATGAGCAGTTGCGCGCGGAGGCCCATGAGGACGCCGGTTGCGCCGGGGACCATGTTGAGGAGGCGGAAGAGCTCGCGTCGGGGCGGTTCGACAGCGGCCGCCAGCTGGCGGAGGGACTCGTCCGTGTGCACCTCCCGCCAGCGCTGGATGGCGGCTTCGACCTTGTCGGGGACGGGCGCGAAACGGCGGTCGAGGAGCTCCAGGAAGTCGGCGCTCTCCTTCGGCGTGAGGTGCCGGATGGCGTCGACGATGTTGGTGGCGAGAGCCAGGCCGATCGCCTCGCCGCGCACCTTGAGAAGGCGCTCGCACATGGCCTGGAGGGTGAGCGGGCCGGGGGAGGCGCCGGCCTGGCGGCCGAGGAGGGCGCGCCCGCGCCCGGCCGCCTGCGCTAACTGTTCCAGCCAGCCTCGCTGTGCCATCTTCTACCGCGACCCCAGGTGGAAGGTTGGTCGTGCGGGGCTGGACTTCGATACGCGGGGCGGCGGCGGCACGACCCCCATTAGTTCGATGATCATCGACATGTCCGTGGATTCGCATTATGATGCGTCGAGCGCCGAACGGCGCGGTTTTGTTGGCCCGGGCTGGGTTTTCTTGCCGGCCCATCCAGCCTTGGAGGTGCTGTGAAGATCGTCGTGACCGTGAAGCAGGTGCCCGACCCGAGCGGGGTCAACCGCCTGACCGGCGAAAACCGCCTCGATCGCAGCGGTGATGTCGCGCTCGACCCCGGTGACGAGTACGGCGTTGAAGCGGCGCTGAGGCTCAAGGAGTCGCTGGGCGCCGAGGTGGTCGCGGTCTCGATGACCCCTGAGCGGGGCACGGACGCGATCCGCAAGGCCCTCGGGATGGGGGTTGACCGCGCCATCCACGTCTGCG
>WNFM01227098.1_pt2 | contig 24472 bp, 20 predicted proteins | sample 5400271 | NCBI WGS metagenome assembly WNFM01 (sample SAMN13153352, study PRJNA577476) | soil metagenome | isolation source: 60 cm saprolite on Douglas fir-dominated hillslope | place: USA:California | collected 2013-09-17 | reverse complement strand
ATCGAGCTTGGTGGAACTGCGCGGCTGCTGGATGTCATCGTTCGGGCCGCTGATGCACGTCGTCGCCTTCATGAAAACCACCGGCTCGGCGGGTATTTGCAGGCCCGCTTCGTGCGCATGATCGACGTAATTCAGGCCGATGGCGACGAACTTGGAGATACCCGTATAGGGCACGCCGAAACGCGGATTACCGCGCACCAAGGGCAGCGACTCCGGGCGAATCTTGCGCAGCTTCGTCAGCCCTTTGGAGGAAATCGTGTCCTGGTCGATGTTGGAAATCACCCCTGACAAATCGCGCAACTGGCCTTGCGCGTCGATGACGCCCGGTTTTTCGAATCCATTCCTGCCGTAACGACAAAGCTTCATTTTTGGCTTCCTTTCCAGATCATCATGCGGCCGCTTAAGCAAAACGCAACTCTTGGAGCACGCGCAAACTGGGCGCAAGCGAGGGTGCTCGATATCGTCGCAGTCTTGAGCCGCCCATTTCTTGCCGGGGCGGCGGCGCGACGAGAGCAATTGGTGCGGCCTGTCTCCTACGTGAGGCGATCTCCCCCAGAACTATTCTTATTGCCCGGCGATTATAACAGCGCAGCGCCGAAAAAAGCCGTAGTTTCCTAGAAATCAGTGGGTTACAGGAGCGGCGAAGCCCAGGGATCTGACGAAGGGCGCGATGGATATGTATAGAATTCGTAGCATGAAAAGCTTTCCATCTTGCGTTGTCCCGCGGTTTTTTATACCGGTGCAGCTTTCCCTCGGTGCGGAGATCGATTTGCCGGAGCGGGTGGCGCGTCATTGTGCGGTCCTGCGTCTGCATCGCGGAGACGCGGTCGTCCTGTTCAACGGAGAGGGTGGGGAATTCTCCGCCGAGCTGACGCGGGTTTCCCGTGGCGAGGCGCGTGCCTACGTGAAATCGTGGCAGTCGCCGGAACGCGAGTCGCCGCTTGCCATCGCGCTCGCTCAGTGCATATCGAGCGGAGACCGGATGGACGCAACCTTGCAGAAATCTACCGAGCTTGGTGTCTCCAGGATAGTACCGATCGCGAGTGAGCGCTCCATAGTGAGACTCTCCAGCGATCGCGCCGACAGGCGCGTCGCCCACTGGCGCAACGTGGTCATTGCCGCCTGCGAGCAATGCGGGCGCAACGAAGTACCCGAGGTTGCGGCGATCACAGACCTCGATGGCTTTCTGGGCCGAGTAGCCAGCGTTGGGCTGCGTCTGCTTTTGGCGCCGGATGCCGATCGGGACTTGAAACAGCTTGAACCGCCCGGCAAGGTGACCTTGCTGGTCGGACCGGAGGGAGGGCTCGCGCCTGAGGAGCGGCAGCGCGCGGAAAAGAAGGGGTTCGTTCCGGTTCGCTTCGGGCCGCGGGTACTTCGCACGGAGACCGCGCCGCTCGCGACAATCGCGGCGATGCAGGCGCTGTGGGGTGATTGTTAGCCTCTGCACGCCGGGCCCGCTGTATCTGCCGAGGGCAACTGGCTAGAATCGGAGTTCCTTAAGAACAACGACAAATCATGCCGTCCCATCCCACCCAGTTCGTCAGCTGGGTTCGCTCTGTTGCCCCGTATTTCCACGCGTTCCGCGGGAAGACGTTCGTGCTTGCCTTTGGCGGAGAAATATTCGCCGAGCGCAGGTTCGTCGACCTCGCGCACGACGTCAGCCTTCTGCACAGCACCGGCATCAGAGTGGTACTGGTGCACGGCTCACGCCCGCAAATCGAGGCGCAGCTCAAGCGCCGCAAGCTCCGGTCGCGCTACGCGAAGGGCCTGCGCATCACGGATCCCGTTGCGCTCGAATGCGTGAAGGAGGCTGTCGGGATGTTACGCGTGGAGATCGACGCGTTATTGTCCCTGGGTCTTCCCAACTCGCCCATGGCGGGCGCTGCGATCAATAGCGTCTCGGGAAATTTCATCACCGCGCAGCCGATAGGCGTGCACGACGGCATCGACTTCCAGTATACCGGCTCGGTGCGCAAGGTCGATGCGCAGGCAATCGCGGGGTGCCTGGACGCCGGCAACATAGCGATCGTATCGCCAGTGGGTTATTCGCCCACAGGCGAGGTCTTCAACCTCGCCATGGAAGATGTAGCGGTAGCAACGGCGACGGCGCTCCACGCCGAGAAATTGATCTTCTTCTCTGACGCGCCCGTGCAGGACAAGGAGGGCGAGTTGCTGGCGGAGCTCACGGCGGAGGAGGCGGCCGGGCTGCTCGCGCGCAGCAATCGCCTGTCCGACGATACGCGGCTCTATCTCACACACGCCGTCGAGGCAGTGCGCGGAGGGATGCAGCGCGCCCATATCATCAGCCGCACAGTCCCTGGCGCTCTGCTGATCGAATTGTTCACCCATGAAGGCTCGGGTACCATGATCACCGCCGATAAGGTGGTGAAGCTACGGATCGAGCCGCTCGAGGAAGACGGGACGCTCGTGCGCCGCGGGCGCGAACTGCTCGAACGCGAGATCGGGCGCTTTTCGTTGATTGAGCACGACGGGGTAATCGTCGGCTGCGCAGCGCTCTACCCCTTCCCCGGCACCCGCGCCGGGGAGCTTGCCTGCCTCGCGGTCCGGCCCGATTACCGGGACGCAGGTTACGGAGAACGCCTAGTGCATCATATCGAGACACAGGCGCGAGCCTGCAAGCTGAAAAAGCTGTTCGTGCTCACGACACGGGCGACTCATTGGTTCATAGAGCGCGGGTTCGCCGAAGCGAATATCGCCGCACTGCCGGGGGAAAGGAAATCGCTGTACAACTATCAGCGACGCTCGAAGATTTTAGTAAAGCGGACTTAGAATCGACTTGTTAACGGAATCGAGGTTGCGAAAATGGCAAGGACGGTGAAATGCGTCAAGCTCGGCCGCGACGCGGAAGGGCTCGACTTTCCCCCTTACCCGGGCGAACTCGGCAAGCGCATCTACGAGAACGTCTCCAAGGAAGCCTGGCAGGCCTGGATCAAGCATCAGACCATGCTCATAAACGAGAACAAGCTGAACCTCGCCGATCCGCGCGCTCGGAAATATCTCGCCGAGCAGATGGAGAAGCATTTCTTCGGATCCGGAGCCGACGTGGCTTCCGGCTACGTGCCACCGGACAAGTAGGCGCTTTTCTTCCTGGCGATCGTTCTCACGCCCGTCTTGGTTCCGAGCAGGAGCACATCCGCTCCCCGCCGGGCGAACAATCCGTTGGTAACCACGCCGGCGATATTGTTGACCGTCGTTTCCAGCTCGACCGGGTTGAGGATGGACAGCCCCCGCACGTCGAGGACGATGTTGCCGTTGTCCGTGGCAAAGCCTTCACGCAGCCTGGGCTGGCCGCCGAGCTTCACCATCTGGCGCGCTACGTAGGCACGCGCCATAGCAATCACTTCGACCGGTAGCGGAAATTTTCCACAAACGAACTTCTTCGCCACCGCCGCGACGATTTTCTCTCGCGTGAGCGCGCCGCCCCCGCCCTTGATCATCGCGAGATGTTCGGTGATCTCGTCAGCACCGTCAATGTAGACCGCCAGCTCGTTGACGCTGTTGAGATCCAAGACGCGAATGCCGTGCCCCTTCAACCGCTCGGCGGACACTTCCGAGCTCGCGACCGCGCCAGCAATGCGATTCTTCATCCTGGCAAGCTCGTCGATGAAGAAATTGGCCGTGGACCCGGTGCCCACGCCGATCACGGCCTCCTCCACCACGTGCTTGATCGCCTCGCGGGCGGCCGCCTGCTTGAGCTCGTCCTGGGTCATCGGCGTTTCGACGGTGGCAGATCCGTGCATACGCCTTCATACAACTCTGCTGCCATTCCAACCGATTCGCTCGTCGTCGGATGCGGATGGATGGTCTTGCCCACATCGACCGCGTCGGCGCCCATTTCGATGGCAAGCGCAATCTCGCTGATGAGGTCGCCCGCTCCAGCTCCGACGATGGCACCGCCGATCAGGCGGTGCGACTCCTCGGAGAAGATCAGCTTGGTGAACCCCTCGTCGCGGCCGTTGGCGATGGCGCGCCCCGAGGCTGCCCAAGGAAATCTGGCAACTCCAAACTTGACTCCCTGTTTTTTCGCTTCCTCCTCGGTTAGTCCCGCCCAGGCGATCTCAGGATCGGTGTACGCCACCGAGGGAATCACGCGCGCGTCGAAGTAGGATTTCTGCCCCGCAGCGGCTTCCGCTGCGACGTGACCCTCGTGCACCGCCTTGTGGGCAAGCATCGGCTGGCGGGCGGTATCGCCGATGGCGTAGACATGCGGAACGTTGGAACGCATCTGATCGTCGACGGAAATGAATCCGCGCGGGTCGATGGCGACGCCGGCGGCCTCGGCGCCGATCTTCTTGCCATTCGGCGTGCGTCCGACCGATAGCAGAATCATGTCGTAGAGCTGAGGCGTTTTCGGTGCGGCCTCGCCCTCGAAGGTTACCTTCAGACCTTCCTTTACGGTCTCGACCTTGGTCGTCCTGGCCTTCAGCATCACGTTGTCGAAGCGGCGCGCGTTGAACATCTGCCATACCTTGACGAGGTCCCGGTCCACCCCGGACATCAGGCCATCGAGCACCTCGACCACATCCAGCCGGGCGCCGAGAGTGGAATACACCGTGCCCATTTCCAGGCCGATGATGCCGCCGCCGATCACGAGCATGCGTTTCGGCCGTTGCCGCAGCTCGAGCGCCGCTGTCGAGTCGACGATTCGCGGGTCGTCCGGAATGAAGGGGAGTTTCGCCGACTGCGAGCCGGCTGCGATGATCGCGTTCCTGAATGCGACGACTTTGCGTCCGTCCTTCGCTTCGACGGCGAGATGGTTCGGTCCTACGAAAGCTCCGGTACCCTGCAGCACCGTGACTCTGCGCGCTCGCGCCATGCCGGTAAGCCCCCCGGTCAGCTTGCCGACCACCTTGTTCTTCCACGCGCGCAACGCATCGAGATCCACCTTGGGCTCCCCGAAACCGATGCCATGCTCGGAAAGATGTTTTGCCTCGTCCATGACCGCAGCGATGTGCAGAAGCGCTTTCGACGGGATGCAGCCCACGTTCAAACAGACGCCGCCGAGCGTCGGATAACGCTCGACTAGAATGCTGTTCAAGCCGAGGTCGGCGGCGCGGAATGCGGCCGAATAACCGCCGGGACCGGAACCCAGCACCAGCACGTCGCAAGTCATGTCGGCTGCGCCCCCGTAGGCCTTGGTTGCCTCAGGTGCGGAAATCTTCGGCGCTGCAGGGGCGGCCGGACGCGGTGCGGGCGGCACCGCCCCAGCGCTCCCCGCCTCAAGCAATGCGATGACCGACCCCTGAGAGACCTTGTCCCCGACCTTGACCCGCAGCTCCTTGACGACGCCGGCGTCCGAGGAAGGAATTTCCATCGTCGCCTTGTCGGACTCCAGCGTGATGAGGGAAGCTTCCTTGGCCACCCGGTCACCGGGTTTCACCAGAATTTCAATGACGTCGATGTCCTTGAAATCGCCGATGTCCGGTACTTTTACTTCGATCATCTGCGCCACGCCGTCCTCATAAAAGGGTGCGGCGGATGTCGGAGAGGACCGAGGCCAGATAGGTCGTGAAGCGCGCGCCGGCGGCGCCGTCGATGACGCGATGGTCGTATGCCAGCGAAAGCGGCAACATGAGCCGCGGAACGAAGGTGCCGTCCTTGTAGACCGGCCGAAGCTGCGATCTCGCCACTCCTAGAATCGCTACTTCGGGCGCGTTGATGATCGGCGTAAACGCCGTGCCACCGATGCCGCCTAGGCTTGAAATGCTGAAAGTGCCGCCGCGCATGCTGTCGGGCTTGAGTTTTTTCTCGCGCGCCGCCTTGGAAATTTCAGCCAGCTCCTTCGCCAAATCGAAGACGCCCTTGCGGTCAGCGTCGCGGATCACCGGCACCAGCAGGCCGTCGGGCGTATCGACCGCGACTCCGATGTGATAGTACTTCTTGACGATGAGGTTCTCGCCGGTTTTGTCGAGCGAGGCGTTGAACTCCGGAAACTCCTTCAGCGCGTTCACGGAAGCTTTCACCAGAAACGCAAGCATGGTGAGTTTGAAGCCTCCTTTTTCAGCGACCTGCGCGTTCTCCTTGCGGAAAACCTCGAGCTCGGTGATGTCGGCCTCGTCGTGCTGAGTGACGTGGGGAATGGAAACCCAGTTGCGATGCAAGAATCCGCCGGACAGCTTCCTGATGCGCGACAGAGGTTTCGCTTCGACCGGGCCGAACTTCGCGAAATCCACCTGCGGCCACTCCGGCAGATCCAGAAAGAGCCCGCCGCGCGCTGCGACGGCCACCGCGGGCGCACCCCTCATCACGCCCTTCACGAACTCCTGGACGTCGGCCTGCGTGATGCGTCCTTTCGGGCCCGAGCCCCTGACCCTAGCGAGGTCGACGCCCAGCTCACGCGCGAACTTGCGCACCGAGGGGCTCGCGTGCGGCGTCGATCCGGGACTTTGCGCGGATGTGTTGGAGACCGGCTCGATCCGGCCGACCGCCGGCGCTGTGGGGGCCGCTGCCGGCACCGCCGCAAGCACCGGGGCAGGCTTTGCCGTTGGCGCGTCTTGGGGTTTCGGAGCCGGATTTGCTGGCGCTACCGAAAGACTTTCTGTCTCCTCAAGAATGAGGATCGGACTGCCCTGTGAAACCTTGTCGCCGGTCTTGACGCGTAATTCCTTCACCCTGCCGGAAGCCGGCGACGGAATCTCCATCGTCGCCTTGTCCGATTCCACAGTGATCAGCGACTGCTCCGGCTGTACCGCATCGCCCGGTTTGACCAGCACCTCGATTACATCGACGTTCTTGAAGTCGCCGATGTCGGGTACGAAGACTTCCCTAGGGGTTCCCATGCCTGCTCAGTTAGCGATTGGGTGCTGGGGCTGGGCGGTCGCCGAGGCGCCCGGCCCAAGCTCGATCAGACAGTTACTGGATTGGGTTTTTCCGGGTCGATCCCGTATTTCTTGATTGCGTCGGAAACGACCTTGGATTTGACCTCGCCCTGATCGGCGAGGGCCTTGAGCGCCGCGATTGTCACGAAGTAACGATTCACTTCGAAGAAGTGACGCAGCTTGGCGCGGGAATCCGAGCGGCCGTACCCATCGGTGCCGAGCGCTCGGTAGATGCGGTCTCTGGGAATAAACGATCGAATCTGGTCGGCAAAGCTCTTGATGTAGTCGGTAGCCGCGATCACCGGACCTTCACGCTTCTCGAGGCACTGGGTCACGTACGGGACCCATGGCTTCGTTTCCGGATGCAGCATGTTCCTACGCTCGACCGCAAGCCCTTCGCGGCGCAGCTCCGTCAGGCTGGGTGTACTCCAGATATCCGCGGCCACGTCCCAGTCAGCCTCGAGCAGCTCGCCGGCGGCGATGACTTCGCGCAAGATCGTTCCGGAGCCCAGTAGCTGCACGCGCGTTTTCTTCTTCGAGCCCTCCCGAAAGAGGTACATGCCCTTCAAAATCGCTTGCTCCACACCCGCCGGCATCGCGGGATGCTCGTAGTTTTCGTTCATCACCGTGACGTAGTAGAACACGTCCTCCTGCTGCGTCACCATTCGACGCAGGCCGTCCTGGATGATGACGGCGAGCTCATGCGCAAAGGTCGGATCATAGGAAATGCAATTCGGAATGACCGAAGAAAGCACATGGCTGTGTCCGTCCTCGTGCTGTAGCCCCTCGCCATTCAGAGTCGTGCGGCCCGCCGTGGCGCCGAGGAGAAACCCCCGCGCGCGCTGGTCCCCCGCCGCCCACGCAAGGTCCCCGATGCGCTGCATGCCGAACATCGAATAAAAGATGTAGAACGGCACCATGACAAGGTTCGAATGGCTGTATGAAGTCGCCGCTGCGATCCAGGATGAAAACGCGCCGGCCTCGTTGATCCCCTCTTCGAGAATCTGCCCCGCCTTGTCTTCGCGGTAGTACATCACCTGTTCGCGGTCGACCGGCTCGTACTTCTGCCCTTCCGAGGAATAGATCGCGAGCTGCCGGAACATCCCTTCCATGCCGAAAGTGCGCGCTTCGTCCGGAACGATCGGGACGATGTGCCTGCCGATGTTCTTGTCGCGCACGAGCGCCGTCAGTATGCGCACGAACGCCATGGTGGTGGAGATCTCGCGGCCTTCCGAGCCTTTCAGCTGTTGATCGAACGCCGAGAGAGCCGGCACCGCCGGAACGCTGTCCGCCTTGCGGCGGCGCTGAGGCAGGTGGCCGCCAAGAGCCTTTCTGCGCTCGTGCAGGTACACCATGACCGGATCGTCGTCCTTGGGTTTGTAGAGCGGCAATTCCTCGAGCTTGTCATCGGGGATCGGCACGTTGAAGCGGTCGCGCATCTCGCGGATGGTTGCGAGGTCCATCTTCTTCAGCTGGTGGGTCGGATTCTTCGCCTGACCCTGCTTGCCCAGGCCGTAGCCCTTGATCGTTTTCGCGAGGATCACCGTGGGCTGACCCCCGTGCTTCACCGCCGCCGCGTAGGCCGCATAGATCTTGTGAGGGTCGTGCCCGCCCCGGTTCAGGCGCCAGATGTCCTCGTCCGTCATGCGCGATACCATCTCGAGCAGTTTCGGGTCCTTCCCGAAGAAGTACTTGCGTACGAAGGCCCCGTCGTTGGCCTTGTAGTTCTGATACTCACCGTCGACCGTGTCCTCCATCACGCGAAGCAGCCGGCCTTCGAGATCGCGAGCGAACAGAGGATCCCAGTAAGAGCCCCAAATGAGCTTGATGACGTTCCAACCCGCGCCGCGAAAATCGGCTTCGAGCTCCTGGATGATCTTGCCGTTGCCACGCACCGGGCCGTCGAGGCGCTGCAGATTGCAGTTCACGATGAAAATCAAGTTGTCGAGCTTTTCACGCGCCGCGAGACCGATCGCGCCGAGCGATTCCGGTTCATCCATCTCGCCGTCGCCGCAGAACACCCACACCTTCCGGTTCTCCGTACCCGCCAGCCCGCGCGCCTGCAGATATTTCAGGAACCTCGCCATGTAGATAGCCTGGATCGGCCCGAGCCCCATCGAGACCGTGGGAAATTGCCAGAAATCGGGCATGAGCCACGGGTGAGGATAGGAAGAGATGCCGTGGCCGTCCACCTCGCGACGAAAATTCAGGATCTGAGTTTCGGTGAGCCGACCCTCCAAAAATGCGCGCGCGTAGATGCCGGGCGAAGAGTGTCCCTGGAAGTAGACGAGATCCCCGCCGTGCCCTTCGTGCGGCGCGTGCCAGAAATGATTGAAGCCGATGCCGAACAGGGTGCCGACCGAGGCGAAGCTCGCGATGTGGCCGCCCAGCTCGTCGTCGGACTTGTTGGCCTTCGCGACCATCACCATCGCATTCCAGCGGCAAAACGAGCGGATGCGTTCCTCCAGGGCATGATCCCCGGGCGAGCGCTCCTCCATGTGCGCCGGGATCGTGTTGAGGTAGGCCGTATTGAGTGAGAAGGGAATGTAGGCCCCCGAACGGCGTGCCTTGTCGACAAGCTTCTCCAGCAGATAATGGGCGCGCTCAGGGCCCTCGCGCTCGAGGACGGACTCCAGCGCGTCGAGCCATTCCTGGGTTTCCAGGGCGTCGGGATCGTTGGCGGCACGAAATTCAGGCAGCGCGGACATGGCGTTTCCTTCTTTGCGCGAAGTATGGGCGGGGTGTGGAACTTGCGGAGAATCGTTTGCAGCTTACCCTGCCGGCCTTACAGGATCAATTGCACCTTGTCCCTTTATGAAAGAGCATTTCCCATTATACGAAAACGCGCCTCGCGCAATCAAAGAGATCGAGTCAGTTTGGCCGATTCAAGGCCAGGAAACTGTGGATGCTAGAATGCGCGCCTTCCGTGTTCGCCGCGCCGACTCTCGCCCGTGCAGACCCGTATCATTGACGGCAACGCCATTGCGCGCGAGTTACGCGTAGGGCTGATTCGACGCGTCGCCGCGCTTGCGGCGGTTGGTGTGCGTCCCGGTCTGGCGGTGCTGCAAGTCGGGAACCACCCGGCTTCGAAAATCTACGTGCGGAACAAGATGAAGGCATGCGGCGAAGCGGGGCTCTATTCGGAGCACATCGAATTGCCGGCCGACGCGGACGAATCGACGCTCCTCGGGCGCATCCGGATGCTCAACGACGACGCCCGTATCCATGGCATCCTCGTGCAGCTTCCGCTGCCGCTGCGATTCGCAGCGGAGCGAGTGCTCGAAACCATAGCTCCGGCGAAGGACGTCGACGGATTTCATCCTACGAACATGGGCTTGCTCGCGGCCGGCAATCCGCGTTTTGTACCCTGCACACCCCTTGGGGTGATGAAGATCCTCGAGCGCGAGGGAGTCGATCCGCAGGGCCGCCATGCCGTCGTAATCGGCCGCAGCAATATCGTCGGCAAACCGGCAGCCCTGCTGCTCTTGCAAAAAGGCGCGACAGTCACAATTTGCAATTCCAGAACGCCCGATCTGCGCGCGATGTCGCTCCAGGCGGACATTCTGGTGGTGGCCGCGGGAAAACCCAAGCTCGTGACGGGCGGTATGGTGAAGCCCGGCGCCGTGGTCATCGATGTCGGCATCAACCGGCTTGTGGACGGCAAACTCGCCGGCGACGTCGATTTCCAAGGCGTACTGGGGACCGCTTCGTGCATCACGCCTGTGCCAGGCGGGGTCGGGCCCATGACGATCGCCATGTTGCTCGAGAACACGGTAGTGTCTGCCGAGCGCTTCTCGAACGCCGACGGAAGCCCTGAGCGAGAATGACTGTCAATCCACTGCTCGATTTTTCGGGCTTGCCACGCTACGGTTCGGTTCGGCCGGAGCATATCGCCCCTGCGGTCGACGAGCTGCTCGGCGAGAACCGCTCCCTGATCGCCCGGCTCACGGCGAAGGCCACGGCCACGTCCTGGGACGAATTCGCGGATCCGCTGGAAAACGCCAATGAACGGCTATGGCGCGCTTGGGGCGTGGTCGCTCACCTGCACGCAGTGAACGACAGCGCCGCGATCCGCGACGCCTACAACGCGAACCTGCCGAAAATCACGCGATACCGTACCGAACTCGCGCAGAACCTTGACCTCTATGAAAAGTTCAAGGCGTTGCGTGCCTCGATGGGCTTTGAGGAGCTGTCTCGCGCTCGGCGCAGGATCGTCGAGAACGACCTGCGCGACTATCGCCTTGGAGGAGCCGAACTGGAGCCTCGGGACAAGCGACGGTTTGGCAAAATCCAGGAAGAACTTGCCGCGCTCGAAGCCAAGTTTTCCGAGAACCTCCTCGACGCAACCAACGCGTTTTCGGCGTTGATCACCGATCGTGGAGAGCTGCTCGGCGTCCCCGAGGATGTACTCGAAGCCGCCAAAGAGGCTGCGCGTCAGGACGGTCAGGGGGGATGGAAGTTCACCTTGCACGCGCCGTCGTACGGGCCCGTGATGCAATACGCCGAGAATCGCGACCTGCGGGAAAAGCTGTATCGCGCGCACGCCACGCGCGCGAGCGAATTCGGAGATCCGGAACTCGACAACACTTCGATCATCGTTCGCGAGCTTCTCCTGCGAAAAGAGAAGGCGGGATTACTTGGTTACGAGAGCTTCGCGGAATTTTCGCTCGTCCCGAAAATGGCCGATTCGCCCGAGGCTGCGCTCGCCTTCCTCGATGATCTCGCCGCGAGGGCTTTGCCTCACGCACGCAAGGATTATGCAGAACTGGAGGAGTTCGCACGCGCGGAACTCGGAGTCCAGGAACTGCAGGCTTGGGACGTCGCGTTCGCATCGGAAAAACTGCGCGCGAAACGCTACGCGTTTTCCGATCAGGAAGTGAAGCGGTACTTCCCGGAACCGCAGGTCCTGGAAGGTATGTTCCGGCTCGTCGAAGGCCTCTATGCATCCGCATGTGCGTTTTTTCCGGATTAGCGATTCGGACGAGGGCCTCATCGGCCAGTTTTATCTGGATCCGTATTCGCGCGAAACCAAGCGCGGCGGCGCCTGGATGGACGAAGCGATCACGCGACAGCGGATCCCCCGCGGCCTCCGCACCCCGGTTGCGCACATCATCTGCAACTTTCCCGCGCCGGTCGGGAACAAACCCGCGCTATTCACACACGACGAAGTGATGACCTTGTTTCACGAATTCGGTCATGGGTTGCACCATCTGCTCTCGCGTGTCGACGATCTGGGCGTCTCCGGAATACGCGGTGTCGAATGGGACGCGGTCGAGCTGCCTTCCCAGTTCATGGAGAACTTCTGCTGGGAATGGGGCGTGCTCTCCCGCATGACCGCTCACGTCGAAAGCGGAGAAGCTTTACCGCGCAGTTTGTTCGACAAGATGCTGGCGGCGAAGAATTTTCAGAGCGGCATGCAGACCGTGCGGCAGATCGAGTTCGCACAGGTAGACATGCATCTGCACCATGACTACGACCCCGCGGGGGCAAAGGCGCCACTGCAGCTGCTCGAGGAAATCAGGGCGAAGGTCGCCGTGACGGTGCACCCGGAGTACAACCGGTTCCTCAACAACTTCTCGCACGTTTTCTCGGGAGCTTACGCAGCCGGTTACTACAGTTACAAGTGGGCCGAGGTGCTTTCGGCCGACGCGTACAGCCTGTTCGAACAGAACGGGGTGCTCGACTCCGGCACCGGCGCGCGATTCCGCGACGAGATCCTCGCCGTCGGCGGCAGCCGACCGGCGCTCGAATCGTTCACAGCGTTTCGCGGCCGAGAGCCGAGAATCGACGCACTGTTACGTCACAATGGTATGATCGCGCCCTGAGGAGCCTTATCGCATGCGCATACTGTTCGTTGCTGCAGCGATCCTCTCAACTGTCTGCACCGACGCCCTCGGGCAGGCTTATCGCTGGGTGGATCGAGACGGTAGGGTCCACTATACGCAGACGCCCCCGCCCCCGGATGCAAGAAACGTACAGCGAAAGAGTTTTCGCGGGGGTGGAGTGGACGTCTCCAGTCTGCCTTACGCCACGCAAGTGGCGGCGAAGAACTTTCCCGTAACTCTCTACACCCTCCCGGATTGCGGAGCCCCCTGCGACCAAGCGCGCGCGTTGCTCGTCAAGCGCGCAGTCCCCTTCAGGGAAGTCAGCGTTGCCACTCAAAAGGACGCCGATGAAGTGAAGAGACTGTCCGGCAAAACCGATCTCCCGTTGCTGGTCGTCGGCAACCAGTCGCAAACCGGGTTTCAGGAAAGCCTCCTGAACGGCCTGCTCGATTCAGCGGGCTATCCGACTTCTGTACCTCCCGCGCCGATCGAAGCGCTGCGAAAGATGGATCCCGCAACTCCCGCATCAGCTAAATCCCAGACGCAGTCACAGCAGGGCGCTGGTGAGGAGCCGGCGGCCGGTGCCAGATAGATCGGGGGAATTGCCTTCCGAGCAACGCGTCAATGAAGTTTGCGTCGTGGAACGTCAATTGGCTCCGCGCCGAACTCGAGAGCAATCGCAGTATCTAAGTTAGGGGGAAGAGGGAACCATGGCCTTCAACAAGCTTCTGCGCCCAATCACCGGGTCGGTTGCGGCAGTTTGCCTCGCGACCGGCGTGTTCGCGCAGACCGCCTACCCGACGAAACCGGTGAAAATCGTCGTGCCCTACTCCGCCGGTGGGCCGGCGGACATTTACGCGCGCTTTATCGGAGACCGTCTGCAAAAGACTCTCGGACAAGCTTTTGTAATCGAGAACCGGCCTGGCGCTGGTGCGATCATCGGCACCGAGGTGGTGGCGAAATCCTCCCCCGACGGATATACGCTCCTCATGATGTCGAATACGCACACAGTAAACGAATCGCTGTTCACCAAGAAGCCCTACGACCTGATGCGAGACCTCGCGCCCATCTCGCCGATCAACTATTCCGACCTCCTTTTCGTGGTTCACCCTTCAGTGCCGGCGAACAACCTGAAGGAGCTCATCGCCCTCGGCAAATGCGTCCTTCGGCGCACGTACCCTAGTCTGGCCGGAATCGACGTGGTACACGTGCCGCACAAGGGAAGCGCCGAAGCGCGCACCAGTGTCCTCGCGGGCGACGTGCAGATGATGTTCGACGCGATCACCACGATGGCGCCGCTCGCGCAGGTAGGCAAGGTTCGCGCCATCGCCACCTCCGGAAAGACGCGGTCCTCAATCACGCCAGGCGTGCCGACCCTGGACGAAGCCGGCTTGCCCGGCTACGACGCGGTGATCTGGCTGGGGATAATGGCCCCGACTGCGACCCCGAAACCGGTCGTGGACATGCTGAATTCCGAGATCCAGAAAATCGCCAACTCACCGGACGTGAAGGAAGTCTGGGCCAAGCAGGGCGCAGTCCCGATGCGCATGACGCCCGCAGAGTTCGGAAAATTCATGGAGCAGGACATCCAGAAGTGGGCGAAGGTCGTGAAATTCTCCGGGGCGAAGGTCGACTAGGGCACACGCGCGAAACAGTTTTGCGAGGAACCTGGGAAACCCGTGGCCGAGCGCTTCCGCTTCACCGTCAACGGTGCACAATCCGAGCTAGAGGCGAGTCCGGACACGCCGCTTCTCTACGCGTTGCGCAACGACCTTGGGCTGAAGGGTACCCGTTTCGGCTGCGGCAGCGGCCAGTGCGGCGCATGCTTCGTTCTGATCGATGGCCAACCGGTCCCGGCATGCGACACCCCTCTGTGGTCCGCGGCCGGCAAGCGCATTACTACCGTCGAGGGGCTGGGCGCGGGCGGTGGGCCGCATTTCCTGCAGAACGCCTTTCTCACCGAGCAGGCAGCCCAATGCGGATATTGCACGAGCGGCATCCTGATCAGTGCCGCGGCGCTCCTAGCGAAAAATCCGAGGCCGACTGAACGCGAAGTTCGCGAGGCGCTCGACCGCAACCTGTGCCGTTGCGGATCGCACAATCGCATGGTGCGCGCGGTGCTGCGCGCGGCGTCTGAACTCGCGTCATGAATACCGTTGCCCAAAGCCGGCTCGAGCGAACGGGAAGTCTGGCGAAAAATCCGAAACTGGCGCAATGGGTGCGCGTGCACCGCGATGGAACCGTGTCGATTTTCAGCGGGAAAGTGGAGATCGGCCAGGGAATCTCGACCGCCCTCGCCCAGATCGCGGCAGAAGAGCTCGGGATCACGCTGGGACGGATCCGCATGGTTCCCGCTGATACGGCGGTGAGCCCCGACGAGGGCGTCACTTCGGGGAGCCTCTCGATCCAGGATTCCGGTGTCGCCCTACGCCGCGCCTGCGCGCAGGCCCGCGCTTTGCTCCTCGAGCGCGCTGCGGCGCGTCTCGGCGTATCGGCCCGCGATCTGCAGGTAGCGGACGGGGCTGTGCGGGCGGCAGGCCGGAGCACGAGCTTCTGGGAATGCGCGGACGACGCGCCGTTCGACTGCGAGGTCGACGAGACAGCGGCATTGAGATCGCCGCGCGGCTACCGGGTGGTCGGCAAGCCTGCCCCGCGGCGCGATCTGCCCGACAAGATCGCCGGCCGCCCCCGCTTCATTCAGGACATGGCGCTGCCGGGAATGCTCTACGGCCGCATCGTTCGCCCGCAGCACAATTTTGCAGGGCTGATCTCGCTCGATGACAGCAAGGTCAAGTCGATGCCGGGGCTTGCGGCGATCGTGCGCGACGGCGGCTTTGTCGGGGTGCTCGCCGAGCGCGAGGATGTGGCGATCTCGGCCCAGCGGGCCCTTCGGCTGGCGGCGTCCTGGCGAGAGGTCGATCCGCCGCCTCGGGACGTGCATGCGTGGCTCAAGGAGCACGCGTCCGAGCACCGCGTCATCAGCCAGAAGGAAGACGTTGACGCGAAATCCCGCGCGGCGAAGGTCCTCGAAGCGTCCTTTACCAAACCCTATATATCACACGCCTCGATCGGTCCGTCCTGCGCGGTCGCCCAGATGGACGACGGCAAACTCGTGGTATGGAGCCACAGCCAGGGCATTTTCAATCTGCGCCGCGACCTGGCTCTAGCTCTGGGGATGCGCGAGGATGCGATCGTCGTGCGGCACGCTGAAGGAGCGGGTTGCTACGGGCACAACGGCGCCGACGATGCCGCGCTTGACGCGGCCTTGCTCGCGCGAGCGGCCGGCGGCCGCCCGGTCCAGGTGCAATGGATGCGAGACGACGAATTCGCGTGGGCTCCGTGCGGTCCGGCCATGGCCCTAAGCCTGCGCGCGGCACTCGACCCCAACGGCGATATCGTCGATTGGGAGCACGAACTTTGGAGCAATGGTCACAGCAGCAGACCCGGCCGAGCGGATAATCCGGCGCTCGTGGCAGCCTGGCACTTGTCGAGGCCGTATGAACGACCCTCGGCGATCAACATGCCGCTCCCCGCGGGGGCGGCGGACCGCAATGCGATTCCGATATACGATTTTCCGAACCAGCGCGTCGTCAACCACTACGTACGCGAGATGCCGGTGCGAACCTCGGCACTGCGCTCGCTGGGTGCGTACGCCAACGTGTTTGCGATCGAATCCTTCATGGACGAGCTCGCTCAGGCGGCAGGAATAGACCCGATCACCTTCCGCCGGCGCCATCTCAAAGATCCGCGCGGTCGTGCGGTCATAGACGCAGCGGCACGGCGCGCCGAATGGAGCCGCTGGAAACCCGCTGAGGGGCGAGGTCACGGCATCGGATTCGCGAAATACAAGAATCTGGGCGCCTACTGCGCTGTAGTGGCCGAGGTAGAGGTCGGCCATGATGTGCGCGTCGACCGCTTAATCCTCGCCGTCGACGTCGGGCTCGTTATCAACCCGGACGGCGTGGTCAACCAGATCGAGGGTGGCGCAATTCAGTCGACCAGCTGGACGCTCAAGGAACAGGTGAAGCTTGGTGCACGCGGCATCGTGAGCCTCGGCTGGGAGGACTACCCTATCTTGAAATTCAGCGAGGTGCCGGTCGTTGAAGTCGAGTTACTCGACCAGCCCGAACTACCCGCCGCCGGCGCGGGCGAAGCCGCACAGGGTCCCACGGCGGCGGCAATCGCAAATGCGGTGGCGCATGCGCTCGGTTTGCGCGTGCGCGATCTCCCACTCACACACGAGCGGATTGCCGCGGCGATAAGTCAGTCGACGTAGTCGTACGCCGGCAAGGTAAGGAACTCGACGTAGCGATCGTCAGTCGTGATGCGATCGAAGAGCTTCGCGCCTTCTTCGTACCTACCCGCTTGCCACGCCTCGTCACCGAGGTAGGTTTTCACCTTGGGCAATTCCTCTGCGAGGAAGGTCCTGAACAGCTTCTTGGTGACTTTGCGGCCGTCTTGCAGCTCTCCCTTTGGAGAACGCATCCATTGCCAGATCTGAGAGCGCGAGATTTCTGCGGTGGCCGCATCCTCCATTAGATTGAATACGGGCACGCAACCGTTGCCGGCGAGCCAAGCCCCCAAGTACTGGATACCGACTGAGATATTGTTACGCAGACCGGCTTCGGTGATCGGTCCCTCGGGCCGGAATTCGAGCAGGTCTCTTGCGGCGACGATTACATCAGGGCGCTGCCTGTCGTACTGGTTGGGTGTCGGCATGTGCTCATCGAATACCGCCTTTGCGATCGGCACCAGACCCGGGTGCGCAATCCACGTTCCGTCGCAGCCGTCGGTCACTTCTCGAAGCTTGTCCTCGCGAACTTTCGCGAGCGCCGCTTCGTTGGCCGCAGGATCATTCTTGATCGGGATCTGCGCGGCCATCCCGCCCATCGCCGGGGCACCACGCCGATGGCAGGTCTTCACGAGGAGCAGCGCGTACGCCCGCATGAACGGCGCGGTCATCGTCACCTGCGCGCGATCGGCGAGGCAAAAACCACGGTTCGCGCGAAACTTCTTGATGCAGGAAAAGATGTAGTCCCATCGGCCGATATTGAGACCGGCGGAGTGCTCGCGCAACTCCCACAGGATTTCGTCCATTTCGAACGCGGCAACTACTGTCTCGATCAGCGCGGTCGCCCTGATCGATCCCTGCGGCACGCCCAATTCCCTCTGGGCGAACTTGAAAGCATCGTTCCAAAGCCGCGCCTCGAGGTGGGACTCCATCTTCGGCAGGTAGAAGTATGGCCCCGTGTCACGTGCAAGCAGTTCTTTTGCGTTGTGAAAGAAATACAGCGCAAAGTCGAATATCGCTCCCGAAACGGGTTTCCCGTCCACCAGCAGATGTTTTTCATCCAGATGCCAGCCGCGCGGGCGCGGAATCAGAACTGCCACCTTGTTGTTCAGCCGGTACGACTTCCCCTCTTGTACGAGACTGATGCTCCCGCGCACGGCATCGTACAGGTTGACCTGGCCTTCGATCATGTTGGCCCAGGTCGGACAGTTGGCGTCCTCGAAGTCCGCCATGAAAGTGGAGGCGCCCGAGTTGAGCGCGTTGATCACCATTTTGCGGTCGGTCGGCCCCGTGATCTCCACGCGACGGTCCAGCAAATCCTTCGGCTGCGGTGCGATCGTCCATTCCTTGGCGCGAAGCGGTGCGGTTTCAGGAATAAAATCGGGAAATTTGCCGGCGTCGAATTCTCCCTGGCGCGCGGCGCGCCGCGCGAGCAGATCCTGGCGGCGCGATTCGAAGGCGCGATGCAGCTTGGCGACGAAGCTCAGGGCCGCGGGCGTCAGAACCCGTGCCGCCTCGGACAACGCGGGCGCGCGGATTTCAACCCCTGGCGGAAGGGCTGTTGGAGGGGCAATCGAAGAGGCCACGTTCACCGCGTTCTCCGCAATATCGCGCCGAACCATTCGACCTTCATGAATGAATCACATCTACAAAACGCTCGCTGAATCGTATCTCCGACTATTCGGCGTCGGTCAGTGTCCCGTCCCCGATGCCCAGCTCACCGATCTTGCGGGTGATTGTATTGCGACCTATTCCGAGCCGACCCGCCGCCTCGATGCGTCGTCCTCCGGTATGCGCGAGGGCCTTCGCGATCAGCGTTTTTTCGAAGCTCTTCGAGAGATCTTCCATGATGTTCGTTTCGCCGTTTATCAGTCTGCGATCCGCTTCGCGTGCCAGCGCCACGAGCCACTCGCCGGAGGGCGCTGCGGCATCCTCGCGGAGCTCCGGCGGAAAATCACCGACCTCGATGACCTGCGTGGGTGACATCACCGTGAGCCAGTGGCACACATTTTCGAGCTGACGGACGTTTCCGGCAAGATTCTGAGCCGAGAGGTGAGCCATCGCCGAATCCGACAGGCGCTTGGGTTCTACACCGAGTTCCCGGGCCGACTTTGCGAGGAAGTGTCGTGCAAGCAGCGGAATATCTTCCCGGCGTTCGCGCAGAGAAGGCAGCCGTAGCCTGATTACGTTCAGCCGGTGATACAGGTCCTCGCGAAACAGGCCTTCGCGAACCCGCGCCTCCAAGTCTTGATTGGTCGCGGCGATGACGCGGACACTCGCGCGAATCGGCTGATGGCCGCCAACCCGATAGAAAGTTCCGTCAGACAATACGCGCAGCAAGCGCGTTTGCAGCTCGGCCGGCATGTCGCCAATCTCATCCAGGAACAGGGTACCGCCTTCGGCCTGCTCGAAGCGACCCCGCCGTAGAGCCTGTGCCCCCGTGAAGGCACCACGCTCGTGCCCGAAGAGCTCCGATTCCAGAAGGTCTTTTGGCATTGCCGCAGTATTTATCGCGATGAATGGCTTGTCTGCGCGCGGGCTATGCCGGTGCAATGCTCGCGCCACGAGTTCCTTGCCTGTTCCGGACTCCCCGGTGATCAGGACCGTGGCGCTCGACTGCGACAAGCGGCCGACCGCGCGGAACACCTCCTGCATCGACTGAGCCTGTCCGAGAATGTCCGGCGTACCGGTCAACGACTCCTCGGCTTCCTCCTCGCGCACGCTCTCGCCCAGTGCCCGCCGGATGAGCTCGACCGCTTGGTCGACGTCGAATGGCTTTGGCAGGTACTCGAACGCGCCACCCTGGAACGCCGCCACGGCCGACTCCAAATCGGAGTATGCGGTCATGACAATGACCGGAAGATCGGGGAAACGCTGCTTCAGGGTTTGCAGCAGCTCCAGGCCCGAGGTGCCGGGCATGCGGATGTCTGAAACGAGCACCTGCGGGGCGCCGGCCGCGTCGAGCGCCTCCATCGCTTCAGTCGCCTGAGCAAAGGTCTTGAAGGGGATGCCTTCGCGAGCAAGTGCCTTCTCGAACACCCAGCGGATGGAGCGGTCGTCATCGATGACCCACACAGGTCTCATCATGGTCTTTCAGCGAAGCGGTAGCACGATGCGAAAGCTAGTTCTTCCCGGCTGGCTATCGCATTCCACCACCCCGTGGTGCTGCTGCACGAAAGTCTGCGCGAGCGTCAGGCCGAGTCCCGTTCCACCTTCACGGCCGGATACCAGCGGATAGAAAATCTGGTCACGGATCTCCGCTGGCACGCCCGGTCCGTTGTCCACCACTTGCAATTCTAATGCCAGCCTGTGAAAGCGCCGAGCGAGCGTCACCTGGCGAGCGACCCGTGTGCGCAGGACGATTTCGCCCGGGCCTTCGAGCCCAGCCGCGGCGGTAGCGCTGGCTCCCAGTATTGCCTGCGCGGCGTTCCGCGCGATGTTGAGCACGGCTTGGATGAGTTGCTCCGGATCCCCGCGAAACTCGGGCAAACCGACGTCGTAGTCACGTCTTACCCGTATGCCCTCCGGAAACTCGGCAAGAATAAGACTGCGCACCCGCTCGCATACCTCATGGATGTTCATCGGCACCTGGTTCGGAGGGCGATGCGGAGTAAGAAGTCGGTCCATGAGGGCCTGCAGGCGGTCGGCCTCCTTGATGATCACCCGGGTATATTCGCGCAGGCTCGGCCGGTCGAGTTCACGCTCGAGGAGTTGAGCAGAACCGCGCAAACCTCCCAGCGGATTCTTGATTTCATGAGCTAGGTTGCGGATCAGCTCCCGGTTCGCCCGGTGCTGGGTCATGCGTTGCTCTTCTCGTTCGACGCGCAGCCTCTGGTCGATCGGCCGCAGCTCGAGCAACAGCGCGGCTTGTGGCAGCTCGACCGGCGTAACGATGCAGTCAAGGTGCAGGGGCTCCTGGCCCGTTGGCACGAGGATCAAGTCCTGATCAGCGAAACCACGCTCCTCGCGAATCGCTTGATGCAACCGGGGCGCTAGGGAGCCCGAGTCTGCGAAAAGTCCGGGAAAAGGCTGGTCGAGGATGCTCTTACGGCTGGCCGCAAACAGCGTTTCCGCCGCAGGGTTGACGTACTTTACGTGAAGCGCCCTGTCCAAGAGCAGTACGGCAGTGGCGAGCCAGTCCAGGCCCGTTGATACGGCCGGACTCATAGGCCGAACCCGTTTCTGGAACATGGGCGGCCATGGCGCCGCGCGTCTGTGCCGAACAGCGCCAAGGGGCGGGCGCTCCCTTGGCCAAGGCAGGCTGCCCGATTCGCAAGACCGGCTCGAGTCGCCTTTACCTCAGGCGGCCGAGCTCGCCGCGAAGCTGCTCGATGTTCTGCGTGTGCTGGCTGACCGCTTCCTGGAATGGCTTCAACCGCGCCAGCACCCGAGCGTAGTTGCGCTCGTCGCCGTCGCGAATTCCTTCCTGCTCGGAGAGCTTCTGCCGGGCGTCCGAAAGTAGCTGCTGCTCGTTCTGAAGCTCCGACTCGAGAATCCTGCGACGGTTCTCGCTGCGCGCCGAGGTAACGTCCGATACGGCTGAAGATTGCAAGCCGCGCGAGGGAACCTGAGCCGGGACAACGGACACTTCTTTGCTCACCAAGGTGCAGTTCTTGCCCACCGTATCGCGTTTGACGTTGGTATAAGTCGGACGGCCGCTCGCGTCGGGGCACTTGTACACCTCGCCTTGAGCGTGGCCACAGGGCCCCGTCAGCGCGAGAAAAACCCAGCCGATCAATCGCTTGTTCAGTGCCATCTCCCCCCCGAACCCTAGTGGGAGCTTTAAGTGTAGGCCAAAACAACCCTGATTTCAAATGGAAAAAGGACGAAACACCCGACCTCGGGTACCCCGTCCTCCCCTTCTTGATTGGATTCCCGACGCCGGCGCCACCGGGCCCCTGGGTTTGCGCCTTCTTTATGAGCTGTAGTACATGTCGAACTCAACCGGGTGGGTCGTCATGCGAAAGCGCGTGACCTCTTCCATTTTCAGCGCGCAATAGGCGTCGAGCATGTCGTCGGAGAACACGCCTCCCTTAGTGAGGAAATCGCGATCCCTGTTCATATGATCGATCGCCATGTCGAGCGAAGAGCACACGTTCTGGATTTTCTTTGCCTGTGCCGGCGGTAAATCGTACAGATTCTTGTCGACGGGATCGCCCGGATGGATCTTGTTCTGTACTCCGTCAAGTCCCGCCATCAGCATCGCGGCAAAAGCCAGATACGGGTTGGTCGTGGGGTCGGGAAAACGAACTTCAACGCGGCGCGCCTTGGGATCGGTCACGAGGGGGATCCGGCACGCCGCAGAACGGTTGCGCGAGGAATAAGCCAAGTTGATCGGCGCTTCGAATCCCGGCACCAACCGCTTGTAGGAATTGGTCCCTGGGTTGGTGATGGCGTTCAGCGCTTTGGCGTGTTTGATGATGCCGCCGATATAGTAGAGCGCAAAATCCGAAAGACCTGAGTAGCCGTTCCCGGTGAAGAGATTCTTTCCGTCCTTCCACACCGACTGGTGAACGTGCATTCCCGACCCATTGTCACCGACTATCGGCTTGGGCATGAACGTTGCAGTCTTGCCATATGAGTGGGCGACGTTCCATATCGTGTACTTCAGGATCTGCATCCAGTCGGCGCGCTTCACCAGGCTGTTGAACTTGGTACCGATCTCGTTTTGACCCGCGGCCGCCACTTCGTGGTGATGCACTTCGCACTCGACGCCCTGCTGCTCCAGCGCTAGCACCATGGCGTTGCGGATGTCCTGCAGCGTATCAGCCGGCGGCACCGGGAAATACCCGCCTTTGACCGGAGCGCGGTGGCCCATGTTGCCCCCCTCGTATTCCTCACCGGATGACCATGGCGCCTCTTCGGACTTGATCTTCACGAAGCAGCCGGACATGTCCACGTTCCACGTAACCGAGTCAAAAATAAAGAACTCGGGTTCTGGACCGAAATAAGCCGTATCGCCCAATCCGGTCGATTTCAAGTAGGCCTCCGCGCGCTTGGCGATGGTCCGCGGGTCGCGGTCATATCCTTTGCCGTCCGAGGGTTCGACCGCGTCGCAAGTGAGATTTAGCACAGGTTCATCGGTGAATGGGTCCATCCGCGCAGAATCCGGGTCCGGCATTAGCAGCATGTCCGAGGCTTCGATGCCCTTCCATCCTGCGATCGAGGAACCGTCGAAGAAATGTCCGCTTTCGAACTTGTCCATGGTGAAAGCCTTGACCGGCACGGAGACGTGCTGCTCCTTACCACGGGTGTCGGTAAAGCGCAGGTCCACGAACTTGACCTCCTTGTCCTTGATCATTTTCATGACGTCATTGGCAGACATTGCCATTGCAGGATCTCCTCAGGTTCGGATTATTGGTTAGAAAAGGGGGAACAGTGCGCCAAAACAGCAGATTCCATGCCATCCGGCATGAAAAAGCAGCCCGTTGTGTCACAAAGGGGCTATCGGGATAATCTTCTAGGCAGGCGCACCAAATCGGCGCGAAGTGCACATTATGCGCACCGAGCCAGTGCGAGGCAAGACCCGGTACTTTTCGCAACACGATATAAACTACGCATTCTCGGATTTCTTCGAAAGCTCTATGCCGCCCCTTTCCGTCAACGATATTCTCGTCCGCGCAAGACAACGGGCAACGCAAATGAACCTCCCCTATGCCGGAGCGCTACTTCCTGCGGAAGCCCAGGCACTGCTTGAACAAGTTCCCGGAGCGAAGCTGGTCGACGTGCGTACTCAGCCCGAATGGGAGTATGTCGGACACGTTCCGAATTCGGTGCTGGTCGAGTGGAATACCTATCCGACAGGCCAGCGCAATCAGCAGTTTCTGGAGCAGCTGCAATCCAAGGTGCCGAAGACCGACGCACCGATGATGTTTCTGTGCCGGTCGGGCGCGCGCTCGCATCATGCGGCGATGGCTGCGACTCAAGCGGGCTATCCGAACAGCTACAATATTCTCGAAGGTTTCGAGGGCGACAAGGATGCCAATGGCCACCGCAACACCGTCGGAGGCTGGCGCGTCGCGAGCTTACCGTGGATGCAAGGCTGAGGACGATTTCAAAACGAAAAGATCACGCGGAGGAAAACAACCATGAGGCAGACATTCTGCTCACGTATTGCCGGGCCTGCGGCATTGGTATGCGCGGCGACATGGGCGTTCGCGACACCTTCTCAAGCAGCCGATTTCAAGATTCTGCAACCGCTCCACGACAAACCGACGCACATGAAAAAGGGGGCGTTGCCTTGGGACGGCTACTACGTGCCGTCCACCCCGGATACGGTGATGTGGGGCAGCCTGCCCAATGCCAACACAAAACCAGTCCTGTCGGTGCCCTCGGGAAGCGTGGTGACCTTCGACACCGTGTCGCACGAGGGCGTTCTCGAAGACCAGGGCAAGGACCCAGTCAAATACTTCGGCCAGTTTGGCGTCAAGCCCGAGCAGGTGCTCAAGGACGCCCAGGCGATCGCCGCGTCCAGTCTCGAGCACGATTTCGTCAAGGACGGCCCGCACGTCGTCACC
>WNFM01037669.1_pt2 | contig 24486 bp, 24 predicted proteins | sample 5400271 | NCBI WGS metagenome assembly WNFM01 (sample SAMN13153352, study PRJNA577476) | soil metagenome | isolation source: 60 cm saprolite on Douglas fir-dominated hillslope | place: USA:California | collected 2013-09-17 | reverse complement strand
GCGGCGAGCTCCACAGCTGCGCGCAACGCCATGCCGAACACTACCGGGACCTCTTCGAGCGGGCCGGGGCCGAATGGGGGACGAGGCCAACGGCCGAATGGCGTGCCGACTATGGCCGCGCCATCGACGAGGTCCGCGCTGCCTTGGACTGGGGTTTTTCGCCGGGTGGCGACGCCTCGATCGGCGTGGCGCTGACCGTTGCGTCACAGTCTCTATGGTTCGAGCTGTCACTGATGGACGAATGTCGCAGGCGTGTCGAAAGCGCGCTCGCCAGCATAGGATCGGGAGCGAGCGGAGCCACACGCCGCGAGATGCAACTCTACGCCGCGCTTGGTGCGGCGCTGTCTTATACGAAAGGTCCGGTTCCCGAGGCTGGCGCGGCCTGGACGGACGTTCTTGCGATTGCCGAGCGGCTTGACGACACCGAGTATCGATTGCGGGCACTCTGGGGCCTATGGTTCAACCGCATCAGCAACGGGCAGTGCCGGGAGGCGCTGGCACTCGCGCAAAGGTTCTACGACCTTCCGCCGGACCAGGCCGACCCGGCCGATCTGCTCGTCGGCGAGCGCCTGCTCGGAACGTCGCTGTATTACCTGGGGGATCAGAGCAATGCGCGGCATCATCTCGAGCACATGCTCAGTCGCTACGCGACTCCGATCCGCCAGTCGCGTATCGATATCATCCGCTTTCAAATCGACCAGCTGGTCGCCGCACGTACCGATCTCCCGCGCGTCCTTTGGCTTCAGGGATTTCCCGAGCGGGCGATGCGCACGGCGCAAGACAATGTCGTTGATGCCCGCACGAGCGATCATGCGATTTCGCTGTGTTGGGCGCTGGACGCTGCGTCTACGGTTGCGCTCGCCGTCGGCGATCTACCGGCAGCGGAGCGCTGCGTCGCGATGCTGCTCGACCGTTCGGTGAAGGCGGCGCTGGGCTTGTATCAGACCCTGGGCCATAATTTCGCGGGTCAGCTAGCGATCAAGCGCGGCGATGTCGTCGCCGGGTTGCGATGCCTGCGCGCCGCTCTCGACGAGCTCCGCGAGGCCAGGTACGCCCTGCGTTTCCCGGCGTTTCTCGGCGCGCTGGCGGAAGGCGCGGCCAGTGCGGGGCGAGTGACGGAGGGAAATCTGGCGATCGACGAGGCGCTCGCGCAATGCGAGCGCACCGAGGAGCGCTGGTGTATGGCCGAGCTGCTTCGGATCAAAGGCGACCTCGTGCTGCTCGCAGGCGGCCGCAAGGCTGTTCCTGCGGCGGAGGATCTCTTCGCGGAGTCCCTGGCCTGGGCGCGCCGACAAGCGGCCCGATCATGGGAGTTGCGGAGCTCGATCAGTCTGGCCCGCTTGCAGCGCGGCCAGGGGCGAACGCAGGAGGCGCACGGTCTCCTCGCCGCCGTCTATGGCCGCTTCACGGAAGGCTTCGAGACGGCGGATCTGCTGACGGCGAAGCAGCTCCTTGACGAGCCGGCCTAAGGAACGCGCAAGGCGGCCGGCGCCGGCGCGGCGCGTCGCGATGAAGGCAGGTCAGCGGGCCGGCAGGGAACGTGATTTCGTTCGTATCTCGTCCAGAACCGCTTCCGCCGCGGCGGAGAGGACTGCGCCCGCCCGCTTGGTGATCCCGATCTGACGAACGGTCTTCGCCAAATCGATCGGCAGCTGGACGAATTCGCCGGATGCAATCTCGTACAGCAGCTGGTGCGGTGAAATGGCCGTGACCATGTCGCTGTGCTTGAGCAAGCCGCGGAGAACCGCCAGATCGCCGGTTTCCACCGACGGGGTTGGCGGCTCGATCGCGAGCTCGCGAAACGATGCGTCGATCCGGCCGCGTGCCGGTGCTCCCGGCCGCGGCAATATCCATTGCTGCTGCGCAAGATCTTCGAGCGTCGGCTTGGCGCCGACCAGTCGATGCCCGGCCCGGACGATGATCCCCAGGCGGTCTTCGAAGAGGCGTTCGGTGACGAGACCGACATTCTTCTCGTCAGGGCGCAGAGCACCGACGATGAAATCGACGACACCATCGCGCAGCCCGGCCACCAGAGCCTCGTAGGGGCTCTCCACCGTGGTCACGCGGATCTTGGGATGGCGGTGCAGGGAAGCTGCGATCGCGGTCGGAAGAAGATCGGTGCGGCCGAGCGGCAACGCCCCGATGACGATGCTTCCTTGCGTCGTTCCCGCTATTGCCGCGACGTCGGCCTCCATGTGGCGCAGCTCGGCAAAGATGCGCCTGGCGCGCGACACGATCTTGGCCCCCGCATCGGTGGCGATCATGCCCTGCATCATGCGATGGAAGAGAGGCTCGCCGAGCGCGCCTTCCATCCGCGAAAGGGACATGCTGGCGCCGGCCTGAGAAAGGCCGATTTGAGACGCGGCCGCCGAAAGATTCCGAACTTCCGACAGGCTGATCAGCAGCAGGAGGCCGCGGCCGTTGAGGAGCAAGGTCGTGACGGCGTTCCGCTCGGCAGCGTGGTAGCGTTTACCGGCCCGGGAGGTTTCGTCGACGGCCGCAGCGATTTCGCCGGCAATCCGGAGAGCCCGATCGCGTACGGCTACGCCATAGGCGTTGAGCAGCATCCCGCGAGGCTTGCGCTCGAACAACGCAACGCCGAGGCAGCCCTCCAGCTCTGCAATGGCACGCACGATCGCCGACGCCGCCTTGAAGATCGCGACCGACGATTTCGCAATGGAGCCGGTTTCCGCCACCGCAATGAAATCGCGGATGCACCTGAGGTGGTTCTCGAGTCTCTGGTGCTCGGGCATCAGTCGTGCCTCTCGACCATCCGAAATTGAACCCAGTACGCATGTTCGTTAGACGCCATCACGTGCCACGAACGTGAAAGATGGCGGCGCGACGCGTGACGGAGCCAATGTAATGGCCATTCTACCGCTTCTCATCACGCTTTCGCAGCTGGCCTTTGCGAATGGCACATCACAAATTTCGATCGATGCATCAGGAGCCGGCAACGAAGTCGCCGGCGCGCCTGGCTTATCTTCGCAATCAGACGAACAAGAAACGACGAGACATAAGGGAGGAAGTCATGAGCGCGTCCGCCAGCCTCGAGATCCGGTCATTCATCGACGGCCGGCCACTGTCCGCGCGACAATGGATGCTGACCGTCCTGTGCTTCTTCATCGTCCTTGCCGACGGCATGGACGTTGCGATCATGGGATTCGTCGCGCCCCCCATCATCGGCGAATGGGGTATCTCCCGGCCGGCATTCGGCCTCGTCATGGGAGCCGCGCCGATCGGCCTCGCCCTCGGGGCGATTTTCGCGGGCTCCTCCGCGGACTGGTTCGGCCGCCGCCGTGTCCTTCTGGCATCGGCGCTGAGCTTCGGTGTCTGCACGCTGCTGACCGCCCTCACCCGAGATCCGACGGAGATGGCCATTCTGCGCTTCCTCACCGGGCTGGGCCTCGGGGCGGCCATGCCGAACACGACGACCCTGCTCTCGGAGTACGTGCCGCAGCGGTCGAAGTCGTTCCTGCTGGCGACGATGTTCACCGGGTTCAACTTCGGATCCGCCCTGATCGGCTTCGTGGCCGCCGGCCTCATCCCGCTGCACGGGTGGCGCTCGGTGCTTTACGTCGGCGCGGCGATTCCGCTCGCGCTGTTCCCGATTCTTTACTCACTACTTCCCGAATCGGCGCGCTACATGGTGATCCGAAACGTCGCGCGGGAAAAGATCGCGACGGTGCTGTCGCGCATCTCCGGCACGGATGTGAAGGGCTACGGCAAGTTCACGCTGAACGAAGAGGCCGTCACCGTTAAGCAACCCATCGCGGTGCTGTTCACCGCCGCCTTCGCCCTCAGAACCTTCACGCTTTGGCTGACCTACTTCATGGGCCTCTTGGTGATCTACCTCACCACCAGCTGGTTGCCGATCATGATGAAGGATGCCGGCATGTCGATCGATCAGGCCGCGAACGTGACTGCCATGTTCCAGCTGGGCGGTACCGTCGGAGCGATCCTGGTCGGGCTGGCGATGGACCGCTTCGGCGCCAATCGTGTCATCGCCGCAGCATATTTCCTCGGGGGCTTTGCGCTGGTTTTCCTCGCCCTCGAGGGACTCCAGTCGGCGGTGCTCGCTGCCGTCGTCGCGCTCGTCGGTTTCTGCATGAGCGGCGGCCAGACCGGGCTCAACGCGTTCGCTCCCGGCTGCTATCCCACCGTGGCGCGCGCCACGGGCGTCAGCTGGATGCTGGGTATCGGACCTCTGCCCTTTCCATCCCTGCCTGCATCGCGGCGGCGGCCATCATGATCAACAGCCTGTCCCTGCGTCCCGCAAACGCGACCGAAGTTGCAAATCCGATGGGCACGGAGGCATGGCATGAATCATCGGCGAAGTCTTGACGGGGACACGTCCAAATGACCACGACCACCCCACGGCCACAGGATCGCGCTCCGATGGTCATCGACATACACGGCCACTACACCACGGCGCCGAAGGCCCTCGAGGAATGGCGCAAGCGCCAGATCGCCGGCCTCAAGGACCCCGCGCAGGCACCCGGCGTATCGGAGCTCAGGATCAGCGACGACGAGCTGCGCGAGAGCATCGAGACGAACCAGCTTGCCAAGATGCGCGAGCGGGGCTCCGACCTCACCGTGTTCTCGCCGCGAGCGAGCTTCATGGCGCACCACATCGGCGACTTCCAGACCTCGTCGACCTGGGCATCGATCTGCAACGAGCTGTGCCACAGGGTGGCGCAGCTGTTCCCCGATAACTTCATCGGCGCGGCCATGCTGCCGCAATCGCCCGGCGCCGATCCGAAGGCCTGCATTCGCGAGATCGAGAGATGCGTCGACCAATTCGGCTTCGTCGCCATCAACCTCAATCCGGATCCCTCGGGCGGTCACTGGACCTTGCCGCCGCTCTCGGACCGCTCCTGGTATCCGATCTACGAGGCGATGGTCGCGTACGAGCTGCCGGCGATGATCCATGTCTCGACGTCGTGCAATCCCTGCTTCCACACCACCGGGGCCCACTACCTGAATGCCGACACCACCGCGTTCATGCAGTGCCTGACCTCGGATCTGTTCGACGCGTTTCCCACTCTCAAGATCATCATTCCGCATGGTGGCGGGGCAGTACCGTACCATTGGGGGCGCTTCCGCGGGCTGGCGCAGGAGCTGAACAAGCCGCAGCTGCGCGAGCACCTTCTGAAGAACATCTTCTTCGACACCTGCGTCTACCATCAGCCGGGCATCGATCTACTGGCGAGGGTGATACCCGCGGACAACATCCTCTTCGCCTCCGAGATGATCGGCGCCGTAAGAGGCATCGATCCCGAGACCGGCCACGCCTACGACGACACCAGGCGCTACGTCGATGGCACGCCGCATCTGTCGGCCGAGGAGCGCTGGAAGGTCTACGAAGGCAATGCACGGCGTGTCTATCCGCGCCTCGATAGGGCGCTCAGAGCCAAGGGGAGATAGAAATGACCACGAGTCCGTTCGGCGTCGTGAAGCGCACCATCACCCGAGCAGAGAGGGCGTCGGTGACGCTTCTATCCGGGTTCGGAGTCGCCACCGTGCACGAGGCGATGGGGCGCGTGGGGCTGATGAAGCCCAAGATGCGCCCGATCTATGCCGGTGCTCGTCTCTGCGGCACGGCGGTGACCGTGCTGCTGCATCCCGGCGACAACTGGATGCTGCATGTCGCCGCCGAGCAGATCCAGCCTGGCGACGTGGTGGTGGCGGCCGTCACGTCGGAATGCTCCGATGGCTTCTTCGGCGAGCTGCTGGCATCGTCCTTCCGGGCCCGAGGCGCGGTCGGCCTCGTCATCGACGGTGGCGTACGCGACGTCAGGGAGCTGACCGAGATGCAGTTCCCGGTGTTCTCTACGGCGATCAGTGCCAAGGGCACCGTCAAGGCGACGTTGGGCTCGGTCAACATCCCGGTGGTCTGCGCCGGTGCGGTCGTCAATCCCGGCGACGCGGTGGTCGCGGACGACGACGGCGTCGTGGTCGTGCCTGCGACCGACGCCGAGGCCGTTGCGGAGGCAGCAGCGGCGCGCGAGGCCAACGAGGCAGGCAAGCGCGACCGTCTCGCCGCCGGCGAGCTCGGCCTCGACATCTATTCCATGCGCGAAGCACTGGCCAAGGCAGGCCTCAGATACGTGGACTGACCTCGAGCCATGGCTCCGACATCACTGACGACCTCATCGGCTTCAACATGCTGAAGAAGGAAGCGCGTCATGAGCAACATCTACGGGAATGCTGGAATGACGGTCCGGGCAGGAGCGACGTCGTATGCCACCGATACCCCAGACCGGGCTCGGATGATCCGCGCCGGCCTGATCGGCGGGCTGGTGGGGGGCGTGGTCATATGGATTTACGAGGCCATCGTCTGGGTGGGGGTGCAGCATCTGATGCCGCTGGCTGGCATTCCGCGCAACGCGACGGGCCTGGTGTTCGGCAAGGAGGTTCAAGACTCGCTCGGGGTGGCGGCGTATGTCGTCGGCACAGGAATTCACTTCTTCTTCTCGCTCGCGTGGGGCGTGCTGTTCGCCTTTATCTGGCCCTTCTTCCGCCGCCGCGGATTCGAGGCAACGCTGGTGGCCTTGTTCTATGCGGTGTTCGCCTGGATCGTGATGCATGTCGCGATCATGGTCGTCTCTTCGAACCATCCCGACTACTACGACCCGGTCGTGATCATTGGCGGTTTCATGTCGCATTTTTTCTTTGCGGTGCCGCTGGCGTTGATCGTCAAGCGGCGTCTTGCGCCAGACCGAGTGGGCTGACATCGCACCGGTGACGATCGCCGATGCAGCGCTGGCGGTCCGCGGACATGGGCGCGCGCCGTGTCCTACGCTGGCCTGGCCTACCAATGGGAAGGAGCGCACCGGATGTTCACTGGAAAGAAGATGGGAAGCGGATGGCTGACGAAATCGTTGAAAGCGCAAGGCCGGTGAACCAGCGCGTTCTCCGCACCGCGCTCGGACGCTATCCCCACACGGCAGCGCTCCGCTCAGGCCAGGTCACCTCCGACCTGCTGCGGCTTGACCTTGCCGAGGTGCCGGTCATCAGTCGGGCCTTCGCGCCTATGGTGCGAGACGGCCGGTACGACGTCTGCGAGATGGCGATCGGTACCTTCCTGCAGGCCAAGGCCTATGCGAAGCCGCTTGTGCTGCTACCTGTGACGTTCGCCGCACGGTTCCAGGAGGGTGCTCTGCTCTGCCGCGCCGATTCGGATCTGCGCTCGCCCGCGGGGCTCACCGGACGGCGCGTTGGGGTTCGGGCGTATAGCCAGACCACCGGGATATGGCTGCGCGGCATCCTGGCGGAGATGCATGGCGTACGGCCTGAAACGGTGCGGTGGGTCACCTTCGAGCACGCGCATGTGGCAGAGTACCGCGACCCACCGTGGGCGGAGCGTGCGGCGCCCGGCCAGGACATGCTCGCGATGCTGCAGAAAGGGGAATTGGACGCCGCGATCTTCGGCAACGAACTGCCCGGAGATCCGTCGCTGCGCCCGGTGTTCCCGGACCCAGAAGCTGCGGCCGAGGCGTTCTGGCATCTGCATGGGCTGGTACCGGTCAATCACCTGGTGACGGTCGGGCGCGATTTCGCCCTGAGCGAACCCGCGTTGCTCATAGAGCTGATGCGGATGTTCGCTGCGTCGAGGACCGCGGTGCCGGCGCGCGCCGGCGAGCGTGATGCTCTGCCGATTGGCCGAGCGGCGCTGCAGTCCGCGGTGGAACTCGCCCTGCGCTATGCGGCAGAACAAGGCTTGCTGCCGCGGCCGCTTGATGTCGCCGAGGTCTGGGAAGCGTTACCGCCCGCCATCGCTTGATCCGCTGAACGGCGTCGGCGCGATCGTCGCTCCGGCACGCGCCGCCGGCCGCAGCCCTACCCCGGAGGGAACCGCCATGGCACGCATTCTGGGCGCGATCACAGCGTCTCACACGCCCACGATCGGCTTTGCCTTTGACCGGCAGAAGCAAGACGACCCCATTTGGGCGCCGATCTTCGAAGCCTTCAAGCCGATCCAGCGATGGCTGGAGGAGAAGAAGCCGGACGTGCTCTGCTATATCTTCAACGACCACGTCACGAGCTTCTTCTTCGACCATTATTCGGCCTTCGCCCTTGGCGTCGGCGATTCCTATGCTGTGGCGGACGAGGGCGGCGGTCCGCGCAACCTGCCGCCTCTGCGTGGCCATACCGGGCTGGCTCAGCACATCGGCTCGTCTCTCATGGCGGACGAGTTCGACATGAGCTTCTTCCAGAACAAGCCGCTCGACCATGGCTGCTTCTCGCCGTTGTCGATGATGATGCCGCCCAATCCCGACTGGCCAGCGCCGATCGTGCCGCTGCTGGTCGGCGTGCTGCAGTTCCCGATCCCCTCCGCCGCGCGCTGCTTCAAGCTCGGCAAAGCGCTGCGCCGTGCTATCGAGAGCTATCCCGAGGACCTCGATGTCGCGCTGATCGCCACGGGCGGCCTGTCCCACCAGGTGCACGGGGAGCGCGCCGGCTTCAACAACACCGAATGGGACATGCGCTTCCTCGAACTGTTCGAGAAGGATCCGGACTCGCTGGCGCAGATGACGATCGCCGAATACGCCACCTTGGGCGGCGTGGAAGGAGCGGAGGTCATCATGTGGCTCATTGTCCGCGGCGCGCTCTCGGGCGCGGTGCGCAAGGTACATCAGAGCTACTACTTGCCTTCCATGACCGGCATCGCAACTGCGATCTACGAAAATGAGGCGGCGCCGCTGCCCGCCTCCGCCGTCACCGCGCACCGCGCGCGTATCGCACGCGAGCTGCAGGGCGCCGACCAGCTAGACGGCACCTACCTGTTCACGCTGGCCCGCAGCGTGAAGGGTTATCGGCTGAACAGTTTTCTCCATCGCCTGATCGAGCCCGACCACCGCGCCCGCTTCCTGGCCGACCCCGAAGCCGCCTTCGCCGAAGGCGGGCTGACTGAGCAGGAGCGCGACCTCGTGCGGCGCCGCGACTGGCAAGGCATGATGCGCTACGGCGTGATCTTCTTCATGCTGGAGAAGCTGGGCGCGGTGATCGGCGTGTCCAACCTGCACATCTACGCCGCCATGCGCGGGCAGACATTGGAAGAGTTCCAGAAGACCCGCAACGCGCCGGGCGCGCTCTATTCGGTGGCGGGCAAGGAGACCGGCAAACTGGACTGGGATCAGAAGAAGCCGGAAGCGGGGTGATCCGCTGGCGAGATCGGCTGACTCGGCCAACGGGTGGGCAGGCGAGCCGCGTCTCGGGAAGGCGATTGCGAAGCTCATCGCGGCCTCTGAGGGACCGAAATCCGTCTTTGGCACTCTCCGGCCGTCGACGAGCGGTGGCCGGACGTCGGCTTTCCACACCCTGAGCGGAAGCCCCCACGTAAATGCAATAGTCGAAGACGTGCCGCAAGCTGACAGGACGCGCCGCCTGAAACCTGGCATCGCGTCACGCCAGCGACCGATCCAAAGCCGTGGTATCATGTCGGTTGGCCCGTGCTCGTTCGACGGAGCGGTGCGATGGTGGCGACCGATAGGCTGTTCGCGGGATCGATCCCAGAAATCTACGATCGGTTCCTGGTTCCCCTCATCTTCGAAGCGTATGCGCGCGACCTCGCCGAGCGGCTGGCCAAAACCGAGCCGCGGGATGTGCTGGAGATTGCGGCGGGAACCGGCGTTCTTACGCGCGCGATCGCAGCGCGGCTTCCCGGCGACGTCCGCATCGTCGCAACCGATCTCAATCAGCCGATGCTCGATCATGCCGCGGCGCGGCAGTCTGATGATGGTCGGCCTCGCGATGATCGGATCGCGTGGCGACAGGCCGATGCCCTGGCGCTGCCGTTCGAGGATCACAGCTTCGATGTCGTGGCCTGCCAGTTCGGCGTGATGTTCTTTCCCGACAAGGTCCAGGGTTACAAGGAGGCGCGCCGGGTCCTGAAGCCGGGCGGTCATTTCTTTTTCAATGTCTGGGACCGCATTTCGGAAAACGAGTTTGCCGACGTCGTAACGCAGGCGCTGGCCGTGCTCTTTCCGCACGATCCCCCGCGTTTCATGGCCCGCGCCCCGCATGGCTACCATGATGTCGAGCGCATCCGCGACGGGCTGAATACCGCGGGTTTTTCCAACATCTTGGTCGAGGCCGTGGCGGAGAGAAGCAAGGCCGCCTCGCCACGCGACGCGGCGATTGCCTACTGCCAGGGGACGCCGCTGAGGAACGAGATCGAGGCGCGCGATGCCTCACGCCTGGAAGACGCGACGAAACAGGCGGCCGACGCCCTGGCGCAGCGATTTGGCGGCGGCGTCATCGAAGGCCGCATCCGAGCCTTCGTGATCACCGCCCTTCGCTGAGGCGCGCCGCCGATGGCGGCCCGTGACGGCTATCGCGAAATTCGAGTGCGCCACGAGGACACTTCATTCAAGCCGGTTTTACCTCTGCCGGCAGAGCGAAGGTGACGTTGTCATCGACCATGATGACGACCTCGAAGCCCTTGCGGTGAGCGGCGACCAGGCGTTCGAATCCTTGCTCGGTCAAGATTGCCGCTCGTCCCTCATCGGGCGTGTAGTCGATGCCCTCCTCGAGAATGAAGAGCTGGCTCCTGGCTTCGATAGCGCCTTCGTCGGGCAATCTCACCCGCTCGCTCAGCTCACGCAGGAATTCATCGGGCTCCACGTAGAACGGATTCTGCCGGAGCGCGCCGCCGACCATCACCAGCGGATGCGTGCGCAGAATGTCCATGACGATCGAGCTGCGAAACCTCGTGATGTCGTAGGCGCAGACCGTCGCCATGTTGTGCTTTGGCAGCATTTTGTTGAGCCCGGCCTCATATTCGACCAGCTCCCGTACGTCCGAGGAGTCCTCTGCCGCCCATTGCATGTCCGCCCATAGCCGTGTGACGCCGGTGCCTCGCCGTTCCCCGGCCCTCGCAATCTCCTCGAGCAGAGCCGTCATCCCGCGCAGATCGAAGCGGCCCGTTCGCAGATAGGTATCCTTCCACCCGCGCAGCTCAAGTTGGCCGCGCTCGAGAACCCTCTTGACCGCAATGCCGGCCTCGGTCAGCCGGCGCACGTGCTCGGGGCGACGGGCGGGTTCGAGGATTTCCACCGCCTTGTCCCCCAAATCGAGTCCCTCCTTCAGGAAGGGGATGAGGGTCTTGTACTCTTCGTTCGATCCGCGGAAGAAGGCACAAACATGGCAGCGCGTATCGATGATCGTTTTCGCGAGTTGCACGGCCCCTGCTCCTCCGTGACAGCCATAGCTGTCCGAGAGTGCGCCGGTCGCGCCATCGATCGCGTTGACCGTTGTCAATTCCGGTCCGGAACGAAACGAGACGCTGCGCCTTGATCGCCGCCGTCTTGAGCCGCCAAGCACAGCAGCTCGTCGACCGACCACTGGTCATAGAGGTGGTCACCGTATTTGCAGGCAATCATGCGACCGTCGCTCGCGATGAGAAAATCGGCCGGCAGGCCGAGCCGCCCGCCGCGCGGATGGGCCGGGGGGACAGGTCTTCGCTCACGGATTGTCGCAAGCAGGCTGTCGAAGATCGCCCGGAGAATCGGCAGCCAGGCGCGGGGGTCGAGAAGCGCGCGGGGCGAGGACTCGACGCCGAACGCCCGGTATAGAAGCTTGTCAGGGTCGGCGATGACGGCGAATGGCAGGTCGGCGGCGTGGACGAGCATCTCTTCCACGGTCGAGTGGAAGACGACGATTTCTCGAATTCCCGACGCGGCGATTTCGCCTTGCCGCTGGACCATGGCGCGAAGATGGAGGTTGCAGACTGGGCAGCCGGCAAATCGCCGGAACTGCAAATGGACGCGCTGCTCCGGGTCGGGAAGTTTCACGAGCGCGCCGGAGACGGTGAGGAGCTCCCGCGCGGCGACGACCGTGCCAGGTCCGAGCTTTTCGGAGTCCCGCCGGCCGGGCATGACGCCACCCGTCGCGAGAGCCGCCTTGCCCGCCACCTTGCCCGCCGCCTTGCCCATTGCATCCGTCATCGCTGTCTCCGTTGCCGGCCCCTCTTGAATATGTGATGGTTTCGTCACATTGGCTAATCGCATTCGGCGAGGCGGCATTGGGCGGCAAATCTGTCGACGCAAACCCCCGGAAACTGCCGCGCCAGGCACGTTCCAAGGCCACGGTGGACGCCGTCATCACGGCGGCGGCTCAGGTTTTGGTCGAGCAGGGTTATGAAGGCGCTACGACGGCGAGGGTAGCCGAGCGCGCCGGCGTCAGCATCGGCTCCCTCTATCAGTACTTCCCGAACAAGGAGGCCTTGATCGCCGCCCTGATCGAGCGGCACGCCAAGGAGATCGTGACGATCATGCAGCGGGCTTTGGACGACCCCGCGATCGCCACGCTGGAGGATGGGCTGAGAGCCGTCATCACTGCCGGCGCCAGCGCGCATCGGATCGATCCGGCCCTGCACAAGATCCTGCACGAGCAAGTGCCGAGGGTCGGCCGATTGGCCAAGGCGATGGACACGAGCCGGCAGATCACCGCGGCAATCGAGCGTTTTCTGCGCGCCCACGTCGATGAGATGCATCCCGAACGCGATCCCGTCATCGCGGCGATCGTCGTCGAGACGGCAATCGAGGCTCTCGGACACAAGGCGGTGATCGAGCGTCGCGACCTTCTGGCCGACGGCCTTGTCGAGCGGGAAGCCTTTTGCTTGACCGCCAGCTATTTGCTGCGAGAACCTGGGCGAAAGCGCAACCCTCGTCGATAGAAGCGAGCGGCCGGACTTGCGCGGCTTCCGTCGGGCGACCATATGCTGCGGCGAAACGGCGAACGAGCCCTAGCGTTCCCCCCGAATTCGCGTCGACCAATTCACCTCGACCAAAGCAACAGGAGCCCTCATGCGCCTCCCGCTCATCGCGCCCGATCAGCTAAATGCGGAGCAGCGTCCGCTCGCCGACGACATGCGGACGGGCATCGCCAAGAGCTTCAAGGGCTTCGTCTCGGTCCGCGAGGACGGCGCCCTGATGGGGCCGTGGAACCCGTGGATCCACGAGCCAAAATTCGGCGGTCCCGTCTGGGATCTGGTGAAGGCGCTGGCCAACAATCCGTCGCTGCCGGCCCCGGTGCGGGAGATCGCGATATTGGTCACGGGCGCGCATTTCCGTTCCGCCTATGAGCTCTACGCGCATGTCATCGTCGCCGAGAATCGCGGCTTGTCGGACGACAAGCTGGCAACGATCGTGGCCGGCCAGCGGCCGGCCGATTTGACGGCAACCGAGAGCGTGGCCTACGACATGGCCGCTGCCTTGGTGAGCGGCGGCGTCTTGCCGGAGCTGACCTGGCGCGCCGCGGTCGCCGCCTTCAGCCCGCACGGCGCCGCCGAGCTGTCCTACCTGATCGGGCTCTATTGCCTGGTGTCGGTGACGCTGAACACGTTCGACGTGCCGGTGCCCGAGGCATAGCGCCGGCGCCGATCAGGCATCGAGGCGCGGCGGTGTCAGCGGGTTCGGCGGTGGCCGTCGCAGCAGCAGCACGAGCAGCAGCGACGCGGCGAGCACGAGCGCGATGATCCAGAACGCATCGATATAGGCGAGCACATAGGCCTCGCGCTGCACCAGCCTGCCGAGCGCGCCGATCCCCTGGCTCGTGGTGTCGCCGAGTCCCGTCGGACGGGACGCGTACGGGCCGGCGAGGGCGGCGATGGCGGCGTCGGCGGCATCCGATCCGGCGATGAGATGCTGGCCGATGAGATCCGAGTAGACCTGCTCGCGTACCCGCACGATGGTCTGGATGGCGGCGTTGCCGAGCTCGGTGCCGAACAGCCGCGCCGTCTGGATCGTCGCGGCGATGGCGGCCGCCTGGGTCGGCGTGATGTTGGCGACGACGAAGGTGATCAGCGCGGTGAGCGCGACGGCGAGACCGAACGCCTCGACGATCTGCGAGCGCATGAAATCGTCATTCGCCCAATCATGCGTCAGCCCGGTATCCATCCAGCTCCCGACCGCGATGCAGGCGAAGCCGATGCCGACGAGGAAACGGGCGTCGATCCGGCGTAGCGCCAGCGCGACCAGCGGCACCAGGACGATCTGCGGCAAGGCGATCCAGTTGAGCACGTCGCCGATCTGCAGCGCCCGCAATCCCTGCACGCGGGTCAAGTAATCGGGCAGGACATAGGCCGTCGCCGTCGACCCGAAGCCGTAGATCGAGATCAGCACGGCAGGCACCCAGACTTTCGTCTGGCTGGCGATCCGCAAATGGATCAGCGGGGCGTCGACGACCGCCTCGTTGACGAGGAAGGCGACGACCAGCACCGATCCCGCGACGAGGAGCCCCACGACGACGCCGGAATTGAGCCAGTCGAGCCGGTTGCCCTGGTCGAGCGCGGCATAGATCAGCCCGAAACCAAGCCCGGCGAAGGCGAGACCGCCCCAGTCGGTGCGGCGCAGCAAGTCGCGATTGATCGCCTGGCGCGGCATGCCGATCGCGATCAGCGCGATCATCGCCGCGGCGAGCACGACATTCTGCCAGAAGATCCACTGCCAATCGCCGCTCTCGGAATACCAGGCCTCCAGCGAGCCGCTGACATTCTGCGAGAAGACGAAGCGGAAGGCATAGGCGGCGATGCCCCAGATCCACCACTGCGGCGGCAGGCTGCGCAGGATGAAGGCGAGCGCCGCCGGGATGAACGTGCCGACGGCGAGCCCGCGCACTATCTGGAGGGCGAGCACAGATTCGTAGTCGGCGGCCAGGGGCGGCAGCAGCGAGGAGATCGCGAAGATCACGCACGCCCATAAGAGGAAGCGCCGTGTGCCGAGCACGGTGCTCAGCCACGCCGCCCCCGGCGCGACGATCATCTGGGCGGCGGAGAACACCGAGGTCAGCCAGGAGCCCTCGTCGAAGCCGAGACTCAACCCGCCCCTGATATCGGCGAGGCCGAATGTCGTGACCCGCGTATTCAAGGTCGCAACGAAAGCCCCGATCAGCACCGCGGCAACGCCGACCAGAGGGTGCTCGCAACGCGCCACCGATGTCGCGGGAGTGGCGCCACCGCCGACCGCCGCGTGCATCACGCTGGTCATCTCGTCAACGCTCCGATCGCGGCCGCGCCATCAGGGCGAAGCCGGCTCGCCCGCGGTGACGATCGTGGCGATCGCCGACATGCCGGGACGCAGCTTGCCGGCGAGCGTGCCGCCGGGGTCGAGCACGATCTTGACGGGGATGCGCTGCACGACCTTGGTGAAGTTGCCGGTCGCGTTGTCCGGCGGCAGCAGGCTGAACTGCGAGCCGCTCGCCGGCGAGATGCCGTCGACATGGCCGGTGATGACCGTCCCGGGAAAGGTATCGACGGTGACCTCCGCCTTCTGGCCGATCGCGACGCGGGTCAGCTGGGTCTCCTTGTAGTTGGCGACGACCCAGACGTTCTGCAGCGGCACGACGGCAATGATTTGCGTGCCGGCATGGACATATTGCCCCGCCCGGATGCCCCGCTCGCCGACCATGCCGTCGATCGGCGCGACGATCCTGGTATAACCGAGATTGATCGTCGCCAGATTGAGTGCCGCCCGCTTGGCCTTGGCCTCGGCGCGGAGCTGCGCTTCCTGGGTATCGAGCACCGCCATCTCGCGGCGCTGGCCGTCGAGCTCGGCCTGGTTGCGCGCGAGAGTCGCCTCGAACCGCCTTTGATCGGCAAGCGTCTGCTCGACTTTCTGCGGCGTCCCAAAACTGGTCGCCAGCAACTGGCGTTGGCGTGCCGCTTCCAGCTTGGTGCGATCGACATCGGCCTGGGTCGCCGCGATGGTGCTCTCGGCCTCGGCGATCTGGGCGTGCTGCAGAGCCTTGCGCGATTTCAAGTTCTCGATCGCCGCTTCCGCTCCGAGGACGTCCGCCTCCGCCTGTGCCACGCGCGCCTGATAGTCCTCGTCGTCGATCTGGATGAGAAGGTCGCCCGCCTTGACCAGTTGGAAGTCGGTGACCGCGACGCTGCGCACATAACCTTCGACCTTGGCGCTGAGCGGCGTGATGTCGCCGCGCACATTGGCGTCATCGGTGGTTTGCCGCACGCGCGCCCCGACCCAGAAATCCCAGCGCGTGACGAACAGGGCGACGATTGCGCCGGCGGCCAGCACGGCGGCGAGCCTGAGCCAAATCCCGCCCTTGGCACGCGGCTTCGGGGCTGCGATGACCCCTCTTTCGACTACCCGGCTTTCAGCTGCCGGGCTTTCAGCTGCCGGGCTTTCAGCTGCCGGCTTGATGTCAGACCCTGGCTGCGCCTCGACCATGCCCTTTCGTTCCCTTTCGACCGATCGCCCTTGCGCGCTTCATGCCGGCAGGATCGAGGAAATAGACGGCATCGTAGCCCTTGCCGCAATCGGGATAATCCGCCGGCGGGATCGACGACCGTCACTTCGGCCGCTTGAGGAAGGCGCCGAGATCGTCGACGTCGCGGCGCCGCGCCAGTCGCGCGTCGCGCGTCGCGCCCTTCGATTTTGCCCGACGCCGAGATTACATCATCGCTGCCCGCCCGCCAAAGCAGTCGTATGGGGGCGTATCGGTAGGTCGAATTCGTATTATGTCCCCCGGAATTATTAATCGCGGTAGGGACGCGCATTACTGCGCGCCCCCCGCACAGAACCGTACGGGCGGGATTCCCGCATACGGCTCCCACCTTGGATGCTTGACGGCGAAGCGCAGGCGCGGCCAGGGATGGAGGATACGGGGCGATGGCAGCCAGCGGTTTTCGATGGCGCCCATCTCTCGCCATGTCGTCTTGTCCCTCTGGCTTCGGCGCCGGAGCGCTCTCATCCAGAGAGTGCTGACGTGATGGCGGAAGCGGCTCAGGGCGGCGATATTGGTCGGCACGGCATGGTAATTGTACCAGCCGGTGACAACCCGCTTGAGCCACTCTCCTTGAGCGGGGATCGGGTCGTGCCAGCGCCGCCGGAGCTCCTCCTTGAGATCATGCAGCTTCGCGCGCATCCGGTCGCGCCGGGACTTCCGCCGAAGCAGGAAGCCGCCGCGCCGTGTGCGCCCGCAGATGTGCGTGAGCCCGAGGAAGTTGAAGGTCTCCGGCTTGCCCAGGCCGCGCCGCTCGCGATCGGCTGCCGCATGGCGGCCGAACTCGATGAGGCGCGTCTTGTCTGGGTGCAGCGCGAGCGCAAACCGCGCCATGCGCTCATTGAGGTCCGCCAGGAACCGCTCGGCTTCGACCTTGTGCTCGAAGCCGACGACGATGTCGTCGGCATAGCGCACGACGATGACGTTGCCCTGGGCGTGGCGTCGCCGCCACTGATGTGCCCAGAGGTCGAAGACGTAATGCAGGTAGATGTTCGCCAGCAGCGGCGAGATCACCGCACCTTGCGGCGTCCCGGCCTCTGTCGCGGCCACCTGCCCGTCCTCCATCACCCCGGCCTTGAGCCATTTGCGGATCAGGCGGACCACCCGCCGGTCGCCGACTCGCTGCTCGACGAAGCGGATCAGCCAATCATGGTCGACCGCGTCGAAGAACCCCGCGATATCGGCGTCCAGCACCCAGTTCACCGCCGTGCGATCGATCCCGACCGCGACGGCGTCCAGCGCATCGTGCTGGCTGCGCCCCGGCCGGAACCCGTACGAGAACCCCACGAAGTCCTCCTCGTAGATCGCATTCAGCACCTCGGCGAGCGCACGCTGGACGATCTTGTCTTCCAGCGCCGCAATGCCGAGCGGGCGCTCTCTGCCGTCGGGCTTCGGGATGAACCGACGCCGCGACGGTTGCGCCCGGTACGCCCCGCGATGGACCCGGCCGCAGAGATCATCGAGGCGTGCCTCGAGCCCCCCGCCGTAATCCAGCCACGTCATCCCGTCGACCCCGGGCGCCGCTTCCCGCTTCAGCGCGAGATAGGCGTTCCGGAGCCGATCGACATCGACATGGTGCAGGAGCGCGGTGAACCGCTCCTCCTTCTTCAGCCGTGCGGCTGTCCGTACGCGGTCCAGAGCGTGGGACGCGCCTGCCCGGCTCGGTGTCCGGGGCGTGCCGCCCTGGCCCGCGTTCTCCTCGGCCCCCGCCCTTCGCTCCACCGGCTCCCCGTCCGGTCGCCCGGCCGCGTTCGTCGGCTTCACCGCTACTATGGCGGGGTCTGACTTCTCGCCCTCGTGCATCATCGGCTTCGGCTCGTCGCCTTCCCGATGCGGACCATCGGCTCGCGCCGATGGCCAAGGGCGAGATCTCCCGGTTTCCGGACGAGGAGCGTGCGCACATGCCAGGGTCTGCGACCACGCGGGGTCGGTCGCCCGCTCGCGCTCACGCAAGCGACCATGTAGCCTTCCGCAGGGACAACGGCGTCGGCACCCCAGAGGATCTTTTCGCGGCTCAATGCCTGGCCTGTGCGTACCCCTGCCGACGCTTCGCCCCCGGCCTCGCGGCCGACGACGCACGGCTCGGGGACGATGTGGCTCGCTATTCCTTCATCGCAGTGGACTTGCACCACCTACTCCTCGCCGGCCTCCCGGCGCACTGTCCCCGGAATTATTTCAGCGGGCGCCGCTCGACAGCGCTAGATGAAGCGGCTGAGAAACGCCCGCGTGCGGGCATGCTGCGGGTTCATCAAGACATCCGCGGGCTTGCCCTCTTCGACGACGATGCCGCCATCCATGAAAACGACGCGGTCGGCCGCCTCCTTGGCAAAGCTGATCTCATGGGTGACGACGATCATGGTGAGGCCCCGACCGGCGAGATCGCGCATCGTGGCCAGTACCTCGCCGACCAGCTCGGGATCGAGGGCGGAGGTCGGCTCGTCGAACAGCATCAGCTTCGGCTTGATGGCGAGGGCGCGCGCGATCGCCACGCGCTGCTGCTGACCGCCCGAGAGCTGCCTGGGATAGGAATTCACCTTGTCGGAAAGACCGACCCTCGCCAAGAGGGCGAGCGCCTCCCGCTCGGCCTCCGCCCGGCTCTGACCGTGGATGCCGACGGGCGCTTCGATGACGTTCTCCAGCACGGTCAAATGCGGGTAGAGATTGAACTGCTGGAAGACCATGCCGATCCGCCGGCGCTGGCGGGCGGCGGCGCGCGCCGACAGCTTGTGCAGGCGCCGGCCGCGCAGCTCGTAGCCGATCTGCTCGCCGTCGATCTCGATCGAGCCGCGGTCGATCGCTTCGAGATTGTTGATGCAGCGCAGAAACGTCGATTTCCCGGAGCCCGACGGTCCGAGGATGACCACCACCTCGCCAGGCGCGACATCGAGGTCGATGCCCTTGAGCACCTCGAGCCGGTCGAAGGATTTGTGCACGTTGCGCGCCCTGACCAAAGGCGGTGGGACCAAAGGCGGCGGCGCGCCGTCGGACACGGGCGGGATCGCCGGCACGGCCGCCTCAGACGGCCGCTGGGCGAAGGCCGGAAGCCGTGGCGGCACCCTTCTGGCCGCGCGCGTAATAGCTCTCGATGACGGACTGCACGACATTCAGGATCGAGGTCACCAGGAGATACCACGCGACGGCGACGAGCAGCAGCGGGACGACCTCGAAGGTCCGGTTGTAGACGGCCTGCACGGAATAGAGCAGATCGCCCATCGCGATAACGCTCACCAGCGACGTCGCCTTGATCATGCTGATCAACTGGTTGCCGGTCGGCGGGACGATCGACCGCATGGCCTGCGGGATGACGATGCGGCGCAAGGCGCGGGCGCGCGTCATGCCGAATGCCTTCGCCGTCTCGTCCTGCCCGGGATCGACCGAGAGCAAGCCGCCGCGGATGATCTCGGCCATATAGGCCGCCTCGTTCAGCGACAACCCGGCGATGGCGGCCGTCAGCGGCGTGATCAGGTCGTTGGCGTTCCAGCTGACCAGGTCGGGGCCGAACGGGATGCCGAGCGAGATGACCGGAAACAGCATCGAAAGATTGTACCAGAAGACGAGCTGCACGAGCCCATATATAGAGGCCGGAGAGGAGGCGAAGCAGGTTGTTGCTCGACATGCGGGCGACCGCCAGCAGCAAGCCGAGGACGATCCCGATCAGCATCGAGACCGCCGCCAGACCGAGCGTCACCGCGAGGCCGCGCAGGATCGAGTCAGCGGTCAGCCACTTCGCGACGACGCCCCACTCGAAATTCTTGTTGCTGGCGACGATCCAGCCGAATTTGAGCAGGATGGCGAGGCTGACCAACCAGAGCAGCCAGTAGCCGTAGCGGATCGGCCGGTGCGCGCGCGCCACGTCGCGCAGGCCGAGCTCCGCGCCGTCATCGGACACGGACATGGCATTGCGGCGTGCGTCGGTCATTGCGGCGGCTTCCCCGCAAGGTTGAGCCCCGGCGCCTTCAGCATGTTGTTGTCGAGGCCCCATTTCTTCATGATCGCGGCATAGGTGCCGTTGGCGAACAGCGTCCGGTAGCCTTCGAGCACCACCTCGCCCAACACCGAGCCCTTCGGCACGACGGTTCCCTGGTAGAGATTGTCGAAGCCGTTCGGCTGACCGACGGCCGCCAATTCGAGCTCGCCTTTCGCCTGCTGGACGAAATAGGTGAGCGGCGCCTGCGACGAGAAGAAGGCATCCGAGCGCTTCGATCGCACGGCGAGGATCGCCGTCGGCTGATCGGGGAAGGACTGCACCTCGAGCGCCGGCTTGCCGCCTTGGACGCAGGCCTCCGCCTGCTGCTTGATCACCCGCTCGGCGGAGCCGCCGGCCATCACGGCGACGCGGCTGCCGCAGGAATCGGCGAGCGTCCGGATCGCCTTCGGATTGCCCTGCTGGACGGCGAAGACGACATATTCCTGAACGAAGTCGACGAAGTCGTTGCTCGCCTCCCGCTCGGGGAAGTCGCCGACCGGCCCCTCGGCGAGCTGATAGCGACCCGATTTGATGCCGCTCAGGATGCTCGACAATCCGTTGACGGTCTCGTGTCGGATCTTGACGCCCAAGAGCTCGCCCAGCGCCTCGGACAAATCGGCGCTCGCGCCGGTCACCGTGCGCGTGTCGCCGACGATCTCATAGGGCGGGAAGGAGCCGCTATTGACGGAGACGATCTCGCCGGCGGCCAGAATCTCCTTAGGCAGCTTGGCTCGCAAGGCCTGGTCGACGGTCTGGGTCGGGATCTTCGCCTCTTGCGCGACTGAGGCCGCGGAGGACAGGGCAACCGCGAGAACGACCGCCCGCGCGATCAATTTGGGCGCCATCAATTTGCGTGTCATGACTGCTCCTCTCTAGTGACGCAGCGGTTCAATCGCCGGCGCGGGTGAGCTCGGGCCGCGCGAAGCGGCGGTTCTTCAGGACGGGCAGGACCTTGCGGGCATGCGCGATGCGCGTCGCGTCGAGCTCGGCGAAGATCAGCGCCGGGGCTTCCGCCGCACGCGCCACGGCGACGCCGAGCGGATCAACCACCAAGCTGTTGCCGATATTGCGCTCGCCGCACTCGCCGACCGCCACGACATAGCAGGTGTTCTCGAGCGCCCGGGCGGTGACGAGCACCTCCCAATGCGCCTCCTTCAGCGGACCCTTGACCCAGGCCGACGGCAGGACCAGGACATCGGCGCCGTCCAACGCCAGGCGGCGCGCCAATTCGGGAAAGCGCACGTCGTAGCACGTCATCAACCCGATCTTGAAGCCGCCGATTTCGACCAGCGGCGGGATCTCCGCACCCGGCGTCACGGTCGCCGATTCCATGGCCGAGAAGGCATCGTAGAGGTGGAGCTTCTTGTATTGCGCGAGGATCCTTCCGTCGCGCAGGACGATCAGCACGTTCCACACCCGGCCCTGCCCGGCCGGCACATGCACGCTGGTCATGATTGTGAGCGCGCTGCCGCGGCTGGCGTCGCGCAGCTCAGTCACGAAAGGCCCGTCCAACGGCTGCGCGGTCCTGAGGACGATATCGGGATCGGCGATGTCGCGCGCCAGGATGCCTTCCGGCAGAACGAGGAGGTCGGCGCCGCCGGAACTCGCCTCGCGCATCAGGCGCCGGCACGTCGCGACATTCTGCTGCCATTCCCTGGTGACCGCGAACTGACCGAGAGCAACTTTCATGGCGACCATCCTGGTTCATACATGGCGAGGCGATAGCTCACGCAGCCGGAAAAAGATCCGACGGTACGAGCTGCCGTTCGGTCAATCCTTGGGCGTGAAGCTCGATGCCGAAATCAGCGATCATCCGCTCGTTCGCCGCGTAGCCGTTGCGATCCCATCCGGCCGGCAGATCGCGCGCCACCCGCCGGATCTCGTCGATGAGCCACGGCGTGGTGTCGGCGTATTTGGCGCGCCTTTCGAGCCAGACGCGCGAGGATTCGTCGATGAGCTCGCTGAGCGCCTGGGGCAGCCAGGGATGCGCCCGCACGACGGCGGGCTTGATGCCGAGCAAATGGATGCCCGGCACGTATCCGACGTCCTTGAAGTAGTCGAGCTCGGCCTGACGGAAATCGGGCACCAATTGCCGGAACTCGGATTCGGGCGCGAAGAATCCCGGCGGCATGAACGGCGTGAAGACGGCGTCGAGCGCGCCCGCTTGCAGGAGCTCCATGAGCGGGCGATCATCGGAAACGGCGCCGTAACCGCCGAGGCGATCGGTGATCGGGTGGGCAGCGGTGAGGCGGCTGACAAGCCATTCGGCGTCCTCGATGCCGATGCCGACGCGGCGCAACAGCGCGCGGGTCCAGGTATTTCCCGAATCCTGCCAACCGGCCAGGCCGATGCGCTTGCCGGCAAGCTGGTCGATCCTCGTGATGCCGCTCTGCTTCGCGGTGATGATGCAGCGATGGCGGAAGGCGCGCATGAGGAAGTGCGGCACGCCGACGATCGAATGCTCGCCGCGGGCGCGGGCGAGCGAATAGCGGCTCATCGACATCTCGCCGGCGTCGTAGCGGGGATCGCCGGCAAGATCGTCCGGCAGCGCGCCGACGCGATCGAGCTGGATCGCGAAGCGGTCGGGCGCGACGTCGCCGAGCGCGATAGGCGTGAGGTGGTCCCAGTCGCGAACGGCCAGTCTTATCGTGATCGTCAAGCCAGGCTCCTCGATATTCCCGCGCGGCGGCGGGCATCGCAGAAAATTTCTAATTGTTTATTTTTGCTCGTACAATTGGAGCTTTGTTACTGAACAAACAAATCCGACATGGCTGAAACACTCTCCGTCGACTGGCTCGAAACGCATCTTACCGATCGGACGATGCGCGGCATCGCCATCGCGATGAGTGCCCTGATCCGGTCCGGCGCCATCCCGGTGGGCACGCAGCTTCCGCCGGTTCGCGACGTGGCGCAGGCGCTCGGCGTCAGCCCGGCCACGATCTCGACGGCGTGGGGCGAGTTGCGGCGCTTCAAGGTGGTCGCGGGACGCGGACGCAACGGCGTCTGGGTCTGCGGCAACCAGGCAACGCCCCGGCCGATGCGATTCGAGCGCATCGGCAATTTCGGCGATCACGTGCGGGACCTTACGCTATCCGTGCCCGATCCGGCCTTGCTGCCCCCGCTCGAGGAGGCGCTCCGGCACGGCGCCGCGGCGGAGAAACTGCACAGCTACCAGCGCGTGCCGATCCTGCCGTCGCTGCAGCGCGCCGTCGCGGCACGATGGCCCTATTCCGCCGAGGCGTTCGTCGCCACCAATGGCGGCTACGAAGCCGTGCACGTGGCGGTTCAAGCGCTCATGATGCCAGGATCCGTGATCGCGATCGAAGATCCAACCGCCATGCGCCTCTTGGACATACTGGAGAACGCGGGCGCGCATATCGTTCCCGTCCAGTGCGATGCCGAGGGACCACTGGCGGCATCGCTAGTCGAAGCGCTCGGCAAGAAGCCGGCGGCCTTCCTCTATCAGCCGCGCACCCATTCGGTGACCGGCCATCGGGTCAGCGAAAAACGGCGCGCCGAATTGGCGCAGGTGCTGAAGCGCAGCGACACGCTCATCATCGAGGATGACGGGATCGGCGATCTCTCCAGCCTGCTGCCGGCAAGCCTCGGGACCCAGTTCCCGCAGCGCACCGTGCATATCCTGTCCTACTCCAAATCACTGGGGCCCGACCTGCGTCTCGCCGTCCTCTCGAGCTCGAGCAGCATCGTCAACCGGATTCAGGCCTATCGGAGCTTCGGCGCGGGCTGGACGAGCCGCATCCTCCAGGACGCCGCCGCCTGGCTGATCCACGACCGGCAGAGCACCGCGATCGTCGACCGGGCAAGAGAGGTCTATGCCGGACGGCGCCGTGCCCTCGTCGACGCGCTCGGCCTGCGCGGCATCGCGCTGCCCGATGGCGACGGGCTCTGCGTTTGGATCCCGGTCAAGTCCGAGCAATTCGCCGTCGTGACCCTCGCCGCCCGCGGTATCGTCGTGCTGCCCGGCCAGATGTGCACGACCTCCGACGGGCAGCATATCCGTGTCAGCACGAGCCTCCTCAACGACGGCGTCGACGGCGTCGCCGACGCCATTGCCCTGAGCGAGTGCTGATCGACGTCGAGCGCCGCTCCCTGATACACCCTACCCGTTTTCTTCGTCTTCCGGCGCGCTTTCGGAAAATACATGCCCTCGAGCTTCATGCCGTCGGGGTCGAGGAAATAGACGGCGTAATAGCCCTTGCCGTAATCGGGATACTCCGCCGGCGGATCGACGACGGTCATCTTGCGCCGCT
>WNFM01085124.1_pt1 | contig 24490 bp, 21 predicted proteins | sample 5400271 | NCBI WGS metagenome assembly WNFM01 (sample SAMN13153352, study PRJNA577476) | soil metagenome | isolation source: 60 cm saprolite on Douglas fir-dominated hillslope | place: USA:California | collected 2013-09-17 | reverse complement strand
CTTTGGCGCCTTGGCCGAGAGTGTCGTCGAAGACAACAATGTCCGCCCACTCGGCATCGCGTTCCCAATCTTTCGATTTTGGGACGAAGCCGTCAGCGATGTCGAGCTCGCTTTGGGCTTCGATGTAATAGCGGACGTCGTGGCCTTCCTTGAGAACTTCCCAGGCGATGTCGCCGATGAGGCCAGAGATCGAGACGAAAAGAAATTTGCGTTTGTCCATGCCCGGTGCGAAGGCTCCAGAAAAGCTAGCTGTATGGTACGAAGATTTCGGCAGAATGATGTTACAGGATATTAAAGAAAGTTGGCCAGGGTTGCGAAGGTGGAAAGCAACCCATTCTGGAAAATGCGGTTCTGAAGTAACGGGGCAAACCTGAGATTCGGTGGACAAAGTTTGCGTAACCCTGTCCTTTAGTTCAGGTTATACTGGGACGATGGTCGCGGCGAGCGTGGCAACGCTCGAAGAGCTGTCGTGGGAATCGCTCCGATAGCCGCACAACGACCCCAAAATTATGCTCGAGAGGTGACGTTTGCGCCGTACTCTGCTCGCCATTTTAGGCCTTGCAGTTCTTTTCTCCTCCGTAGCCGCCGAAGCTCAGACCAAAGCGAAGAAGTCCAAAAAGAAGAAAGATACAACCACCACGGAAGACAACTCCGCGGCACCGGATAAGGTGCTGTATGACCGGGCGGTGGTGGACGTCAAGAAGGGCCGCCACGAGGTTGGGCGGCTGAATCTGCAGACGCTGATCAATACCTATCCGGACAGCGAGTATCTGGCCAAGGCCAAGCTGCTGATCGCCGATTCCTATTACAAGGAAGGCGGCAGCGCGAATCTGACCCAGGCTATCGCGGGCTACAAAGACTTCATCGTTTTCTTCCCTTTCCTGTCGGAGGCGCCTTACGCGCAGCTACAGGTTGCGAATACCCACTACAAACAGATGGACAAGCCGGATCGAGACCGTTCCGAAGCGAAAGCCGCGGAAGAGGAGTTCCAGACGTTTTTGGCGAAATATCCGAAAGATCCGCTGGTGCCAAAAGCGGAGCAGCGGTTGCGCGAAGTGCAGGAAGTGTTGGCCGAAGGCGATTTTCGCATTGGCTACTATTATTACGTGAAGGGCGACAAGCGCGCCTCCGCGGGCAGGTTGCTGGCAATTACCAAGCGCTATCCGCTGTACAGCCGCTCTGACGAAGCGTTGTGGATGCTGGGCGACATCTTTGAGAAGAGCGAAAAGAAAGAGATCGCTTCGATATATTACCAGCGGATTGTTAGGGATTATCCGCTTTCGGGGCGGGTGAACGATGCCAAGGGAAAACTCGTGGCTTATGGCGTGCCGGTGCCGCAAGCCGACCCGAAGGCGCTGGCGTGGATGCAGGCAGAGGCGGCTGCGCCTCGTGCGAAGCCAGGAATGCTTAACAAGCCAATGGCACTGATTAAGAATGGGCCAGACGCGGAAAAAAGAAGAAGCTCGCTGACCGGAAATCCGCAGATGGAGCCGGAAACGGAAAACGTCAGTGTGGCAGATGTTTTGACGGGTGGAGGCAAAGCGCAGATCGGTGCGGGTGGCGGAGGTGGCGCCGTCGGGAATACTGCGGTCGTAGAAATTGCCACGCCGGGCAGCGGCGCTTCTGGCGGAACGACGGTTGAGGGTGGCGACACTGGCGGAACTACACCAGCGGCGGGTGCTGACGCAAACGCTCCCGCGCCAGCTACGGACAATCCACCAGCTGCAGCAGGTTCCGATACCTCAACAGCGCCCGCATCGGGAGCAAGCCAGGATGGAACTGCTGCGCCAGCGAATGGCGCCACGGCTGGTCCGAACGCCAAGCCGGCAGATGCCAACGCTAGCACGACCGCCGATCCAAAGACGGAATCCACCAGTAAGAAGAAAAAGGGCCTGAGAAAAATCATTCCCTGGTAATCGCCGGGGCGTTTGTGCTGCCTGCGGATGTCCAAAAGTGACACTCGCGGCGGCATGTTCCTTCCGACACACCTTTGGGCAGTTTGCGTTGACGCATGCCGCTCTCAATGCTCCAATAATCAAGTAAGGCTGCCGCAGCCCCTTCGGCGGGATTTTGGGCGTGTGTGCGTGCAGCGGAGGATGGTCGGTGGCCAAGATCCTGGTTGCGGACGACAACAGTAATATCCAGAAGATGGTGGGGCTGGCCCTGAAAGATCAGGGCATTGAAGTTATTGCCGTGGGCAATGGCGAAGCCGCAGTCCGCAAAATCGCGGACTTGAGGCCGGACCTGGTGCTGGCCGATGTGTTCATGCCGGTTCGGAACGGTTATGAGGTCTGCAAGTTTGTAAAAGACGATTCCACGCTAGCGCATATTCCGGTGATTTTGCTGGTTGGAGCGTTTGACCCGCTGGACGAACAAGAAGCGCAGCGCGTCGGCGCCGACGGCGTATTGAAGAAGCCGTTTGTACCACCGGATCCGCTGATTTCGATGGTGAAGTCTTCACTGATTCGCGCGGGAGTTGTGCTGGGAGCGGCAAATTCGCCGGTGGCACCGCCACCGATGCCTGCGGCAGCAAAGCCCGCAGCGCCGCCAGTACCCAAAATTGTTCCTGCGCCGCCAACATTTACTCCTGAACCTGAGGAAGAGCCGGTAGCACCGTCAAGTTTTTCGTCGCGCCCCGCAACGTTAACTATTGATAAAGGAGCGCAGCCGCTCGCTTTCGGAAGCCTGCTGGAAACGCAAACTCAGGAAGACGATACGGTATTCTCGGTGACTCCTAGCGCGCCGGCCGTTCCGGAACGTGACTGGGGAGAAGCGCCTGTCGCGGATGAACCAGAAGAAGAAGAGGAAGAATCGGAGAACGCTAGCTGGCGATTGAGTTCGATCGAAGATGCGGTGGACGAAGTTCCAGCCGGACAAAAGGATTGGCGCGAGGCGGCGTTCGCGGGGATTGGTTCGGAGAAGCCAGCGGCGGTGGAATGGGCTCCTTCGGTCGAGAAAAATTCCCTTTCGATTACCGAAGACGAAGCTGCTGAGTTAGCGAAATCACAAAAAGTTGGTTCGGATGCGCCCGCCGCGCGTGGTCCGGAAGATTGGTCGAGAGCGATCGGCGAAGTTTTCCCGGCGACAAAGCCAGCGCCCGTCGAGACGCAATCGCCTAAGGTCTTTCAATCGGTGCCTACACCGGCTGCGGCAATTGCCGAACCAGCGCAAGTCTTGGCACCAAAAACGGTACCCGAAACTCCGACCGTTTCTGAGCCAATTGCAGCGCCGGAAGTCGCCCAGGTGCCTGAAGTTGCTCCAGCAACGCAGGCTCCCGTGGCGAATGTATGGATGGCGGGGGCGATCAGTCCCTGGGAAGCGGAAATTCAGCGCGCTGCGGAACTTGCAGCCACCTGGGATAAAGCAAAGATTGCACCAGCGGCGGTGGTCGAAGACACTTCAGCAACGGAAGCGTTTCTGAATTCCGGGTTGATGACGGCTGCACAAGCGCCTGCGGTGGAACCTGTAGCACCCGAACTCACGGCACACGAAGCTGCGCGGGTCGAAGCCCCTGAGCCCGAGCCGGAAGTGGTTGTCGAGGAGCCGTCGGCGGATGGACGATCCGCGTATTCGGCCGAGCCGATACTCTCTCCTGCGACCGAGGAAATTTTGCAGCAGGAGACGGCTAATGTTGTCGCGCAGGAATTGCCGGCATTGCATGAATCGCTGCTAACTGCGCCTGCCGCTACGAGCGAGCCTGCACCGGCCGCCGTTCCAAATATGGATGAAATTGTGGCCAAGGTGCTGGCCAGGATGAATCCGGACGCGCTGCAAGCGGTCACTCGCGAAATCCTGAAGCCGCTGATCGAAGCGATGATCAAGGACGAACTCAGCAAGAAGTAGTTCCCTTTCGAATCGCATAACCTAAACAAGAACTTTTCGTTTCGCCGTCGTCGCGTTGACGTATTTCCGTTCCTGCCCGTATAGTCAAAGATTACCCTTCGTGCAGAAGAATTCACTTTCTTTAGTCAGGGTTGTAGTGCAAACCCTGAAACCCGAAAACAGGAGAGACATCAGGCATGCCCCGGGAGATCGCGAAGGCCTACGACCCACAGCAAATTGAACCACGCTGGGCGGAATTTTGGGTGAAGGACAATTTGTTTCGCGCCGAAGTGAATGCGCCCGGTCCAGTTTTCTCGATCGTCATCCCACCGCCAAACGTGACTGGTTCGCTGCACATTGGCCACATGCTGGAGCACACCGAGATCGATATTCTGACTCGCTGGTTCCGGATGCGGGGGTACAACGCCTTGTATCTGCCGGGCACCGACCATGCGGGAATCTCCACGCAACGAGTGGTTGTGAAGTACCTGATGGATCAGGGTATTGACTACCAGAAGCTGGGGCGCGCGGCATTCGAAAAACAGGTTTGGAAATGGAAAGAAGAAGCCGGCAACCAGATCACCGAGCAGATGAAGAGCATTGGGGAGAGCTGCGACTGGTCGAGAGAGCGATTTACGCTTTCTCCGGAGATGTCGCGGGTGGTGCGGGAAGTGTTTGTGCGGTTGTACGACGAAGGCTTGATTTACCGCGAAACGCGGCTGGTCAACTGGTGTCCCGTTTGTTTGACAGTGCTGAGCGACCTGGAAGTGCTGCATGAGGAGCGGCAGGGGAATCTGTGGCACATCAAGTATCCGGTGGCCGACAGCGATGAATTTGTAGTGGTGGCGACGACGCGACCGGAAACGATGCTGGGTGATACCGCGGTTGCAGTGCATCCCGAGGACGAGCGGTATAAGCACCTGGTCGGCAAGGATTTGCTTTTGCCGCTGATGAACCGTGGGATCCCGATCATTGCCGACGAGATGGTGGACCGCGAGTTTGGAACCGGCGCGGTAAAGATCACGCCAGCGCACGATCCGAATGACTTTGAAGCCGGACGGCGCCATAAGTTGCCGGAAATTGACGTGATGACCAGCGACGGTCATATGAACGCGAATGCTGGCGTGTACGCTGGACTCGATCGCTTCGCTGCGCGAAAGAAAGTTGTCGAAGATCTGAAAGCGCAGGGACTGCTGGAGAAAGTGAGCGAGCACACTCACGCGATCGGGATTTGCGAACGAAGCAAGACCATCGTCGAGCCGCGGATTTCGACGCAATGGTTCTGCAAAATGAAGCCGTTGGCGGAGCCGGCCATCGCGGTGGTGGAGCACGGGGAGATTCAGATTGTTCCGGAAAACCGGCGGCTGGAATATCTGAACTGGATGCGGAATATCCGCGACTGGACACTCTCGAGGCAGCTGTGGTGGGGACACCGCATTCCGGCGTGGTATTGCAAGGAACACCAGCACATCACGGTGGCGCGGGAGGCGCCGAAGAACTGCGGGACCTGTGGTTCGGCGAATCTGGAACAAGATCCCGACGTGCTGGATACGTGGTTTAGCTCTGGACTGTGGCCGTTTTCGACTCTTGGCTGGCCGGAGAAAACCGCGGACTACGAAAAATATTACCCGACCAGCCTGATGATCACGGGCTACGACATCCTGTTTTTCTGGGTGGCGCGGATGATCATGCTGGGCATCCACTTCACAGGCAAGGTTCCGTTTCATGCCGTGTACTTGCACTCGCTGGTGCGCACTGCGGGTGGCGAGAAGATGTCCAAATCGAAGGGCACCGGCCTGGACCCGGTTGCGCTGAATCAGAAATACGGCACCGACGCAATTCGATTCTGCCTGACTTCGATGGCCGCGCCGGGCACCGACATCATTCTCTCCGACGATCGGTTGCTCGGAGCGCGCGCGTTTGCCAACAAAATCTGGAACGCCGCGCGATTCCTGTTCATGAATTTAGATAAATTTGAAGAAGGCGACGCGAAACTCGAGGAACTTGCCGCGCCTGAAATTCGCGAGAAGGCGCCCTATCGCTTCGCGGGCGCGGTGCCGCTGATTGATGCCTGGCTATTTGCGCGACTAGCGGAAACGCTGGATGTAGTGAAAGATGCGTTCGAAACGCAGCGCTTTCACGAAGCCGTTCAAAGTATCTACCAATTTTTCTGGAACGATTTTTGTGACTGGTATATCGAGTGGGTCAAGCCGGACCTCACGTCCGCAGACCGGCCACGCGCGACTGTCGCCTGGCAGAATCTTTTTGCGGCGTTCGAATCAGCTCTGCGTTTGCTCCATCCGGTGATGCCATTTTTGACCGAAGAGTTGTGGCACCAGTTGCCGCAGAGCGCTGAGGCAGAGTCGATTGCACTGGCGCGCTATCCAGAAGCACGGTCCGACTGGCGAAATTCCGCGGCGCTCGAAGAGTTTCAACTGGTTCAGGAAGTGATCAAATCCATGCGAACAATCCGAGCGGAGATGAAGCTGGATCCGAAGAAACGGATCGCAGCGCAATTTTCCAGCGAAAACGCCAAGGTTCGTGAGACTATCGCCGCGAACCTAGACGGCATCCTGAGGCTCGGTTTGCTGACCGAACTCACAATTACCGATGACAAGCTCCCGCAATCGGGCGGAGGGTCGCGTTCGACTTCGATCTTTGACGTGCGCATCCCTCACGTAGAAACAGTGGATGTTGCCGCGGAACTGGTTCGACTGCGCAAAGAACAGGATCGGCTGACCAAAGATATCGCGTCGAAGGAACGCCAACTGAAAGATGACACGTTTCGCAGCCGCGCGCCGGAGAAAATTATTCAAAACCTGCAAGCCACTTTGGATGAGCGGCGAATCGAAATGGCGAAAGTGACCGTCCGCATTAAACAGCTGGGATCCGGCAAGTAATCGCTGGTCTGAGCAATGGAGAGCTGATCTCTTGAATTGGGATTCAGAATACGTTCAACGGTTGGTGCAGACCGCGCTGGAAGAGGATATCGGTGCCGGCGACGCGACAGTTTTGGCCACGATTCCCGCCCGAGCGACAGGGAAAGCGCGGATTTTGGCGCGCGAGGATGTGGTATGCGCCGGGCTGCCAATGGCGGAGCGGGTGTTTCGCGCTCTGGATCCGGAAATGCGGTTGGAGATTCTGGTACACGATGGCGAGCTGGTTCCTAAAGGCGCAGTGCTGCTTCACCTGGACGGAAAAGCCCGCGCGATTTTGACCGGAGAGCGCACGGCGCTGAATTTTCTCGGGCGGTTGTGCGGAATTGCAACAACCGTCCATCGTTTCGTTGAGAAGATCCACGGAACCCGAGCGCGCATCCGCGACACTCGCAAGACCACGCCGGGCCTTCGCCTGCTTGAGAAATATGCAGTAAAGACCGGCGGCGGCACCAATCATCGCATCGGACTCTACGACGCAATTCTGCTGAAAGAAAATCACATCGCATTGGCCGGCGGCGTGAAGCAGGCTCTCGATCAAGCGCATTCGTATGCGGCAATGCACTCAAAACCAGATGCCTTGACGGCTTACGAAGAAGCGGTTCCCTCCCGTGCGTCAGACACCGTTCTGCCGATTCAGATCGAAGTGCGCGACGAACGCGAACTGCGCGAAGCGCTCGCTGCCGGAGCTGAGTCCGTGCTTCTGGACAACATGACGCCCGCCGAAGCGAAACAGTCCGTAGAATTGGCCCGCTCGCTGCGAGCTGACTGCGTGGTGGAAATTTCCGGTGGCATAACGTTGGAAAATGTTCGCGCTTACGCCCAGACCGGTGCGGATTTTCTCTCTTCCGGGACGCTAACCCATTCTGCGCCTGCCGCGAATCTCAGCCTGCTTGTGGACTCCATCGAGGACAAGTAAGCTACGCGCAGCTTCCATGGCTCATACCTCTCTCTCTAGCACAACCGACCGGAGGCTCGCTTCCCTGCTCACGTTGTTTGCCAACAACGCCACTATCGCCATCAGCGGCGCGCGCATCGCCAAAGAGATCGGCGTTTCGCGTTCGACGGTGTGGCGATGGGTCGAGCGCTTGCGCGAAGTTGGTGTGCGGGTCAAAGGCAAGCCGAATACCGGATATTTTCTGGAGCGAGTAGCAGACATTCTCACGCCGGACCTGCTTCGCCAGCAGCTCAAAGGCAGCATGTTCAGCAGGAAAATCCATCATTACTTCCGCACCGATTCGACGAATCGGGTTGCGCTGGAGCTAGGTCACGCCAACGAGGCGGAAGGAGCGGTGGTTCTTGCGGAAGAGCAGACCGCCGGACGCGGCCGGGCTGGGCGCAGTTGGCACTCCGAACGCGCTGCTGGAATTTACGTTACGCTCCTTCTTCGACCGCGAATATCCCCGGTGCAGGCTCCATTGTTGACAATGATGGCCGGACTTTCTGCTTACGCTGCTATTCGTGCGCAAACAGGACTTCAGCCCGACATTAAATGGCCAAACGACTTAATGTTGAGCGGAAAAAAAATGGGTGGCATCCTGACCGAAATGCATGCGGAGACTACGCTGGTGCGATTTGTGATCGTCGGAATCGGCATCAACGTAAATCAGGAGAGATTTCCCGCGGAATTGAGCGGCATTGCGACGTCATTGCGAGCGGAAACCGGGAAGCCGCAATCGCGGCTGGAATTGCTGGCGCGGTTGCTGCGAGAATTTGAGACCGACTACAATCGATTCTTGCGCGAAGGCGCGGCTTCGATCATTGAGCGATTCACGCAAGTGTCGTCATACGCGCGCGGAAAGAGAGTGCGGGTGACAAATGGCAATGAAAGCTTTGTCGGCGTGACCGCCGGGCTGCGGCCCGAGGGTTTGCTGCAAGTACAGCAGGACGACGGTACGCTGGCGACAGTTCTGGCCGGCGATGTTGCGGAAATACGATAGGCGAGAACGAACTGATGCTGCTGACCATTGACGTAGGGAACACAAATACGGTGCTTGGCGTTTTTCGCGCCGAAGAACTTATCGCGCACTGGCGGTTGACGACTGCGCGACTGCAAACCGTGGACGAATACGGCGTGCTGACTCGCAATCTTTTTACGCTGAAGGAGCTCGATCCAGAAGAAGTGAGCGGCGTGATAATCAGTTCCGTCGTGCCGCCGATGAATTGGACTTTGGCCGAAATGTCCAAGAGCTACTTCGGACAAAAGGCGATGTTTGTTGAGGCTGGGGTAAAGACCGGCATGGCGGTGCTGGTGGATAATCCGCTGGAAGTCGGGGCAGATCGCATCGTCAATGGTGTTGCGGCATTTCACAAGTATGGCGGACCGTGCATTGTGGTGGATTTTGGCACGGCGATTACCTTCGATGCGATTTCTGCGAAGGGCGAATATCTCGGCGGAGTAATTGCACCCGGCTTGGGCATCGCATCGGAAGCGCTGTTCGCGCGCGCATCGAAGCTGCCGCGCGTCGAGATCAAAGATCCTGGGAAAGTGATTGGCACCAACACCGTTACACATATGCAAGCAGGCCTGTACTACGGAGCGGTGGACATGGTTGATGGCATGCTCACGCGGATCAAAGCGGAGCTCGGCGGCAAAGCAAAAGTGGTTGCCACCGGGGGGCAAGCGAAGCTGGTGGCCAAGGGTTCAAAGCACATCGAGACTACCGACGATTTTCTGACGCTGGATGGGCTGCGCATCATCTGGGAGAAAAATCAGAGCGCCGACACTCCGAAAAAGCACGAGCCCAAGGCTGCGCGGTAGGCGCGCGCGATGGACCAGTGGAATTACTTCAGCTACTTTACGGAAATCGAAGAATATTTTTGCAAGAAGAGAGGCTCGCACCTGCTGGTTTCTCCGCTGGATTGGGCAATTATGGAAACCTGGCAGAAGGCGGGCGTTCCACTGGAAGCCGTTTTCAAGGGGATCGACAGTGCGTTTGAAAGCTATGGCCGGTCGCGGCGCGGCGCTGGCAAACCGTTAAAGAGCCTAGCCTACTGCACCGACGCGGTGCTGGATGCGGCAGGGGAAGCGCAGGAAGCGGCGGCAGGCAAGGCGCCTTCTTCGGGTCCGGTGAAACCCTCCCCATTTGAACGTGACGCCTTGCGTCAATATTTTCACCGGAACGCAGAATTAATTCGCGCTGCGGCGAAATCGCAAGCAGCAAGGCCTGAACTCGTGACACTATGGGAAGAGGCTTTGCGTTCGCTGGAGTCGTGCACCGTGGCTCTGGATACGCCTGGCGCGCTGGACGTTGAAGATCTCGAGCGCCGATTGACGCTGCTCGATGAACGCATCCACGCCGGGCTCTTGATTCATGCCGACGAAGACTTGCTGCTGCGATTACGCCGGGAGATGGACGGCGCGCTGGCCGCCTACCGGCGAAAAATGAAGGCCGAGCAACTGGCGCTGGTGGAAAAACAGTATTTGCAAAAGAGGCTGCTCGAGGAATTTCGCGTTCCGCGTTTGAGTCTTTTCTATTTTTCGTAAGAGTGCTCCCCGCGCCGACTGCCCACGCTGCTGACGTAAAGTTTGTATTTTTGCGCGAATCATGGAGAATAAGGAACACTTATGGCTGATGAAGTACAGTTATTGATTGAGAAGCTGGTCTATGGCGGCGACGGGCTGGGGCACGCCGACGGTAACACGATGTTTGTGCCGTACGTTTTGCCGGGTGAAGAAGTTCGCGCGGAAGTTACGTCACGCAAGAAAAAACTGGCTTGGGCCAAGCCGCTGGAAATCCTGAAAGCGGATCCAGCGCGAGTAAAGCCGGTTTGCCCGCACTTCGGAGTTTGCGGTGGATGCCATTACCAGCACGCTTCTTACGATGCGCAAGTAAAGTTCAAGCTCGATATCCTTCGGGAGACGCTGGCTCGCATGGCTGGCGTCACCTGGACCGATGAAATCAAGACCCACACCGCTGAGCCGCTGCATTATCGCAATCGTGCGCAATGGGCGGTTCGCAATGCCAACCCGCGCGCGCTTGGCTACTATCTGCCGGAAAGCAACGCCATCGTGCCGATCGACCGTTGCGACGTTTTGTCACCAACGCTCGCGGACACTTTCGCACGGCTGCAGGAAATTGCGCGCACTGGTTCCCTACCGTCGGAAGCCTTGGAGATCGAAGCGTTCGTGGACTCCGCCGACTCAAAAATCGCGCTGAACGTCGCATTCAAGGAATTCACCAGGCCTGTCGCCGAACTGACCAAGTTGTTTCAGGACACGGTGCCGGCGCTGAACAGTCTTCTGCTTCTCGACCAAAAGAAAAATCGCTTCGAACTCTCAGGTCCCGGTTACCTGATTCAGGAAGCAGGCGGCTACCAGTTCCGTGTGAGCCATCTATCGTTTTTCCAGGTGAATCGTCTTCTGGTTGATGAATTGCTGCACACCGTCATTGCCGATGCCAAGGGCGATCTGGCTCTGGATCTCTACGCCGGCGTTGGTTTCTTTACGCTGCCTCTGACGAAAACTTTTCAGCGTGTGGTCAGCGTCGACGCCAATCTATCCGCTACGCGCAACCTGCGTGAAAACGCCGAAACGGCCGACAGGTCCATTGTGTCACAGCATATGCAGACCGAAGAATTCTTGAAAACTGCCACCGAAGCGCCAGACTTCGTGGTTCTCGATCCGCCGCGCGCCGGCCTCGGCCAAGCTTCTGCCCAAAAACTTGCCGATCTTGGGCCAAAGGAAATCGTATATCTCTCCTGCGATCCGCCTACGCTGGCTCGTGATTTGGCAGTTCTGATGCAAACGCAACGCAAGCCGGCGGAGTCCGCGCCTACCGCGCATCGCTACGACATTCAGTCCGTCGATTTCTTCGACCTCTTCCCGCAGACTTACCACATCGAAACCCTAATTCGGTTACGGCGCATGTGATGCGACTCCCGGCCGTAGCCATCGCGTGTGCGTTTGCCTTGGGCATCGCGATTGGTTTGTGGCCTGGTGTCGCGCAACATGAGTCTCGCCGGCATTCCTTCGAGTGGCACTGCGGTCGGCGTTGCTGCTCATCACGTCTGCGGCTTTCTTGTCTGCGCGGGATCGCTTATCTTCAGCCGCGATTCTCTCGCTCTCTACATGGATCGTCCTTGGTGCGTGCGGCGCCGCCATCTCTAGTCAGCGGAAGCCAACGAACTACATTTTTAACATAGTCGATCGAGGCGAAATTGATCTTCATACGCCGCCGCGTTGGCACGGAGTGTTGCGCGATGAACCAGCCGCACTTCCATGAGGCGCCGCATACGATATCAGCTTGACGAGCGTCGATTTTGAGGAACGATTCATCCGCACCAAGAGAGGGTTTCGAGTCAGCTGTTCGCCGCGCGCTGAAGAATTGGGTTTGCCAGCGCTACACGCTGGGGACGAAGTCGCCGTCGTCACCCAAGCCCGCCTGCCACAACTGTTTCGCGATGAAGGCGCATTTGACCGCCGCGTATATCTCCGCGCGCAGGGCGTGGACCTTACCGCCACGCTTCGGTCGTCGGAACTCCTCGAACGGACCGTCGCGGCCAACAATTCCACCGCGCAACTAAATTTGGCCAAGCCGCAAACGCCACAGAATCATCAGAGCAAACAGCAACAGTAAATATCCGAGTGCTGCTTGGTATTCGTGATTTTTCTTATACTGTGCAAACGAAAAAGTCCCCACACTCGCGCCCGCCAGGTTCGCCGCGGTCATCCTCGGAAAAAACAACGGCACCGCCGCCGCATACGCCTGGAACTCGGCGCCATGATGTCCGAGCAGCTCACCCTCTTCACGGCGCATCACCACGCTGTACACGACGGCAAAGTAAACCAGCAGAATTGCAGCCGAAATCCACGAATGCGTCGCAATACCCGCGCCCACCGCCAGCACCGCGCTTCCTAAGTAGAGAGGATTCCGCGTATAGGCGTACGGCCCGGTCACCGTCAGCACTTCCTGCTTGTGCAAATATCCCGCAGCATAAGCAGCTCGCCGGCCACAACAAACTTCGGCGTCGGCCGCGCGAAAAAAAGCACGAACACCGCCAGCACATACCCTAGCCGCACCCGCCATCGCGCCAACCATGCCGCTGCGCCGATCACGCCCTTCCACGCATTCCGCGTAACGCGCCCAACACTTCCTCCACGCTGATGTGCAGCAATGACTCGTCGGTCTCGGCTCCACGTTTATACGTTGTTGCCGCGCCATCCCACCTCAGCACCACCCCAGAATGCCGGTACGGCCCGTTTCGAGCCGCACCGGTCGGACCAAATATCGCCACCACGCGGGTGCCAAGTGCGTCCGCCAGATGCAGAGGTCCGGTATCTCCTGCAACCACCGCGGTCGCATTTTTCAACAAAGCCATCAATTGACCCAGGCTCCCAGCAAACGGCAACGCGTGTGCATTCCCTGAAGCATTCACCAACTGCCCGGCCAAGTCCTCCTCGCCGGGCCAAATTCTTCCAGAACCCTTTCTGCGAGCGATCCGTAGCGTTGCGCCGGCCAGCATTTGGATCGCCACCCGCCTCCAGGACTTAAAACGATGTAGTCGTCAATTCCCTCTTGCGCCAGCCGAGCTCGCACTACCTTTTCATCATCCGCAGGAACCTGCAACGGCGCGTCGCCGATGGGAATTCGCGCTCCGGCTCTCGCTGACAACTCCCCATTTTGATCGGTGACATGTCCGGCCGTCGAGACTTGCACGCGATCCGTGTACAGCCACGGCACACCCGCCTCACGAACTGTCTCGGAAGAAAATCCGATCCGTCGCGGGACTCTTGCAAGAAACGGAATCGCTGCGGACTTCCACAACCCCTGGTAGTCAATCGCTGTTTCGAATCGATGCTTCCGAATACGACCTAAAACTTCGCGCAGGCTGGACCAATTTCGCGTTTCCACCGTCCACACTTCAGTCGTCAGGGCGCTGGTTTTCACCAGAAATTCCCACTTCGGATTCGTTAGCCAAATGATCTCGGCATTCGGAAACGAGTTTCGCAGTCCGCTCACCGCGGGAAATGCGTGAACGATGTCGCCCAGCGAGCCTAGTCGCAGCACCAGGAAACGGGGTTCAGTCATGCGGCGCCTTGCGCATCTTTTGCAATAATTCTTTCGTTGAGTGCTCCTTGGGGTCGCCGACAATCGCCACGCGAATCCCTAATCGATCGGCCGTCGCGCGTTCCGGCACGGTCTCCGCGGTGTAGTCGGTTCCCTTGGCGTGTACGTCCGGCCGCAGTTCCGCCAGCAGAGCTTCGACGTTCGATTCCGGAAAAATCACCACGTAATCCACTTCGCGCAGCGCCGCGACAAGCAGCGCGCGCGCAGTTTCGTTCAGCACCGGCCGACCCGGCCCCTTCAGGCCCTGCACACCGCTATCCGCGTTCACACCGGCCACCAGAACATCTCCCTCGGCGCGCGCTCCAGCCAGATACCGCACATGTCCCACGTGCAAAATGTCGAAGCAACCATTCGCCAAAACAATTCTGTGGCCTTGTGCCCGCAGTTGCGCGCCGAGATCCGCCAGTGCCGTTCGCGCAATGATTTTGGATTCGGCTGGACGCATGCTTCAGCCAGCGCCGCCATAGACTTCCGCCCGGATCGCTGCCAGCAACTCGGCCCGCGTTACCACCGCCGTTCCACGCTTCATGACCACCAGACCGCCGGCAATGTTTGCAATCTGCGCAGCCTCTAACGCCGAAGCCCCCGAAGCGAGTCCCAGCGTGAACGCGGCCAGCACTGTATCGCCCGCTCCGGTCACGTCCACCGCCTGATCGCTTCCATGCACCGGAATCTGCGTCAACTTTTTTCCCGCTCGTTCGAATAGCGTCATGCCGTCTTTTCCGCGCGTCACCAGCAGCGACTGCAAGCCCATCTTTTTCAACGTGGTTCTGCCGCATCGCTCCAACTCGCCCATGTTGCGGCCGATGCTGGTGTGATGCAGCGCCTCGAGTTCCGCCTCATTCGGGGTCGCAGCGGTGATGCCGCAATCCGCGTATGCATCCAGCCGGTAACGGGCGTCGAGCGTCACCACCTTATTCGCTTCCGAACCGCGCACAGCTCCTCGCACGGCGGCAGGTGAGGCTACACCAAATCCATAATCCGAAATCGCGATTCCATCCGCGGTGCGCAGCTGCTTTTGCAGCTTCGCCAGAATTTTACCCAAAACTTTTTCCGAAAGCGGCCCCGAGGGTTCGCGATCCACCCGCAATACCTGTTGTGCGACGGTGTGAGTCCACCCCGCAAGAAATCGAATCTTGGTCGGTGTCGCCCAATCCTTCGCTCGAAAAATCCCGCCGGTGTCTACACCCATCGCGCGAAACGATTCCGTTAGCGCCGCGCCACCGGCATCATCGCCCACCACCGTTAACGGAATAACCCTCGCTCCAAGTGCCGCCAGATTTCTTGCGGCGTTCGCGCCGCCACCCGGAACCATATTCGTCCCACGATGCCGCAAGATAAGTACCGGAGCCTCCCGCGAGACCCGCGAAATTTCGCCAAACTGAAATTCGTCCGCTACAAAGTCACCGAACAAAACAATCTTCTTTCCGGAGAAGCGCTCAACGATCTCCGCCAGGGCAGCCAGATCCATCGAACTTTCTGCCGTTTTCTTCGCGCCAGCGCTCATCGTCTCACTTCCTTCAAGATCCACCTCGCCGCTTCATCAAGATCTTTGGCCACAAAATCCGGCTGCCTGGGCCACTTCTGCGCGTGCCATGCCAGTTCGCCCTCGCCGTAACCTGTGCGCACCAGAACGCTGCGCGCGCCTGCTCGATTCGCGGCTTCAATGTCACCATAACGATCACCCACAACAAATGATTTCTTCAAGTCCAGATTCAGGTCCCGCGCCGATTGTTCGAGCATTCCGGTCTTCGGTTTGCGGCATTCGCATCCGTCCCGACACGTGCGGGCAATAATACACGCCATCGAGCCTCGCGCCCTCCGCAAGAAGTTCCGCACGCATTCGCTCATGAACTGCAGTGACCACCGACTCCGGGAAATAGCCGCGCCCGACACCCGATTGATTCGTCACCACGATCACCGGCAGCTGCGCCTGATTCAACTGCCGAATCGCTCCGGCGACACCTTGCAGCAGCCGAAAGCGGCTCACATGATTCAAATAGCCCACCTCTTCGGCAATCGTGCCGTCGCGATCCAGAAACACCGCCGGACGAATTGAAATTTCAGCCAGCGGACACCTCCTCCAGCGCGCGCAACATTCCCGCGCTCACTCTTTCCGGGACGATCGCCGTCATGCAGCGGTGGTCCGTCGGACATCGCCGCAAAAAACACGGGCTGCAATACGGCTTCTCCTGCACGATCGTGCATCGCGGAGTCACAGGCGCCGTGCCGTACGGGTCGGTCGGACCAAACACCGCCACCACTGGCAACCCGACGGCCGCCGCCACGTGCATCGCTCCAGAATCATTTCCCAGAAACGCCGTGCAGCGCGAGAGCAGTGCCGGTAGGATCTGCGTTTTGCCGATCAAATCAATCGCCGATGTTTTCAGCCCAGCCTGAATCGCCGAAGACACTCCCGCTTCCGCCGGCGTGCCGAAAAGCAGCACTTCCGCGTCGCGCTCTTTCACCAGTTGATTCAACGCACGTGCAAATCGCTCCGGCGGCCAGCACTTCGCCGATCCATACGATGCTCCTGCGCCCACCGCGATTCGAACTGTTCCCCGTCGTGAGCCAAGCGACTGCAATTTCTGTTCTGCGTGCTGCGCCTGCTCTTCGCTAATTCGCAGCGAAATCTGCGAAACCTCGGGAACAGAATCAATCCATCCAGCGCGTTTCAACAATTCGAGATAATAAAACTTTTCATGCGCAGGAGTCTCTCCGGCACGGGGCACTCGAATTGCCTTCGTGAGCAACAATCCTCGCGCGTCCCGATCATAGCCAATCCTCTCGGTAATCCCCGCCCGCCACGCGATCCAAGCCGCATCAAACGCATTCTGCATTAGCAGTGCCGTGTCAAACTTTTTCTCTCGTAACGCCGCCGCCAGCTTTTCGCGACCACGAATTCCCGAGTGTTCCCCGCCGCGGTCGTACCCTATCAGCTCATCGGCTACACTCTGCCCACGGTAAATGTCCGCAACATAAGGCAACGCCAGAATCGAAATCTCCGCCTCCGGAAATCGCGCTCGCACCGTCCGCAGCGCAGGCAGCGCCATGATCGCATCCCCTACCCAATTGGTCGCACGAATCAGCAGCTTCATTCCGAGAATCCAGGGTGCGTCGCAATCTTTTTCTTGATCAGCGCGCAAAGCGCTTCGCCAGTGTGAATGTCAATTGCAATTTTGCAGCAAAACAGTGGCAACTTTGTGAATCGCAGCTTCACCAAATTCTGTAAATCCTTTTCCGTCGTCAGCAGCGCCTTCGCTCCAACCAACGGTGCTTGCTCTTCTAACATCTGCAAATCGTGCGCAGTATAGACATGGTGATCTCGAAACACTTTAGTGCCAGCGACTTCTACTCCCCAACTTTTCAAATCGGCGAAGAAAGCGCCAGGGTTCCCAATCCCGCAGAACGCGAAAACTGGCTGCGGCGGCACCGCTTTGCCTGTGCTGTCGGCCGTTTGGTCACCGCTCACCCTTCGGAATCCGAGCAGCTTGGTCGCCGCGTAAAAAGTCGGCAAATCGGTGACTGCGCGAATCGCGTGCATCGCCGCCGAATCAGTACCTTCTCCGCGCGTTCGCGTCAAAACTACGGCACTTGCACGTCGCAGCGCCGAAAGCGGTTCGCGCATGCTGCCGGCCGGCAATAGTCCTCCGTTCAAACCAAAAGTCGTCGAGTCCACCATCACAAGGTCGAAATCACGAATCAATTCCAGATGCTGAAATCCATCGTCCAGCAGGAAAAGGCTAACCGGATTCTCGGTTTCGATCCGCCGTCCTTCCTTGTAGCGATCTGGCCCCACCCCAAAAATCACGCGGTCCCCCAGCTGTTCCTTCATCATCTGCACTTCGTCGCTGGTCCCTCCCGTGCCGCGATATCCTCTGCTGAGAATGGCCACCCGCTTGTGCTCCGCCAAAAATTTCTCCGCTAGCCAAACCACCATCGGAGTTTTTCCGGTGCCTCCAACTGTCAAATTCCCCACGCTAACGACCGGCGCATTCAAATGCTTCCTGCTGTAAATGCCATTCGCGTATAACCACGCGTGCAACCGCGCCGCTACGCCATACACAACCGAAAACGGCCAAAGCAGTAGCCGGATTGGCATCGCTAAATTCATTCGCGTTTACTTCTGCTCGCTCGCAATATACGCCCGAATCGCTTCCACCGCCCGGTCCGTCGCGCCTCGGCTTTCTTCCACCAATCGCCGCGCCGCCTCGCCCATTTTTTTGTTGCGTGCCGGATCACGCAGCAACTCGATCCACGAAACTCCCGCATCTTCGGGACTCCCCACTTGCGTCGCTCCACCCGCCGCCACAAACCGCTCGGCAATCTCGGCAAAATTCTCCATCGACTCGCCGAACACCGGCACTTTGCCAAACGCTGCCGGTTCCAAAATATTGTGCCCGCCCGATTCCACCAGCGATCCGCCGACAAACACTCCATCCGCCAGCCGATACAACGAAGCCAGCTCCCCAATACTGTCGAGCAGCAGCACTCTGACATCATCCGCGATCTGTGTTTCGCTGCCACTGCTCGCCTGTCCCGACGGCATTGCCACTTTCAAACTTGACCGCTTCACATATTTTCTTTGCGATTCCGTGATGAACGCCGCCGCCGCTTCGAATCGCTCCGGCTTGCGCGGCGCCAGCACCAGCAGCGCTTTGCGGAATTCTCCTTGTGCCACTCCGTACGCGATCAACGCCAGCGGCTCTTCCGTCGCTACCACGCTTCCTGCCACAATCAGCGGCCGCCGCCCCGACCGTTCGAGTTCCGCCTCCAGCCATTCCGCCAGCGGCGTGCTCTTCGGCAATTCCATATCGTATTTCAGATTTCCGCCGACCTTCACTTTTTCCGGCGACGCTCCTAACGCCTTCACCCGCTCCGCATCTTTCTCGCTCTGCATCCAGAATCCGCTGGCCCGCGAAAGCGCATCCTTCAGGAACGGCCGCAAATAAAATCCCGCCACGCTCAACCACGACTGCGACCGCGCAAAAGACCGGTCCGAGATTCGTCCGCTCACAAAAACCACCGGCACATTCCGTGTCGAAGCCTGCCGCAGAAAATTCGGCCAGATCTCCGTCTCCAGCACCACCACCAGCGCCGGACGCACCGCCGCCAACACGCGCCGCGCGCAAAACGCCCAGTCCAGCGGAAAGTAAGTCACCGCATCCGCAAACGGCATCCGCTCCTTTGCCAGCACCTGCCCAGTAATCGTGGTCGTCGACACCACCAGCGGCCGCTCCGGAAACTCCGCCTTCAACCGCTTTGCCAGCGTCAGTCCGGCCAGCACCTCACCCACCGACACCGCGTGCAGCCAGATCGCACCGGGCCGTGCCGGGGGCAATTTCTCTAGCGCCGGAAATGCCAGCCCTAGCCGTTCTTTCAAATTGGAAAGGTATTTGCCGTGGCGAATTCCCTGGATCAACCAGTACGGCGTTAGCAATATCGCTGCGAGCGCCATCAAAACGCTATAAACAAGATACACTCAGCAATGCTCCGGTCTGACTCGCGGGGCGCAGGGCAACCCTGCCAGTTCCCAAGGAATCGAAGGCCTCGAGATGCAAAAAGTCTATTATAACCGGAGGAAGAAAGCCCACCTTCTCCGGCTCGCGCTTTTCATCCCGCTTACGCTGCTGCCCATTACGGCCTCGACTCCCGCCAGTCCACAGCAGCAGCCAACCTCACCGCCCATCAAGACCGCCACTCTCGACGCTCACGACGGTCTCACCGTCGCCGCCGATCCATGGCTTTCCGCCGAACGCTACAAATCGACCTTCCCCAAGAAGTCGCCGTACACTGCAGGCGTCCTCGCCATCAAAATGAACTTCCGCAACGACTCCGACGACAGCATCAAAATCGGCATCGAACGCATCCGCCTCAATCTCACCTTCGACGAAAACAATCGCCAGGATCTTCCCGCTCTCAGCTCCGAACTCCTTGCCGATGCCGTTCTTCATCCCAAAGTCAAAGGCGGCTCCAAGCCGCGCCTTCCAATTCCCCTCCCCAGTTCCCCCGGCGGACGCGACAAACATTGGCAGGAGTATCAGAAGCTCGCCGAAGACGCCGGCCTGCACGCCAGCGTCATCGCTCCTCACACTTCTGTCCAAGGTCTCCTCTATTTCGACCTGCAAGGCCAGTTCGATCTACTCTCCAACGCCCGCCTTTACATTCCCGATCTCCTCTCCCTCGAAAAAAATCGCTCCCTCATGTACTTCGATCTCGACCTTAGCCACCCGACATCGCACTGATAGCTCCGCACCATAACCGCAACCCTGCATTCTCTGCTCGCTGCTGCCCGCCCCAAAAAGTCTTGTCATCCTGAGGCGATCCGTTAAGGATCGCCTCAGGTTCTCAACGTCAACATTTGCGTCCTCATTCACCGCGGGCAGCTTTTCTCGGTCACGGTCACTGGTTTCTTTTTTTCAACAATTTGCGCGCTCTCTCACCGTCCGCTAACATTGTCATGTCACAATTTTGCTTCTTACACACTAAATGCAAAACTTTCTCGACTCTCTGAATCCAGAACAACGCCTCGCCGCTGAAACCACTGAAGGCCCAGTGCTCATCCTCGCCGGAGCAGGCACTGGCAAGACCCGCGCCGTCACTTTTCGTATGGCCAATCTCATCGCCAAAGGCGTTCCCGCCGAATCCATTCTGGCCGTTACCTTCACCAACAAAGCCGCCGAAGAGATGCAGAATCGCGTCACCGATCTCCTCACGCGCGCGGGAGTCCCTCCCGAGCGCCCATGGCTCTCAACATTTCATTCTCTTTGCGCGCGCCTGCTCCGCCGCGAAGCCGCTGCCGCCGGCCTGCCTTCCAATTTCTCCATTTTCGATGACAACGACCAACGCGCCGCCATCAAACTCGCCATCACCACGTTAAACATCGAAGACGACGATCTCCAGCCGCGCAATATTCTTAGCCAGATCAGCTTCGCCAAGAATCACGCGCGAACTGCCGAGATGCTGCGCAAGGATGCTTGCACTCCCGACGCCCGCCACACCGCCGACATCTACGCGCAGTACGACAAAATCCTCGCGCAAAGCAAAGCCCTCGATTTCGATGACCTCCTGCTTCGTTCCGCGAAGCTCATGCGTGACTCCGCCGCGGTCCGTGAAAAATGGCAGCGCCGCTTCCAATATATTCACGTCGACGAATATCAGGACACCAATCGCGTTCAGTACGATCTGCTGCGCCTGTTGGTCGGCCCGCACCACAACATTTGCGTCGTTGGTGATGAAGACCAGTCTATCTATCGCTGGCGCGGCGCCGATGTTTCCATCCTCCTCAGCTTCTCGCGCGATTTTGCCGACGCCAAAGTCATCCGCCTCGAACGCAACTACCGCTCCACGCAAAGCATCCTCGACGCCGCTGGTGCCGTCGTAAACAATAATCCCGACCGCCTCGGAAAAACTCTTCGCGCCGAGCAGTCCGCCGGCGCCAACCTCCGATACTTCGAAGGGCGCGACGCCCAGGCCGAAGCTGAATTCGTCGCCGAAGAATTGCAGAAATTGCTCGACGACGATTCCGCGCAAACCTGCGCCGTCGAATATCGCACCAATTTTCAGTCCCGCGCGTTCGAAGAAGCCTTTCGACGCCGCGGCATTCGCTACAAACTTGTCGGTGGTTTCAGTTTTTACAAACGCGCCGAAGTTCAGGACGCTCTCGCCTACGTTCGCCTGGCCATGCATCCCGAAGACGACATCGCCTTCCTCCGCGTGCTGAACGTTCCCCCGCGCGGCATTGGCAAAACCACGGTCGAAGCCCTCCGCGACGCCGCCCGCGCAAACAGCACTCCGCTGTGGACCGCCATGCAAGACTTCATCACCGCCACTGCTACCGGCCGCGCCGTCGCTCCACTCCGCGCCTTCATGGAACTGATCTCGCGCATCCAATCCGCACTGACTGCAAAAGAGCCCTCCGATTTCATCCACTTCGTCCTCGACGAAACCGGCTACATGGAGATGCTCAAGGATCGCAACTCGCCCGAAGACGTCGCGCGCATCGAGAATTTGCAAGAACTAACTCGCGCCGTCGCAGAAAGCACCGATGCGGGCGAATCCTTCACCGATTTTCTCGATGCCGCCGCTCTCGTCAGCGACGCCGACTCTTTCGAAGGCAAGCCCGGCGTTACGCTCATCACCCTGCACAGCACCAAGGGTCTCGAATTCGATCACGTTTTTCTCACTGGGATGGAAGAAGGCATCTGCCCGCACGGCCGCTCCATTAACGAAGAAAAAGGTGTCGAAGAAGAACGCCGCCTTGTCTACGTCGGCATGACCCGCGCCCGCAAAACGCTCACACTTACTCGTGCCGTCTATCGCCGCGTCTTCGGCAACGAACAGCAACTCCGCGCCTCCGAGCCTTCGCGCTTTCTCGCCGAAATTCCCAGTGAACTGGTGGACACCGTCCGTGGCTCCATGGCCGAAATCGGCGAAACCCGCCGCTACGAACCCGACCCCGAATACTCCTACTCCGCCGACGAATTCCTTCGCCGCGTTCGCCGTGGCGCGCAACCCGCCGCCCACCAACCGCGGCGCCCCGCTTCGACTCCGAGCTTCGGCCGTCCCGCGATCCGCCGCGGCGCAGACGCCAATCCCCTGCTCGGCCAAAAAGTTCGCCACCCTCAATACGGTGTTGGCACCATCATCGGCGTCGAAGGCGACGACGACGACCGCCGCCTCTCTGTCACCTTCCCCGGCCGCGGCACCAAAAAATTCGTAGAACGCTACGCCCAACTGCAGCAACTCTAGCCCGCGCCTTCACCCTTGTACTCTTGCCGCTTCTTGAGGATGCCCCACGGGTCTGCAATAAAGCCTGACTCTTAATTGGTCAGATTATCGGAAACTCATCCACTACCGTTTCCGGCGTCGGTTGCGTCACCTCCGCCTCTCGCGGTACATTCTTCCCGCACCTCATTCCCATTCTGTTTCCGTCGCTTGCCCGCGCCGGACTCGATCGGAGCGCCCGATTGGCTTCATCGCTTTTTCGCCGCAAGAACATCGACCAACTCATCTCCGATTGTGAAGGCGCCGAATTCCGGTTGAAAAAGTCATTGGGCTGGCTCAGTCTTACCTCCCTCGGCATAGGAGCGGTCATTGGCTCCGGCATCTTCACCATCGTCGGCACTGCTATCGCCGGACAAAAATTTCAGACCTCCTCAATTCTCAACGCGCCGCTGCTGGAATATTTAATTCACCATTCCGCGTCCTTCGGCCGTCCCGGCGCCGGTCCGGCCATCGCAATTTCCTTCGTCCTGGTCGCCATTGCCTGCGGCTTTGCTTCCGTCTGCTACGCCGAACTCGCCGCCATGATTCCCATCGCAGGCAGCGCCTACACCTACACCTACGCCACCATGGGCGAAATCATCGCCTGGATCATCGGCTGGGACTTAATCCTTGAATATGCCGTATCCAACATGGCCGTCAGCGTAGGCTTCTCCGCTCACATGGTCGATCTTCTCGACTGGTTCGGCGTTCATCCCGACCCCAAATGGATTTCCCCGGCCTACCTTCCCAGCGGCCTCTCCGACCTTTCGGGCAACATGATTTACGCTCCGGGCTGGCACTTCGGCTTCAACTGGCCCGCCTTCGTCATCGTCATGCTCCTCACCATGATCTTGGTCCGCGGCATTCGCGAATCGGCGGAAACCAACAACATAATGGTGTTGATCAAGATCATCGCCATCCTGGCTTTCATTGCCTTCGCATCCCGCTTCATTCACACTTCCAACTGGCATCCCTTCTCTCCAAATGGGTGGCCCGGTATACTTACCGGCGGCTCCATCGTCTTCTTCACTTATATCGGCTTCGATTCGGTATCGACCGCCGCCGAAGAATGTAAAAATCCGCAGCGCGATCTTCCCCGCGGTATCATCGCCACCCTCGTTGTTTGTACGCTCCTCTACATCGGCGTGGTCGTCGTCCTCACTGGCCTGGTTCGCTGGGACACTCTGCTTGACAACGCCGCTCCGGTCGTCAACACCCTCAAAAAGCTCCACGTCTCCAGCCTTCGCCTGATCGTGCTGATCGGTGCGCTCATGGGTATGATCTCTTCGCTTCTCGTCTTTCAAATCGGCCAGGCACGCGTCTGGTTCGCCATGTCACGTGACGGCCTCTTCCCCAAAATTTTCAGCCGCGTTCATCGCCGCTATCTCACGCCGGATTTTTCCACCTGGATCGCTGGCCTCGTCGTCGGAATTCCTGCAGGACTGCTCGACATCGGCACCTTAGGCGACCTGGCCAACATCGGCACGCTCTTCGCGTTTGCCTTGGTCGCCGCTGGCGTGCTCATCCTTCGCTATCGCGAACCTGATCGCCATCGCGCTTTCCGTGCTCCCGGCGGTCCGCTCGCGCCGGTCATGACCATCCTCACCTGCGTGCTGCTCATGGCCGGCCTGCCGATCATGAACTGGATTCGTTTCTTTGTATGGCTTGCTATCGGACTTGTGATTTACTTCACCTATAGCCGCAAGCGCAGCACGCTGGGGCTTGCAGCTACAAATTAACGAGGCTCGCTCGTCATGTCCCGACGGTTCCAACTTTTCGACGCACTCGGAATCACGCTGGCATTTCTGCTCTCGCCTATTCCGGCCGCCGCTTGGGGCAACAACGCCAACAAGCTCATCGTCAATCGCGCCATCGAGACCCTTCCACCCGACGTCC
>WNFM01233318.1_pt4 | contig 24493 bp, 24 predicted proteins | sample 5400271 | NCBI WGS metagenome assembly WNFM01 (sample SAMN13153352, study PRJNA577476) | soil metagenome | isolation source: 60 cm saprolite on Douglas fir-dominated hillslope | place: USA:California | collected 2013-09-17 | reverse complement strand
CATGATCTATTCCTTCGACGAGCAGCGGCCCGTGTTGCTGGTCTTCACGTTCGACTGGACGGGTACGTGCCCGACCTGTTAGTGCGTGTCTGGCAATGGCCTACCGGCGCCGCGCTATTCTGCGGTGTGGCGTCAGCGAGCGAGGTCATGGATCGCCTGGTCCCTGGTGTCTACTGACCGGCCAGCCGCCGCAGCACCAAGCGCGTCGCCGCGACCTCGATGAGCGTCTCGCTCGTCTGCACCTTACGCTCGTAGTCCTTGGCGAGTCGGCGGTTTCGGATCAACCAGGCGAAACTGCGCTCCACCACCCAGCGGCGCGGTTGGATGCTGAAGCCGCGTGTGCCTGGCTCGCGCTCGACGACCTCCAGATCCCAACCGCTACCCTGCTGCCGGCACCACTCTGCTAACTCCTTGCCGCGGTAGGCGGCATCCGCCCAGATCTTCTGTAGTCGCGGCACGAAGAACGCCAGTCCGCCGAGGAGCTTGCGCGCACCGACCGTGTCGTGGACATCGGCGGGAGTGACGTAGACGGCAATGGGCAGGCCCAAGGTATCGACCAGCAGGTGGCGCTTCCTGCCCTTCACGCATTTGTGCGCGTCGTAGCCGCGGATGCGGGCGGATTCTTCGACCGTCTTGACGCTCTGGCTGTCCATGATCGCCGCGCTCGGATCGGGATGGCGACCCACGCGCTCGCGCTCGGCGCGGTGCAGCGCAGCATAGAGCAGATGCCAGACACTTCGCAGGCGGAACCGCCTGAAGTGATAGAACACTGTCTGCCAGGGCGGGAAGTTGCACGGCAGGTAGCGCCACGCGCAGCCGGTGCGCACGACGTAGAAGATAGCGTCGAGGATGCGGCGTACGCGGTGGGTGCGCGGCCTGCCGCGTGTCGAAAGCGGCGGAAGGTAGCGCTGGACGCAGGCCCACTCGATGTCAGTGAGGTCGCTCGGATACATCGTGCTCATGCAGCGGAGCGTATGGCGTCACCGCACCTCTCGGCTTTGCAAAACACCTTCTCAGCGTGCACTCACGGATGTCGCGTACCTGGGCTGGCGTGTCCGGGGAGGGCATGTGGCCTGGGAGGCTGAGCACAACGTGCCGCGGATATGCCATCCACCTTTGATAGACAGCGATCTCTTCTGGTGGTGTTATGACCATATCGAGGGCGTTGCGTAACTCATTCTAGCAGGCCCTCCCAGGTGTGCGCGAGCACGCGCTTAGGGGAACGGATCAGGTCGGGACGAGCGGCCTGGTGGGCGGCCAGAGCGACGACGACGGTGGCTGCGTAGGTGAGGGCGACGCGGGAGGTGACAGCGGACCAGCCGGCCAAGGGCGGGCGCTGCAAGCGGAAGAGGCTGAACAGGCTGAAAACGCGACCGAAGAAGCGCTCGATACTGGTGCGTTTGCCCAGTTCCGCGGCGGTCCAGGTCGGCGGCAGACAGGCCCGGTTCTTCTGGCGTTTGGGGTTCCAGGGGACGACGGCGACCGCGCCGAGCACGGTGTGGATCCAGTGAATCAGCCGTAATCCCCAGTAGCCCGCATCCAGGCGGATGACTCGTGGGCGCAGCCCATAGAGCTGGACGGCCCCGGCGAGCAGGGGCTGGGCGAAGGGGGCATCGTGGCCGTTGGCGGGGGCCAGGAAGAAGAGCAGCGGCAAGCCCGAGCCGCGGCAAGCCCGAGCCGCGGCACAGCAGGGTGTGGATGCGATAGCCCCGCAGCAGCGGGCGAGCATGGTGATGCGGGGCATGGCCAACCGCGGCATCAGGGTCGTGGCGGCGCCAGGCGAGGATCGGCGCACTATCGATGATCAGGTCGCGCCCGCCGATGACGCGCAGGTGCTTCGCCAGCCGAACGAGCACGACCAACAGCATCTCGCACGGCGGGGCGCCCGCCTGCACCCCCCGCCGGCATTGCTGGGAAGCGCTGGGCACGTACGGGCGACCGTGGGCGTCAGCAGGCAGCCCGCAGGCGCACGCCAGGGCGGGCCAGGCCACCAGCCAGTCGTGGAGGTCCTGATAGGACAGGCGCCACAGGGTGCGCACCAGCGCCAACAGCAGCAGCGACTCCTCACGATAACGGCGTGGCCGTCCGCCTGGACCGGCTGGCAGCGGCGGCGGGCAGCGCCGGTGGGCAGCGCCGGTGGGCCAGGCGCACGGCCAACCGGCACAGCGCCAGCAGGTGCAGCCGCCTGACCACCGTGAGCGCATCCAGGTGGAGCGCGGGACGACGCTTGGCTTGTGTCCGCTGGTAGGCCGGAGGCGGGACGGGCACGGTGGCCTCACACGGAGCCGGAATCATCGGCAGATCTCCTGCGCGCGGGTGCGAGCCGCGTCTGGGGGTCAGCCTACCCCATTCCCCCAGTCATGCTGTGCCCTCGTGGTGCTATACTGGTCCCAGGCTTGAGCGCGGGCGTATAGCTTCTCCCCATCCCTCACAGGAGAGCGGTATGGCAGACGAGCAAGGCTACATGGGCGATACACGTTACCTTGAACAGGCGGCTCAGTTCCTCCGCGAGGAAAAACAGCTCACCTACACGGCGATGCACATCCAGCCGGGTCAGCACGTGCTCGATGTCGGCTGCGGCCCTGGAGTCGACACCGTCGCGCTTGCAGAGTTCGTTGGCGAGTCAGGCAGTGTCGACGGTGTCGACGCCGACCCCACGCTGGTCGCCGCAGCAGAGCACCGCGCGTCAGCGGCTGGCGTCCACGACCGCGTCCATCATCATGTCGCCGACGCCCTGGCCTTGCCCTTCGCTGCCCAGACCTTCGACGCCGTCCGCGGCGAGCGCCTCTTCCAGCACCTCAGTGACCCCCATGCGGCGCTTGCGGAAATGCTGCGCGTCACACGCCCGGGCGGATGGGTCGTGGTGCTCGACACCGATTACTCGTCATCCACGGTCGACAGCGATCAGACCGACCTCGAACGCCGCCTCGCGCTGGCTGCGGCCCAGAGCGTCCGCAGCGGCTACGTCGCCAGGAAGCTCTACCGCCTGTTTACCGACCAGGGACTTTCAGACATCTCGGTCACGGTGCGTCCGGTCACGTCGACCAGATATGAAGTCGTGCGTGGCGCCTCGCTCGACCTCATCGAACCGGGGGCGCTCGCGTCTGGCATCGTGACCGAGGAACAACTCGACGCTTGGCATGCTGAACTTGAGCAGGCGGATGCACGCAACGCCTTCTTCGCCTGCGTCAACATGATTCTCGTGTCCGGCTGCAAGCCGTAGCTCTGTCCGCTCTCGGCCCGCGCCGCGCTGCCACAGCGCGCCCCGCTTCCGTCAATTCTCTGTAGAACAGGAAACGTTCTGCATCAGGGTACGAACGCTGAGCTCCCTCACCATCGGGTCGGGAGCCGTTGGCATCCGCTGTCATGAGCTGAAACCTCTGCTATTTGGCTTGGGCGCGAACATGGTGTACCGCCAGGTCCCCTCGTGCAGCGCCAAGTGTTGTTTGGAGACGATACGAACTCGCGCGGGTGCGAGCCGCGTCTGGGGGTCAGCCTACCCCATTCCCCCCACACGGGAGAGAAAGCGGCAAGGGGAGAGGGGCCATGCATCCCCTGGCTGAAGCCCTGACTTTTACCCACATTTCTGTCAATCCTGGCCTGGACGCCCCTGGGACCGCAGAGGTTCCAAGGGTGATCCAACTGGGTTTTCCGCGCTTTGACGGGCTTGCCATCAGGCGAGCTACAAAGATGTGGGTAATGATTAGGGCTGAAGCCGAGGGGCTTTCTGGCCCACTTTCTGTAAAGAACCTGCAAAAATCGGCGACACTCATCCTATGCTGCTTCGCTCGCGCCGCGCCGCAGCTCAGCCGTCGTCTCGCGGCGCACGAGGCGCGCCTGGCTGTCCAGACAGAAGCCCCATGTGCGGAGAGACGCCGCGCCGTCTCTCGCTCCTAGCGGATTCGACGCCCGATCACCGCGGGGAGTACAATGGCCCCTCGACGAGTGTGCATCCGGGTGTGGAAAGGGAGGCGCCGATGAGCCAGGCGGTGGTCGCGAAGCTCTTCGACCTGCAGCAGCTGGACCTGGACATTGACCGCGTGCTCACCGAGATCGAGGTGACACGTCGCGCGCTGGCGGAAGACGCCACCAAGCCAGCGCGCGACGCCGCGGCGCGGGCCAAGCGGCAGGCCGGTGAGGCACGGCGCGCCGCCCGCGAGGCCGAGAGCAGTGTGCATGAGGCCGAAGCGCGCATCCAGAAGCAAGAAAAGCGTCTCTATGCTGGTGAAACGCCAGTGCGAGACCTGGCGGCCCTCCAGACCGAGCTAGCGCATTTGAGGACGGCGCACGCGATGCAAGAGGAGCAGGTCCTGACGCTGATGCTGGCGGCTGAAGAGGGGGAAGGCGCGGCGTCCCAGGCCGCGGAGGCGCTCCAGGCGGCAGAGCACGACTGGGAGCAGCAGAAGGCGCATCTCCGTACGCACATGGGCACGCTGGAGTCCAGCCTGGCGGCGCTGCGCGCGCAACACGACGCCCAGGCGGCGGCGATCGCTGCGGATGCGGTGCGCCGCTATGAGGCGATTCGCCGGACGCATGGGGGCCGGGGAGTCGCGGTGGTGCAGGGTGGAATTTGCCAGGTGTGCCGGGTGGCGGTGACCTCAGGCGCCCTCCAGCGCGCACGCTCGGGCACGGAGCTGGTGCCCTGCAACAATTGCGGCCGTATTCTGTATGTGCGCTAGTAACATGGCCACATGCGCGCCGACGCGGCGCGCTGGGATGCGCCTGGTCAGCTGGCGGCGGGACGCTGGGCGCCCGGGTGGTGATCTGGCAGCATCTAGGGCGGAGGACGCGATGAGTGCGACGCGTGAGCCGGGCCAACGCCTCGTCTTGCGCACGGATGGGGCGTCGCGCGGCAACCCTGGTCCCGCGGCGGCGGGCGTCGTGATCGAAGCGGAGGACGGACGGGTTATCGCTCGTGGGCGCCGCTACCTGGGCATCATGACGAACAATCAGGCGGAGTATCGTGCGCTGATCCTCGGTCTGAAAACCATCGCGCGCTACCAGCCTAGCGCGGTCACAGTCTATCTCGACAGTGAGTTGGTCGTGAACCAGATGACCGGGCGCTACAACGTGCGCAATGAGGCGCTGCGACCCTTGTACGATGCGGCTTGCGCGGTGGCCCAGGAGTTGCCGAACGTTCGATTCTACCATGTGCCGCGCGCCCAAAATCATCTCGCGGATGCCCTGGCCAACGCAGCGCTGGATGCGCAGCGCGATCACGCGTCTCAGTGAGGAACGCGCCATGCCGAGCATAGACAGCGTTGTCACGGCGGGACGGGGGCGCAGTGGGCCATCGAGCGCCGCAAGGCGCCCTGCGTGGCGCATGTGGGTGGAGCGCGGCATACGAGTGGCCCTGGCGCTCGGCGTCATCGCGCTGGCCCTGTCCATCGCCGGCTGGCTCTGGCTCAGCCGCACGGTGACGAGCTATCCCGGCGCACACTTCGATCAAGGCCGGAACGCCGTCTGGCTCGAGCATACCTGGGCCGGCGACCAACACACCGCCGCTGAGCTCGATCAGCTCGCGCAGCGACTCACACGAGAGCGCATCGGCTACGTCTTCGCCCATGTGGGTCCGCTCGACAGCGCGGGGACCGTGCCAGCTGACCGCGCGCCCTACGCGGCGAGCCTGGTGCGCGCGTTGAAGGCGCGGGCGCCCGGCGTCATCGTGCTGGCGTGGATTGGGCAGGTGGAGAAGGCGTCTGGCTTGCCAGATGACGTCACGGTAGATCTCAGCAATCCCGACGTGCGCCAGGCCATCGCCACGACGTCCGCCCGCTTCGCCGGCCCGTTGGGATTCGATGGTGTCCACTATGATATCGAACCGATGCTCAACAACAGCCCCCACTTCTTGGACCTGCTCGATGCGACGCGCGCGGCGATGCCGCTAGGAAAGGTGCTCTCCACGTCCACGCCGATGTGGGCGCCCAATGCGCATCTGGCCGAGTGGCTGCGCTCGACAGTCGGGCGTGGCGCGGGGCTCTGGACATCCTACTATTACGCTGCCGTGGCCACCCATGATAACACCGCGATCCCCAACGGGGCGGTGTATCGCGTGTTTGTGAAGGAGCAGACGCAGCATATCCTCGAGGCGGTGCGCAGCGCGCAGCACCCGCCGCAGGTGCTGATCGGTCTGCCAAGCTATCACGACAACGGATTCTGGTTCCACGACGCCGCAGAGAATCTGAGCAATGGACTGCCTGGCGTCGTCGCGGGACTGAACGCAACAACAGAAACGCCGCCATTCGTGGGCGTGGCCATCTATCGCTTCGCCACCACCGATGCCGTCGCCTGGGATGCCTACGAGCGCATCTGGCTGGGGCAGTGAAGCTAACTGGCAGCCATTCGCGCCGCCAGCGCGCGATAGTAGGCGCAAAAGATCCCATGCATGGCCACATCGCTCACGCTCTTTCTGCGCACTGGCCAGCCAAGAGCAAACGCCGCGGACCGGGTCAACCGCGGGCCGCGTCAACAGCGGCGATTACTGCGCCGCAACGAACGGTGGGCGATCTGGATCGCCCACCGCTATCTACCTGTATGTAGCTCCGCGACCGCTATGGGATGGCGACCGTCGCCACGACCTGCTGTTGATAGTGCGACGGATTGCTGCCGTCGTCGTACGTGCTCACGAACGTGAGGAAGTTGAGCGAGCCGCTCGTCGTGTTGCCAAAGTAATCGCCAACGAAGCCGAGACGGCTCCCGACGCCGGATGGACGTGCGGAGCTGAGCTGTGGATCCCAGCTGTGCGCCGTGAGCCGAATGTTGTGGCCATACGGGGCGAGCGTCGCCGAGTACCACTGGACCGCGGCGTTCACGCAGTAATTGGCCGCACCGTACGGCGGAAGGCTCCCAGACCAGTTGGGGTTAGTCGTGTCGAGCGCCAGACCGGCACCAGCCGCCTCGCTCGTCCCAGCTGTGGGACAGGCAAGGCGCCGATCGTAAAAGGCAAGGCTGACCGTGCCGCTCGCCGCGACGGCGAGATTCGGCTGGAACTCATCCGCTGGCGCGGCATTGTCATTCACCTGGATGGGCGCGCTCCACGTGTGACCGCCATCGTAGGAGGCCGTGAGGATGACATTGTTTACACCCGCGCTGAAGTCCTCCCAGGAGACGTAGAGTGGATACTGCCCAGACGCTGAGAGGTGGTTGCCGACGGCGAAGCTATCCTCGATGCCCGAGCGCTGGGTGGTGTTGTTGTAGGTGGCGCCAGGTGGTGTGATGTCGGAGGCAACCGTCCCGACATTGGCCCAGGTCACGCCGCCGTCTGTTGAGCGATCGAGGATGATCGAGATGCAGCAGAACTTTTGCTTGGGGGTGAAGTTGGTAAGAGTCGTGTACACCGCGCCGCTGGGATCGACGTGCGGCAGTAGATAGGTGTCACCCTGGGGGTTCATGCCGGGCGTCGGTAGAACCTCAGGTGGTGCCCAGGCGCTGTGGCTGCCGTCCGGGCGCGCATCCGCGTAGGACACGTAAGGGACGGCGCTGAAACTATCGAAGAGTGTCCACATCACATAGATGCGGTCAAAGTGCGGGCTACTGGGGTTGGTGTCAATGGCGATCCACTGCTTATCGGGCTCACGACCTTTGGCCGGATATGCGGCGACGAGGTCGGGGCCGCCATTGACGCTTGTGATCCACTGGGTCGCGCTGGTCGCGCCATGCGGGTGTACGGCGATGCCGACGGCTTCGGCCGGCACGATTGGATTGGGCGTCTTATTAGGGTTGGTCTGGAAGTTATGGGAGCCGTCACTGTTGTAGTAGAACTGGTAGGACAAGACGAACTCGTAGTAGTTGCCGAAGCTGTCAAAGGCGCCGACCGGATCCGTGTTGTCCGTCCAGCCCTCGAAGCCCGGTATATGGCCTTGCAGTGGCCACGTCTCGCCACCGTCGAAGGATTCGTAGAAGCCGAGCAAGTGGTTATACCCCTCCGCGCTGACGAACCACTTCGATGAGCCGATGAGATGCTGGGGATTCGTGGGGTCGACGCGAATATCCGACTCGGAATGGTCCTTGACGAGCATGGGCGAGCTCGCGGGCGATCCCGCATTGCTCCCTGCCTGGGTCTGGTAGGGCCCGAGCGCTTCGCCGGTATCTGCCGAGCCGTCGCAGGCCGACATGCCGCTGTAGCCCTCAGTCGGCCCGAGACTCGTAAAGTACGGCACCTCGGGCGTGTAGCAGCTCGTCCGTTGCGTCGTCGCGAATACGTTCTTCACTTTGCTGGCGGCATAGCTGGCCGCGAAGGTGCCGTCGGACTGCGTGCCCTGCGGCACGTTCCCCACACCGGAGCCCGCGCTGGCCGAGGCGCCGCGCGTAGCCACACTCACAGCCATACCCAGCACCAACACGATAGTGACCGCCGCTAGGAAGCGAGGCCAACGTCTAGACATGGTCTGTGCTCCTCTCTTCGTGAACTCGGGCCGACCGCGCAGTCTCGGCGGGAACGCCCACTGATGTTCCTCTGCCGGATGTGGTGTGGTGGGACCTCCCGCTCGGCAGCGCCCGTTGGCCGGCGGACCCACCCCCTCGCGCGTAGCAGGAACGTACAACCGGAGGACTCCCTTCGCGTTGGGCTCTCTTGCCGCGCAACGCATCCGCGCGTTGCGCCATACAGCGGACAGAAGGCCGGAGATCGCCGGAGGTTAGGCACAAGTATAGGACCAACACCGCCTGCTGTCAAGCCACGCAGACCGGGCATCGCACTGTGTGGGTTGGACAGCTGCGGCTGTCGTGGTAGCGCTGGATCATGGCCTGGCGGGCGAAATCCGCGCACCTCTCGATGCCGGTCTGGCGATCAGCGTGCCCCACGTGGAAGTCAGGGTGGAAGGTGACACGGACGAGCTAGATACTACTGCGTCTGCAAGTATTCGAGCACGGCGGCGCCGGCTTTCTCGCCACTGTGCATTGCCCCATGAATGCTGCTCGATTCGGTGTACTCGCCCGCCAGAAAGAGGCCCTGCATGGGCGTCGCGTTGGGGGGCAGCGTCGCGAAGATGCCCGGTGGTTGGCGGAACTGCGCGAAGGGGATGCGATAGGTCGCGAGATGGCGCAGCCGGCTGAGATCGCGACCGGGAAACCAGGAGGCCATATCGGCGCGCGCGCGATCCGCCAGCTCAGTATCGGCCAGGGTCGGCACGCCGAGCACCGTCGCCGAGAGCAAGTGCTGACCGGCTGGAGCATAGCTGGGGGCGACGTTACTGATCTGCACGGCGTTGTTGACGAACGCGTCCGGACTGGCGTTCAGCAGGAGGCGTGGACCAGCGTAGAGACTCTCGGCGCTGGCGAAATAGAGGCACGTAGCGGCGACGGGATCGCTAGGGACGTCGCGCTGCGTCAGCCGATGAGCCGTGAGCGCGTCAGTGGCGATAACGACCGCGTCGCCTTGCATCTCCTCGCCGCCTGGCAGCGTCACGCCGACCGCGCGACCGTCCGCCGCGACGATGCCTTCCACCCGCATGCCCAGCCGCAGACTTCCGCTCGGCAAGCGCGAGGCCAGCTGCTGAGCGATCGTGCCCATCCCCTGTTCGGGGACGACGATCTGGCCGGACGCGAGCATCTTGAACGTGAAGAGGAACATGCGCGCGCTGGTTTCCAGCGTGCGGTCGAGGAAGATGCCGCCATAAAACGGGCGCGCGAAGTTGTCGATGAAGCCCGACACCGCAAACCCGCGCTGCCGCAGCTCGTCATAGGTCGAGCGGTCCGGGCGCTTGCTCGCGAAGATCGTGGGCACAGGGCGGCGCACGGCGCGCCGGCGCAGTGCGAGCGCGCGCAGCTTGTCGCCAAGAGGGAGCAGCGGATTGGCGAGCGTAGGGCCAAGCAGCGAGAGCCGCTGCAAGGGATCACCGAGCACGTGCCACTTGCCATCGCGCACGAGCACAGCGCCCGGCACCAACGCCCGCGGACGCAGCGCCGCGAGATCCAGATGCCGGCGCGCGGCAGGGTAGGCGGTGAAGAGCACCTGAAACCCGCGGTCGAGCAGAAAGCCTTCGCGGTGCTGGTCCGTGCGCACGCGACCGCCAGCAGCGTCGCCCGCCTCGAGTATCCGTACTTCGCGGCCCGCCTCATGGAGCACCTTGGCGCACGTGAGGCCAGCTAGTCCACCACCCACCACCAAGATCACGGCATACCTCGGCTTTCGCGCTCTCGCCCGCCAGCCCCCACGCAGCGCTCAGTTGTCGAACAGGCGCCCGATCCCTCGCCGCGACCGCTGACGCCGCATCGTCTCCAGCGTCTCCTGCGCGTTGCGCAGGCGCTCTTCCGCGGCCCGAATGATCACCTCGTCCTGCTCCGGAATGGGGAATGTGGCGCCACATTGCGCGCAGCGACTCGCGTCCGCTGGGCTGACCGCTCCACACCAGTCACAGCGTCGCAGCGCCACGGCGCCCTCTGAGCTTGCGGCTGGCTGGCTCGGGGTAGGAGCGCCGCTCGCTGGCGGCATGTTGGGCGTGGCGCCCGGTTGCGAAGGCGTCGGCGACGGCGGCCACTCGACCCATGGACTCTCTGGCGCGCTGGTCGGGCCCGGGACGCTGGGCGTGTGCAGCGTAGGCTGGGCCAGCGAGGATTGCTTCGCGACTAGCGCGCTCCCACAGGTGCCGCAATACCCGCTGCCCGCGAAGCACTCAGCCCCACACGTCGGGCACCGGATGGTCATTTGCTCGTTCACTGTCTTCCCTCACTGTTCGGCCTCAGAGCCCAGAAGCCGTGGGGAGCCGAGGCTGCGCACCCTCCACACTTGCTACACAGTGTACAAGGTGCCGTGGTGGGCGTCCATCATCTTGGCCCGCCATCACCACAGTGGGTTAATCACGAGGCCAGTGATGAGCTTGGGGTAGAAATACGTGGACTTCTGCGGCATGCGATCGCCCGCCAGCGCTACATCACGGATGGCGGTTGGAGGCGTCGGATTCAGCAGCACGGCGAGCGACGCGTCGCCCGTGCGCACCGCTGTGACCGCCGCCGCCGCGTCGCGCGTGTACGTCACGTGTCGTCCGTCCGCTACGGCCTGCGCGTTGACCCCAAGCGCCTGACCCAACACTAGCGCATGCACGACCACCACGTCCAGCGCGCGCCAGGCGGCTGAGCGCTCGCCTGCAGTCTCCTCCGTATCGGCAGTGACGAGCGACGCGGCGGCGCCCTCACGCATCGCCGCCTGCCCCGCCATGGTGAGGCGCCAGAGGGTCGCACCGTCCGGGCGCACCAGCACCACCGCCGTCCTTGCGCGCTCGGCATGGCCGGCCTGCGCCAGGCGGGCGATCCATTGCGCGGCATCGAACGTGTCGCCAAGGGGCTCGCGCTCGAACCAGGCTTCCAGCGTCGCGTCGAGCGCGGCCAGACGGTCGGGCGCGAGGTCACGGAGCAGGCGATGCGTGGGCAGCACGACTAGACCAGGATCCTCGACCGCGGAGAGCGCCATCAGCACGAAATTGGCGGCGTCGTCCGCCATCAGCTCGCGACGCAGCGAGCGCACTTCGTCACGATACGCCAGGGCCGTCTCGTAGCGATGGTGCCCATCGGCGATGTACAGCCGGCTCGAATCGAAGAACGAGGCGACCTGCGCGTTCAGCAGCGCGTCGCCCGCGGGCCAGAGGCGCTGTTCCTCACCGCTCTCGTCGCTGAACGCCACGGCGGGCTTGCGGCGGCGCACGCGCGCCAGACGCTTGTCGAGCTGGCCGCGCGGGTCATCGTAGAGCGCCATGATGGGACTGAGATTGGCGGCGCAGGCCCGCACCAGCTTGAGCCGGTCATCTTTCGGCTTGCTCAGCGTGCGCTCGTGCGGCAACACCACGCCAGCCTCCCATGGCTCCAGGCGTACGCGCGCCAGGAGGCTGGCTCGTGTGTAGTCCGCACCGACGACCGAGAAGCGCTGCTCGTAGACGTACAGCGTCGGGGGGTCCTGGCGCAGCACGCCCCGCAGCCGCCATTCGGCGAACGTCATGGCCGCCCGCGTGTAGCGATCGTCGAGATCGTTGTCCGTCGCGCCCTCGCGCCCGAGCTCCAACCGGATGATGTTCTCGGGATGCCGCTCGTAATAGCGATCTTGCGCCTCGGGTGAGATCACGTCATACGGAGGCGTGACCAGCGCGGCGAGGTCAGCCTGCGCTGTGTAGCGCAGCCCGGAGACGGGGCGCACATCCGCCATGGAGACCCTCCTCACGTTGCTCGGGTATCGCGCGCCGCCACGTCTTCGTGAGCGAGGCCGCGAGGGCGCTGGAGCGCGCCGCAATCGACAGGATCATAGCGCACACCACAGCGCATGCCGCGACTGATGCACGTCGTGCGCACAGGGCGCAGCCGATCATAGCACAGGCCACACCCCTGTTGCAGAATGCCTTCCGCGGAATGCCGACGGCGATTGGGTCGAGAGCGGCCTGCACGTGTTCTTCCAGGCGTACCGCGAGATCTTCGCGTTGATTCGTGAGCTGGGCATCTATGATAAGATGCTGTGGAAAGGCTACGCCCTCACGTATACGATGGCAGGCGGGCAGAGCCTCGAGGTTCGCACCTGGCCCTTGCCCAGCCCGCTGCGCTCGCCGCCAGCGGTCTTCACCAACACGTCTACCTCGCTTGCCGGAAAGCTGGCACTGGCCCGCGCGCCGCCTTCCACTGCGCTCACCAGCTTCATCGCCCTGGTTACGGCCAACTGGTCAGATCGTCCCTTCTCTAGACGCCGCCGCGAGCATTCGTGCGCTGGGCTTGCAATCTGCTAAGTCCAGGCGCATACTAGAAATACGGCGAGCCTGGTTGGCGCGCGGTCATGGCGCAGCTTCGTGGCGCGACACTGGTGGGGGTGAGCATGCGCGGTGGGCCGGTGTGGCAGCCAAATTATGTGGACCTGTCTGACGACCGTGCGGTGAGCTTTGGCGCGGAGTGCGTGGTGTGCCAGGCGCACTACGTGGTCACGCCCGTGCCATTGGTGGCGCTCATGCCGATGATGGGTCAGCTGGATCCGCAGACCGCCAAAGCGATCGAGGAGCAAAAGTATCAAGTCTTCGCCGACTTTGACCAAGCCTATCGCAGCATTCTCCTCACCTGTCGCCGATGTGGAAATCCCGCCTGCCCCGATTGCTGGGATGTGGACAAGCAGGTGTGCGGCGCGTGTGTGGCCGAGGGTGGCTTGATGCGCGCGCCCCCACGCGGTGGTCCAGCGCAAGGTCCGCTGGCGGACGGCTTCCTCCGACGCGCCGAGCCTGGCCGGTTCTCCGAGATAGGACGGCCGACCTGGCTCAAGGATTTGCTGCGCGCGCAGTCCGACCCGAGCTCATCAACGGCGTCGGCGTGGCCCGCAGCCGCTCCCTCAGAAGGCCCAGCGGGCGGCGCAGCTGGCGAGGTGGGGATCTCTTTCGGTTCGTCGGCGACGTCGTATCCACGCGTCCCCGCTCTCCCCTTCAGCCAAACCCACTTCGATCCTCCACCCACGGACAAGATGGCGACCAGTCCTGCAGAGAATGGCCCGCAGCCTCAGCCACCAAGCACTGGGGGGCTGAAAGGACCGGAAGGCGACGCGACCTCCAGGGTCATCGAATGTCCGCGGTGCGGCGCGCCCAATTATGACTTCGTCACCACCTGCGCCAACTGCGAGCTCCAGCTCATCCAGATTTGCCCCGCCTGCGATCACCTCAATCCTGCGCACGCACAGGTCTGCCAGTACTGCAACGCGTCGTTGAGTCGGCCGAGTGGGTGGTCAGGCGTGGTGCGCCGCATCGAGCCGCTCAATCCCGGCGAAGCGCGCCGACGCATCCTGTCGCAGCCTGCGCCGGAGTATCCACTGGTGCCCGGCCCACAAGTCCGCCGTCCAGCCAGATGGTCCGGCGGCCTGGTGGCGCAACCGCCGACCCCTTCCCAGGATACTGCTCGGCAACCAACATCCGTGCGAGCGGCGCCAGCGCAATACGCCGGCCCGCTAGTGACGCCACATCCGTATGATTCCGTGGGCGGCAGCGAGCTTCAGCCGCTTATCCCCGACTACCAGCGGTCCGCTGACGCCGCGGCGGGCCGTCGGCGGACCGTGGGCACGGTGAGTGCGCTGGTCGAGCGGTTCCTGGTGGTAGCGCTGTTGTTCGGACTCTTCGCCGTGGTGGCCGTCATCACCACCGCAGAGACGTCTTCGCAGGCCAATCAGGTGCTTATCGGCGTCCTCCATTTCGACGTCAAGGCGCACATCGATCAGCTCCTGCGCGCGCTGCACCTGATGCAGCCGCAGCGATAGATAGGGCGTGCGCCGGCGCCGCGCGCCCACGGCGGTGCGCTATAATGCGCAACAGGACATGTGAGCGCGCCGCAGATGCCCGCTGAGGAGGGAGAATCTGATGCCTCCCGTGCGGGTCCCCGCTGCCTCCTCATCGACGGCTACAACGTGATTCGGCATATGCCCGCGCTGCGCGCCGCCGAAGCGGAGAGCCTGGCCGCGGGACGCGCCGCGTTGCTGAGCCTGTTGATCGGACAATATCGGCACACGCCGCACTGCGTGCTGGTCGTGTTCGACGGACACGGCGCCACCCAGACCGTGCAGCCGCTGCGCTGCGGGGTTGGGAGTAAGGTGATCTTCACGCCCACGGGTGAGACGGCTGACGCTACGATCGTGCGACTCGCCGAGCAGCAGCGTGGTGGCTGGGATGACGTGGTCGTGGTGAGCAATGATGTGGCCGTGCTCCAGGGCGGCGTAGGCCAGGGAGCGGTGGGTGCGCGCGTCCTTGACCCGCCACCACGCCGCCGTGCGGCGCCTGCGGGAGGCGGCTGACGACGAGGCCGAGCATGGCCGGCGCGCGCGCAAAGGCAACGGGCATCGAGCGCCACGCGCGCGCCGGGGCGGTCCACCGACCCCGCTCGTGTGAGGCGCGCATGGCGGGAGCGGGTCGCGAAGCACAAGGAGCCTCACGGCGCTTCCAGGTGCGCCGATGGCGAGCAGCGCCGCAGGCTGCGCCCGCGACCGGAACGGCTGGGCGCTCTCAGAAAGAGCAGGGCACACGATGGCGAAGCTGAGCGATGACGAGATACAGACCGCGCTCGGGGGCCTCCCCGCATGGAGCTACGCGGAGGGCGCGCTGAGCAAGCGCTTCTCGTTTACCACGTTTCCCGCGGGTATCAGGTTCGTAAACCGCGTGGCGGAGGTGGCGGAACAGGTCGGCCATCATCCCGACATCACGATCACCTACACGACGATTACCCTGCGCCTCTCCACACATGATGTCGGCGGCGTGACCGAGAAGGATCTCGACCTGGCACGCCGCATCGATGCTTTGGGCGCAGGCTGAGAGGCGATCACGGATGGAGCTGCGGGCGTTTTTCGCCGCCCAGCGCCTCTTGCGGCCACAGCCGGCGGAGGGGCCGATCACACCCATCGCGCCGCCCGCCGTCGCCTATGGGCGCGCTGACCTGCGCCAGCCGCCCAACCCGGACGAACATGGGTATCACACGCCGCTGGCCCAGATGACCCTGCTGGACTATCATCGCTTCATCGGCGAGTGGTTGGTGGCGGCGGCGGACACCGGGCGCGTCCGTTGCGCTGTCTGTGATCGCCAGCTTGCCGGCGCGGGGGAGCCACAGCTGTGGCGTGTGTGGGCGGCCGAAGGGGCATACGTGTGCTGGCTGCCGGTGCACGCCGCTTGCCGCCAGGGCGTGCAACGCGGGTTGGGCCTGCTGACGCCTCCGATCCTGGTGCCCGGCCTGCGCCTGTACGATGTGAGCGCGATTGTCCGTGGCGATGGCGCCAGCGGCGGACCTCAGGGTGGCTGAGAACGCGCCGACGAAGACTACCGGATCCTCCGCGGGCGGCGGCCGATATCCCGGCGGTAGTGCATGCCCTCGAAGTGGATCCGCTCCACGCCGGCGTAGGCACGCTCGCGGGCCGCCTCCAGGTCCGCGGCGAGCCCCACCACTGTGAGGACACGACCACCTGCCGTACAGGGCTGGTCATCCAGCAAGCCCACTCCCGCGCTGAAGACCAGGGTATCCTCCGGCCATGTATCTAGGCCGGTGATGGGGAGCCCCGTCTCGTAACGGCCTGGGTAGCCGCGCGACGCCAGGACTACGCCGACCGCCGCGCCAGGCCGCACCGCCAGCGGCACACGGTCGAGCGTCCCGTCCGACACCGCCAGGCACAGGTCCACCAGATCACTATCTAGCAGCGGCAGCGTCACCTGCGTCTCGGGATCGCCGAAGCGCGCGTTGAACTCGATCACCTGTGGACCGTCCGCCGTCATCATCAGGCCGGCGTAGAGCACCCCACGGTAGGCGATGCCCTCGCGCTCCAGCTCGCGCAAGAGCGGCGCGAAGATACGTGCGCGTACGGGTTCCAGCAGTGACTCGTCCGCCCACAGAACTGGTGCGAAGGCGCCCATGCCGCCGGTGTTCGGTCCCCGGTCGCCGTCGAACACCGCCTTGTGGTCCTGCGACGACGGCAGCAGGCGGTAGACGCCGTCCGAGACCAGCGCCATGACGCTCAGCTCGTCGCCTTCCAGGTACTCCTCCACCACGACGGTGTCGCCGGCCGCGCCGAACGTGCGCTGCTCCATCGCCTCGTCCAGCGCCGCCAGCGCCTCGTCCAGCGTCCGCGCGACCGTCACGCCCTTGCCCGCCGCCAGCCCGTCCGCCTTGACCACCACCGGCGCGCCGTGCCGCTCCACGTACGCCCGGGCGGCGACCAGATCGTCGAACGCTTCGTGGCGCGCGGTCGGGATCCCGGCGCGGACCAACAGCTCCTTGGCGAAGGTCTTGCTGCCCTCCAGGCGCGCCCCCGCCTGCCCCGGCCCAAACACCCGCAGCCCCGCCTCGCGGAAGCGATCGGCCAGCCCCGCCACCAGCGGCGCTTCCGGCCCCACCACGGTCAGATCCACGCCCTGCTCGCGAGCAAAGGCCAGCAATCCATCCACATTCTCCGTGGCGATGATCGCGCGCTCCACACGCGTCTCATAGGAAGCCGCGGGGGTCAGGATTCCCGCGTTGCCCGGCGCGACGTAGACCGTGGGCCGGCTGCGGCTCTGCGCCAGCTTCCACACCAGCGCGTGCTCGCGCGCCCCGCTCCCGATGACGAGCAGCTTCATGGCCTACCTGCCACTTTTCCCAACGCTCGACGCACGATACCCAGCCTAATGGCGGAAGTGCCGCGTACCCGTGAACACCATTGCGATGCGCGCCTCGTCCGCCGCCGCCACGGAGTCCGCATCCCGGATGGACCCACCTGGCTGGATGATCGCCGTCACGCCCGCAGCGGCCGCGGCATCTAGCGTGTCGCGCATGGGGAAGAAGGCATCCGAGGCCAGCGCAGCTCCTCTCGCCAGCGCTCCCGCCTGTTCGATGGCGATGCGCGCCGCCCCCACCCGATTCATCTGTCCGGCGCCCACCCCCACCGTCCGCTTGTCGCGCGCCAGCACGATCGCGTTCGACTTCACGTGCTTGACTACGCGCCAGGCGAAGAGCAGCTGTTCCCACTCCTCCTCGCTCGGCGCGCGCTCCGTGACCACCTGGCAGTCCTCGCGGCGAGTCACCCGGCGATCCGCCTCCTGGACCAGCAGTCCGCCTCCGACCGAGCGCAGCCCGTACGCCGGCGTCGGGCGCGTTGCGCCGTCTGCGGGCGCGGCTACCTGCAGCAGGCGCAGGTTCTTCTTTTGCTGGAGGATGCCCAACGCGGGCGCCTCGAAGCCCGGCGCGATGACGACCTCCAGGAAGAGGTCCGCCATCCGCTCGGCGCAGACCGCGGTGATCGCTCGGTTGAAGGCGACGATCCCGCCGAAGATCGAGACCGGGTCGGACTCGTAGGCCTTCTGGTAGGCGCCTTCGATGCTCCCGGCCACGCCCACCCCGCAGGGATTCGTGTGCTTGACGGCCGCCACGGCCGGCTCCTCGAACTCGCGCACCAGCTCCAGCGCGGCATCGGCGTCCAGCACGTTGATGTACGAGAGCTCTTTGCCGTGGATCTGCCGCGCCCCGGCGATGGACCAGGCGGAGGCGAACGGCTCGCGATAGAACGCCGCGCTCTGGTGGGGATTCTCGCCGTAGCGCAGCGCCTGCTGCCGCTCGAAGGTCAGCGTCAGCCGCTCCGGATACGTCTCGCCGGCTTGGCGCGTCAAGTACTCGGCGATGAGGGCATCATAGGCCGCTGTATGCCGGAAAACCTTGGCCGCCAGCCGCCGGCGCTCCGCGGGCGGGATGGCGCGCGCCTCCGTCAGGGCCGCGATGACCAGCGGATAGTCGTCCGGGTCCACGACCACGGTCACTGCATCCATATTCTTGGCCGCCGCGCGCAGCATGCTCGGCCCGCCGACGTCGATCTGCTCCAGCGCCTCCGCGAAGCCTACGCCTTCCCGGGCGATCGTCTCCTTGAAGGGATAGAGGTTGACGACCACGTAGTCGATAGGGACGATGCCCGCCCGCGCGATGGCCTCCATGTGCTCCGGATCGTCGCGCCTGGCGAGCAGGCCTGCGTGGATCGCCGGGTGGAGCGTCTTGACACGCCCGTCGAGCATTTCCGCAAAGCCGGTGACCGCCTCCACCGGGGTGACGGGCACCCCCTCGCGCCCCAGCAGGGCAGATGTGCCTCCGGTGGAGCACACCTCCACGCCGCGTGCGGCGAACGCGCGCGCCAGCTCCACCACGCCGCGCTTGTCGGATACGCTGATGAGCGCTCGCGCCACCACATCGTCCCCATTCGCTGGTCCAATCGCACGAATAGCGTGAGTATATCCAACCTGGGCACGCCCTTGCACACGCCAGCGAGCCCCAGACGCTATAGGCAAGGGGCGCGCTACGTGGTACTGGCTCCGGGGTCCTGGCGAGCGTGTCCGAATTGCCTCACGACACATTCGTGCGCTATGCTTATGGTGGAAGATCTGTTGGCGTGACAGTCACGCCGCAGACATCCCGCTCGACTCGCCGCCCAGCGGCGCGAGCGTGACAACCGCATACTGACCCCGTATATGCCTGGGAATATGGCTCAGGTGTCTCTACCCTGCGACCACCGCAATCGCGGGACTACGGGTGAAAGCCGATCCGCGCGGCTGGTACAGTCGTTGTGTGTGCCAGCGTGGGTTGGTGATGGCCGTTTCGCGGCCATCAGACCGATGGGATCAACGCCCGATCGGGAAGTTTCACCTGGGGCGCGCTCTCCATGAGCGCGGAGACGGTGCCTTCCCGGATCGGGCTACGTGTTTCTGGTGGGTGCTTGTTGGAGGTGACAGATCGTGCGCCACGTCCTGGTCGTGATGGGTAGCGATTCCGATCTGCGCGTCATGAAGGGTGCCGTGGATGCCCTCGCCGAGTTAGGCATCCCCTATGACGTGCGCATCGCCTCCGCCCACCGCACCCCTGAGAAGACCGCGCGGCTGATCGCGCAGGCGGAAGCCACAGGCTACGGCGCCATCATCGCGGGGGCCGGAGGGGCGGCCCATCTGCCCGGAGTCGTGGCCGCAGCGACCACTCTGCCCGTCATCGGTGTGCCCATCGCCTCCGGCGCGCTCAACGGCGTGGATGCGCTCTACGCCATCGTCCAGATGCCGAAGGGCATCCCAGTCGCCACCGTCGCCACCGATGGGGCGTATAACGCGGGCCTGCTGGCGGCGCAGATCCTCGCCGTTGGCGACCCGGAGCTGAGCGAGCGGCTGAAGACGCAGCGCCAGGAGTTGGCGCAGCAGGTGGAGGACAGGGACCGCCGCCTCCAGGAGTTGGGGGTGGACGGTTATCTCGCACAGGGCCGGTAGTGCGGAACGAGTAGATCGCGAGGCCGCTGAGCACGCGGAGGAGTGCCAGAAGCCGAGCGGCAGCGCCGCCAACTACCATCGTGCGGCCTGCCTGCCAGGCGTTCCAGTGTTCACAGAGGGAGATCACGTCCATGCAGCCGGTTCAGAAAGGCGCGATGCTCTACGAGGGCAAGGCCAAGAAGGTCTACGCTACCGACCAGCCCGAGTACGTCATCGTGGAATACAAAGACGACGCCACGGCGTTCAACGGCGAGAAGCGCGGCACCATCGGCGGCAAGGGCGAGCTGAACAACCGCATGACCGCCATCTTCTTTGAGTTGCTCGACGGCGCGGGCATTCCCACGCACTTCGTCGAGCGACTCTCGGACCGCGAACAGCTGGTCAAGCGCGTCACGATCATCCCGATTGAGGTCGTCGTGCGCAATATCGCGGCTGGCTCGCTCTCGAAGCGGCTGGGTCTGTCGGAGGGGTGGGAGCTGCCTCGGCCCATCGTCGAGCTCTACTACAAGAGCGACGAGCTGGGCGACCCGCTGATCAACGAGGACCACATCGCTATCCTGGGCATCGCCACCCCGGAGCAGCTGGCGCGGATTCGCGAGTACGCCCTCACGGTGAACAGCCTCCTGCGCGAGCATCTGGCGGGCCGGCGCGTGCTGCTGGTGGACTTCAAGCTCGAGTTCGGTACCGACGCCGCGGGCACCATCCTGCTGGCGGACGAGATCTCGCCCGATACCTGCCGCTTCTGGGATGCCGACACCCATGAGAAGCTCGACAAAGACCGCTTCCGCCGCGATCTGGGTGGCGTGGAGGAAGCCTACCAGGAGATGCTGCGCCGGCTCGTGGGCGTCGTTCCGGCGTGACTCCGTCTTCCGGCGCGATCGCTTGTCCTGAGGGCGTGTGGCGCCGCGTCCTCAGACCCGTTTCCACCGCGCCAGGAGGCATTGCGTGAAGTACCGCGCCTGCGTTCAAGTGACCCTCAAGTCGAGCGTGCTCGATCCACAGGGCGCCACCATCGCGCGCGCGCTGGGCAGCCTGGGCTTCGACGAAGTGGAGGACGTGCGCGCCGGTAAGTACCTGGAGCTGCGTTTCGCCGCCGCCGACGAGCCCGCCGCCCGCCAGCGGGTGGCCCAGATGTGCGAGACCCTCCTCGCCAATACGGTCGTCGAGCGCTACGCCTTCACGCTGACCGAAGAGACCGCCGTCTCATCTGCGACCCGGGATGCGGAAGGGGAGTCGGCCCAATGAGATTCGCCGTCGTCGTCTTCCCTGGCTCCAATTGTGACGAAGACGCCGTCCGCGCGGTCGCGCGCGCCACGGGCGAGCCGGCCGATCTCGTCTGGCACCAGACCCCCACGCTAGACGGCTACGATGCGGTCATCATCCCCGGCGGCTTCGCCTACGGTGACTATCTGCGTGCGGGAGCTATCGCGCGCTTCGCCCCCGTGATGGCGGCCGTGCGGACGCACGCGGAGGCCGGACGGCCGGTGCTGGGTATCTGCAACGGATTCCAGGTGTTGACGGAGGCGGGCCTGCTGCCGGGGGCGCTGCTGCCCAACAACCACCTCCAGTTCCGCTGCGACCTCGTCCGCCTGCGTGTGGAGACGGCGGATACGCCCTTCACGGCGGACTACCGGTGTGGTCAGGAGATCCGGCTGCCCATCGCCCACGGCCAGGGCAGCTACTACGCCGACGCGGCCACACTGGAGGAGCTGCGCGCCCACGACCAGGTCGTCTTCCGCTACGCCGGCCTGAACCCTAATGGCTCGGTGGATGCCGTCGCCGGCATCGTCAGTCGCGGGCGCAACATCCTTGGGATGATGCCCCATCCCGAGCGCGCCGTCCACCCGCTGCTCGGCTCGGCCGACGGCGTCGCGCTGTTCACTTCCCTGGTGCATGCGTGGAGACAGGTGGTCCATGCCTAACGAGCCATCGCCCACCGAGATTCGCGAGCGCCGCGTCTACCGTGACTTCGGCCTGCGCGACGACGAGTACGAGCGCATCTGCGTGCGCCTGGGCCGCCTTCCGAACTATGTCGAGACAGGCGTCTTCAGTGTGACGTGGTCGGAGCACTGCAGCTATAAGAGCTCCAAGCGCCACCTGCGTCAGCTCCCGACGACGGGTCCGCAGGTGCTGCAGGGTCCTGGCGAGAACGCCGGCATCGTGGACATCGGCGAAGGCTGGGGCGTCGCGTTCAAGATGGAGAGCCACAACCACCCCTCGGCCATCGAGCCGTATCAAGGCGCGGCCACCGGCGCGGGCGGTATCATCCGCGACATCTTCACCATGGGCGCGCGCCCCATCGCCCTGCTGGATAGCCTGCGCTTCGGCCCACTGGACCAGGAGCGCAACCGCTATCTCTTCGGCCACGTGGTGGCGGGCATCGGGGGCTACGGCAACTGCATCGGCATCCCCACCGTCGGCGGCGAGGTCGTCTTCGATCCCACCTACACTCACAATCCGCTGGTGAACGCCATGTGCGTCGGCCTCATCCGCCACGACCACATCGCCCGCGGCACGGCCAGCGGCGTGGGCAATCCTGTGCTGGTGGTCGGCGCCAAGACCGGGCGCGACGGCATCCACGGCGCCACCTTCGCCTCTGTCGAAGACCCCCACAGTCGCGAGCGCTCCGCTGTGCAGGTGGGCGATCCGTTCATGGAGAAGCTGTTGCTCGAAGCTTGCCTGGAGCTGATCGAGGCTGGCGCGGTCGTCGGCATTCAGGACATGGGCGCGGCCGGACTGACCTCCTCCAGCGCCGAGATGGCCGCGCGCGCCGGCAGCGGCGTCGAGATCGACGTCGCTCGCGTTCCGCGCCGCGAGACCGGTATGAGCCCGTACGAGGTGATGCTCTCGGAGTCGCAGGAGCGCATGCTCGTCGTGGTGCGGCGCGGCCAGGAGGAGCAGGCGCAGGCGATCTTCGGCAAGTGGGGGCTCGACGCCGTCGTAGTCGGCCACGTCACGGACACGGGCCTGCTGCGCATCCTCGACGGCGCCCGGCTGGCGGGCGAGATCCCAGTGGCCGCCCTGGTGAGCGAGGCCCCCGTCTACGACCGCCCCGCCGAGCGCCCCGCCTACCTCGACGACCCCGCCGTGATGAGCGCCAACGCCCTCCCCGAGTCCGCCGATCTGGAGGCCGATCTGCTGGCGCTGCTGGCCCGGCCAAGCATCGCGAGCAAAGCGTGGGTCTATCGCCAGTACGATTCGATGGTGCGCGCCGCCACGGTCCAGCGGCCGGGCGGGGACGCCGCCGTCGTGGCGTTGCCGGACTTCCTCCGCGGGGTGGCCATGACCACCGACGGCAACGGGCGCTACGTCTACCTCGATCCGCGCCGCGGCGGCATGCATGCCGTGGCCGAGGCCGCGCGCAACCTGGTCTGCGTCGGGGCGCGCCCGCTGGCCGTCACCGACTGCCTCAACTACGGCAACCCCGAGAAGCCGGGGGTGTTCTACCAGTTCGTCCAGAGCATCGCGGGGATCGCCGAAGCCTGCTGCGCGCTAGGCGCGCCGGTGGTCAGCGGCAACGTCAGCTTCTATAACGAGACCCAGGGTCAGGATGTCTTCCCCACGCCCATCGTCGGCATGGTGGGCGTCGTGGACGACCTGGAGCGGATGGTGACGGCCGCTCTCCAGATGCCGGGCGACCTGATCGTGCTGCTGGGTGGCGGAAGCGACGTGACGACTCTGGGCGGCAGCGAGTACGCCGCGATGCGCGCGGGGCGGGCGCTGGGTCCCACACCGCCCATCGACCTCGCGCTCGAAGCCGGCGTTCAGGCGGTCTGCCTTGCCGCGATTCGCGAGGGACACGTCCGCGCGGCGCACGACGCGTCTGATGGTGGACTGGCAGTGGCGCTGGCGGAGATGTGCATCGCGGGCGACCTGGGCGCGGCGGTGAAATGGGATGTCGTCGGTCGGGCCGACGCCGCCCTCTTTGGCGAAGGCGCCTCGCGCATCCTGCTGGAGTTGGCGCCAGAGGAGGAGAGGGCGGTGCGGGAGCTGGCGGCGCGCCATGCGGTGCCGTGCGTGGCGCTGGGGCATGTGACGGACGATGGAGAGCTGAGGATAGCTGTGCGCCGCGAGGGGGCGGGGCAAGCGGGTTCCGGCGATGTCGGGACGGCGCGTGCGACTCTGGCGGTGACGGCGTTGCGCGAGCGCTGGGAAGGGGCTATTCCATGGGCGATGCGGTAGGCGAGGGCATCTTCGACGACTGGCACGAGGAGTGTGGCGTCTTCGGCGTGTGGCACCACCGCAACGCGGCGGTCGTCACCAATTATGCGCTCTATGCTCTGCAGCGCCGGCATCGCCGTCGTGGACGGCGCCCACATGCGCCACCATCGTGGGATGGGTCTGGTGAGCGAGGTCTTTTCCGCCGACGACATTGCCGCGCTGCCGGGCCACGCCGCCGCCGGCCACGTGCGCTACTCCACCACCGGCTCCAGCACGCTCGCCAACGCGCAGCCCCAGATCTTTGCGTTTCGTCAGGGGAATCTGGCCATCGCGCACAACGGGAACCTCATCAACGCCGAGCAACTGCATTCCGAGCTGGAACAACAGGGCAGCATCTTCCAGTCCACCTCCGATACGGAGGTGGTCGCCCATCTCATCGCCCGCGCCGGCAGTGCCGACTTCATCGAGAGCGTGCGTACCAGCATGAGCTCCATCCAGGGCGGGTACGCGATGGTGTTGCTGACCAACGAGCGGCTCATCGCTTTGCGCGATCCCAATGGCCTGCGCCCGATGGCGCTGGGCCAGCTGGACGGCGCGTTCGTGGTCGCGTCCGAGACATGCGCCTTCGACACCATCGGCGCCACCTT
>WNFM01270451.1_pt6 | contig 24500 bp, 23 predicted proteins | sample 5400271 | NCBI WGS metagenome assembly WNFM01 (sample SAMN13153352, study PRJNA577476) | soil metagenome | isolation source: 60 cm saprolite on Douglas fir-dominated hillslope | place: USA:California | collected 2013-09-17 | reverse complement strand
GCCCGCGGTAGTTCCCCTGATGGGGCGAGAGAAGCTTCAGGTAGAGCAGGCTCCGCTCGGGAGCGCCAGGCGCCACGCGCAGGTAGCGGGGGTCGGTGGCCGCCTTGACGTTGACGGTGGTGCGATAGACCTCTCCCGATTCGAGACGCAGACCCTTGCTGCCGTCGGGGCCGAGGTGGCAGCCGGCCATGGCGCAGTGCGATTGCAGAAGCCGCCCGACCGGGGCGAAGGCGGCCTGTTCCTCCTGGGCCGCCGCCCGGCCGGCGGGCAGCGACAGGAAGACAACCAGAAGCGGAAGGAAGCTAGTTGTTCTGCGCACCCTGATCGATCCAGTCGCGAATGAGTTGAATCTCGGAGTTGTCGAGAGGGGTGAGCGCGAGCGGCATCTGCGCCCCGCAGCTTCCTGGCGTCGTGTAGGCGATGTCGCCGGAGACGCAGGCGGCGGAGCATGCGCCGTTGCTCTGCACCGTCGCGAACGAACCGTCGAGTTTGGCGATCAGATAGCTCATGGCGCTCTTTGTCGGGTCGACTCGTTTCAGGGCCGGAGCTTCGCAGGCGGCGACATTGAACAGGTTGGCGTACGACTGACCGGCCTCGAGGCTCATCGGAGAGAAGACGGGAGCCCCGTGGCACCCAGTCATCGTGCATCCCCGCGCGTCGAAGACCAGCTGCACATCATGGCTGAAGCTGACCGGCGCTCCGGCCGGCGGGATGGCGATCGCTCCAATCCTGGCGTCGCCGTTGGCGCAGGCCAGGCTCCCGAGAAGCGTCACGACGAGCCAGGGGAGGCTGGCTCGAGCCAGGGCCGCAGGATGCCGATTGGTTGTGGACGCTTCGTTCATCGCTTCGGTCTCAGGCTCAGGATGTAGGTCACGATCGCGCCGGTCTCCTCGTCCGTCAGAGCCTGCCGGTAGGCCGGCATCTGCAGCCGCTGCCGGGTCAGGAAATAGGCCGCCAGGGGGCTGCGCGCCAAGCGCTCGATCCCGCCGTCGCGGATCCAGCCGCGAAGCTCTTGATCGTCTTGCGCCAGCTCGGCGAAATCGGAACCGAGCCATCCCGGCACGTACCCCTTGAACGACCCGGGGTTCGGGATGCCGCCCGAGCCGCCGACCCCGTGGCAGGCCTCGCAGTGGAATTTCCCGACGAGCGCGCGCCCCCGCTCCGCCGCCGGGTCGTCCAACCGGCCCAGGCGCGAGATGGCTGCGAAGTAGGCGACCAGATCGTCGATCTGCCGGGGCGTCAGAATGCCGCGATAGGCCGGCATTCTGATCGCCGCCTTGCGCCGATCCGCCCGCGCGCTCTCGCTCGCCGCGCGCCGCTTCGAAACCCCCTCCTCGATGAACTCCCGGACCTCCTGCACGCCGTCCAGATACATCATCGGCACGCCGCCGTCCCAGACCGGCACCTCGCCGCCGTTCGGATCGGGGAGCCCCTGCGATCCATTCGGCCCGTGGCACGAAAGACATCCGGCCCGGGCAGCGAGCCCGGCGCCCCGCCCGATCGGGTTCTCCTCACGCCAGGACCACCAGTGCCTCAGCGCCGGCAAGGCGCCGGCCCCGACCGACAGGAGGAGGATCAGGACGCCAAAGAGGACGCGGATCCTGCGCATCGCGACCTGGAGCCGTCGAGGAGGCTGCCGGAGAGAGTCCGGTCGCTCCTAGCTCTTCTTGACCTCGTTGACGGTCAGGGCGTTGACCCCGTCCTTCGAATTGACCTCACCCTTGATCTCGACCTTCTCACCGGCGAGCTTGCGGGCCTTGTCGTACGGGCCGGCGTCGGCATGGTCGGCGACAAGCAGGTAGACCTTGCCGTCGGCCGAGACCAGGCCGACCGGCTGCCCCATCAGGGCGCACTTGGCGGCGCACTTGGCATGATCCGGTCCCGAGGCGCCATGTCCGATGTAGCAGGCCATGTCGACCAGCTCGCCGCTGAGGGTCACCGGGGCGCCGGCGGCCAGAAGCGAGGAGGAGGCTGCGACGAGAAGCACGAGCGCGAGCGCCAGACGAGCGAACCGTTGCATCATGGGATCTCCTTGAGCATTGGCCGCAGGCGGCCGGTGATCATTGCCCGCAGGCGGCCGGGTTGAGTCGGTCCGTCGATCCTACCACGCAAGTTTCGTTCCGGCCTCCGGCAGGCTCCTTTGCGGGGCGGAGGATCTCTGTGCTACGGTTCCGCCGCAGTCGTCGGGAGGAGCGGATGGCCGATCCAGAGCAGGACGATTTCAAGAGGGCGATCACCGGTTTTCTGGGGCGGCCCGATTACCGTCCGGCGACCATCCGCGATCTGATGCGCCTTCTGCGCGTCTCGAAACAGCGGCGCAACGAGTTCAAGCGATCGCTGCGCGAGCTTCAGACCGAGGGGCAGGTGATCAAGCTCGATAAGAACCGGTACGCCACCGGAACGGCGCGCTCGGAGCCGGTCACCGGCCGGCTGCAGCGCAACCCGCGCGGCTTCGGCTTCGTCACACCCGACACCGGCGGGCGGGACATCTTCATCCCCGCCCAGGCGCTGGGCGATCTGATGAACGGCGATCGGGTGGCGCTGCGGGTGGTGCACGAGGATCGGGACGGCCGGGCGCGCGGCGAGATCGTCCGGGTCCTGGAACGCTCGCGCCGCAAGGTCCTCGGCATCTACCGCTCGCAGGGAGGGCCGCGCGGCCCCGGTTATGTGGAAGCGTACGACCGTTTGTTCGAGACGCCGATCCTGATCCCGGAAGGGGCGGCCGGCCCGGGGAAGAACGGCTTCGTGGTCGGGGTCGAGGTGACGCGCCCCCCCTCGGAGGGGAAGCAGGCGCTGGGGAAGATCGTCGAGGTGCTCGGCCCTCCCGACGACCCGGGGACCGACCTCAAGGCGATCATCATGAAATACGACTTGAAGGAGGAGTTCCCGCCGGACGTCTCAGAGGAGGCGGAGAAGGTCCCGGGCGAGGTCCTCGAGGCGGAGCGGCGGGGACGGGAGGATTTCCGCGAGCTGCCGATCGTCACGATCGACGGGGAGACGGCGCGCGACTTCGACGACGCGGTGCATGTGCGGCGCCACGCCGACGGGAGCTACGAGCTGCAGGTGCATATCGCCGACGTAGCGCACTACGTGCGTCCCCGCAGCGCCCTCGACCGGGAGGCGTACGAGCGGGGAACGAGCGTTTACTTCCCCGGGACCGCGCTGCCGATGCTGCCGCCGCGGCTGTCGAGCGGCATCTGCTCGCTGAACCCTGGTGTCGATCGCCTGGTGCAGTCCTGCCTGATGACCATCGATCGCCGGGGCGAGGTCGTCTCGGCGCGCTTCGCCGACGGGGTGATCAGGAGCGCGGCCCGGATGACCTACACCGACGTCGCGAAGATCCTCGTCGATCACGACCCGGCCGTGTCGGAGCGCTACCGGGCCCTCGTGCCGCACTTCACGCTGATGGAGGAGCTCTGTCACCTGCTGCAGGCGCGGCGGAGCGACCGCGGCAGCATCGACTTCGATCTTCCGGAGCCGGAGGTGATCCTCGCCATGACCGGCGAGATGACCGGCATCATCGCCCTCGAGCGCAACGTGGCGCATCGCCTGATCGAGGAGTTCATGCTGGCTGCGAACCAGGCGGTGGCCCGGCATCTGTTCAAGATGAAGGTGCCGTCGATCTACCGCATCCACGAGCGCCCCGACCCGCGGCGCGTGGAGGAGTTCGACCGGATCGCACGCGCCTTCGGCTACCGGCTGCCGCAGCCGTTCATCACGCTCGAGCCGAGAGCGTTCAAGGAGCTTCTCCTGAGCATGAAGGGCCGCCCGGAGGAGCGCTTCCTGTCGCGCCTGATGCTGCGCGCCATGAAGCAGGCCCGTTACGCCCCGGAGCGCGACATCCATTTCGGCCTGGCGATGACCTGCTACACGCATTTCACCTCGCCGATCAGGCGCTACCCCGATCTGATCGTGCACCGCCTGCTGCGGCGCGTGCTGGAGCGCTCGCCGCTGGCGCCGCGCGAGCGGAACGATCTGGAGGCGTTCCTGCCCGAGGCGGCGCTGCACTCCTCGCGCATGGAGCGCAGCGCCGACGCCGCCGAGAACGAGCTGGTCGAATGGAAGAAGATGGCCTACATGGCCGATCGGGTGGGGGAGGAGTTCGATGGCGTCATCATCTCGCTGCAGCCGTACGGTTTCTTCGTCGAGCTGCGGGATCTCTTCATCGACGGCCTGGTCCGGCTCGAGACGATCGAGGACGACCGCTACCGGTTCATCGAGACCAAGCAGATCCTGAAAGGGGAGCGCCACGGGCGCGTCTTCAAGCTGGGGGATGAGGTGCGCGTGCGGGTCGATCGCGTCAATCGTTTCCTGCTGCAGATCGACTTCTCCCTGGCCGGGGACGAAGCGTACCGGGAGCGCCGGCCGGCCGCGCCGCGCGTGCCTGCGCGCGCGTCCGGCCGGGGCGCGCGGCGTGCCCGGCGGGCGCGGCGCTAGGCATCAGCGCCCCGTCCAGAACGTCGTCGACGGTGCGGGCGAACCGGAAGGTCAGGGTCGAGCGCAGCTCCGGCGGGATATCGCGAAGGTCTTTCTCATTGTCGGCCGGCAGGATGATCGTCCTGATGCCGGCGCGGCGCGCCGCCAGCACCTTCTCCTTGATCCCCCCGACCGGCAGCACCTTGCCGCGCAGAGTGATCTCCCCGGTCATGGCGGTCTCGGGCCGGCAGGCGCGGCCGGTGAGAAGGGACGCCAGGGCGGTCGCCATGGTCACGCCGGCCGAGGGCCCGTCCTTCGGGATGGCGCCGGCCGGCACGTGAAGGTGCAGGTCGGAAGTAGCGAAGAAGTTCTTGTCGATGCCGAGCTGCTCCGCCCGGCTTCGGATGTACGACAGCGCCGCCTGGGCCGACTCGCGCATCACGTCGCCGAGCTGGCCGGTCAGGATCAGCGATTTACCGCCGGCCATCCGGGTCGCTTCGATGAACAGGATCTGCCCTCCGAACGGCGTCCAGGCCAGGCCGATCGCCACGCCCGGCTGCGCCGCCCGCTCGGCCGCCTCGCTGGAATAACGCTCCGGCCCCAGATAGTCGATCAAGTTGTCGACGCCGATGGTCACCCTGGCGAGGTTCCCTTCGGCTCGGTGCCGCGTCACCTTGCGGCAGAGGGTGCCGATGGCACGCTCCAGGTTCCGCAGCCCGGCCTCCTGGGTGTAGCGCGAGATGATCCGCTGCAGCGCCGCATCCTCGATGACCAGATCATCCGAGGGAAGGCCGTTCTCGACGCACTGCCGCGGGATCAGGTAGGTGCGGGCGATCCGCATCTTCTCCTCTTCGGTGTAGCCCGGCAGCTCGAGCACCTCCATCCGGTCGCGCAGGGCGCCGGGGATGGGATCGAGGACGTTCGCGGTGGTCAGGAAGAGGACGCGCGACAGATCGAACGGCACGTCGAGATAGTGATCCATGAAGGTGCCGTTCTGCTCCGGGTCGAGGACTTCGAGCAGCGCGGAGGAAGGGTCGCCGCGGAAGTCGGCGCCCAGCTTGTCGACCTCGTCCAGGATGAAGACCGGGTTGTTCGTGCCGCACTTGCGCAGTCCCTCGATGATCCTGCCCGGCAGGGCCCCGACGTAGGTGCGGCGGTGACCGCGGATCTCGGCCTCGTCGCGCACGCCACCGAGCGACAGACGGTAGAAGGTGCGTCCCATCGCCCGCGCGATCGATCGTCCGAGCGAGGTCTTGCCGGTGCCCGGGGGGCCGACGAAGCAAAGGATCGGCCCCTTGGTGCCGGCCTTCATCTTGCGCACCGCGAGGAACTCGAGGATCCGGTCCTTGACCTTCTCGAGGTCGTAGTGATCTTCGTCGAGGATGGTCCGGGCCGCCTTGATGTCGATGCTGTCCTTCGTCTCCTTCGACCAGGGGAGCGCGATCAGCGTGTCGAGATAGGTGCGCACGACCGCATGCTCGGCAGCCGCGGGGGACATGGTGCGCAGCCGCTTCAGCTCGCGATCGGCCGCCTCCCTGGCGGCCGGCGGCATGCCCGCCTTGTCGATCGCCTCCTTCAGGCGGTCGATCTCCGCCTCGGTCTCGTCCCCCTCGCCGAGCTCCTTCTGGATCGCCTTGAGCTGCTGGCGCAGCACGAACTCGCGCTGCCCCTTGTCCATCTCGTCCTGGACCTGCTGCTGGATCTTCGAGCCGATCTCCATCACCTCGATGTCGCGGCTGATCTGCCGGGTGAGCTTGCGGAGACGCTCGTCCACGGCCAGGGTCTCGAGCAGCTCCTGCTTCAGCGCCGGGTCGCGCACCAGGAGCGTCGCCGCCATGTCGGCGAGGCGGCCCGGCTGGTCGACGTTCAGGAGCGCCACGCCGAGCTCGTCGGAGGCGATCGGCATCAGGGACAGCATGCGGCCGATCTGGTTCGTCAGGTTCTTCGCCAGCGCCTCCACCTCGACCGAGGGCTCGAAGCGGTCGGGAAGGGGGGTGATGTCGGCGACCAGGTACGGCTCGCGGCGGATGATCCGGTCGATCCGGATCCGCTGCAGGCCGGCCACCAGCACCCGCACGGTGCCGTCGGGAAACTTGAGCAGCCGCTGGATCACCGCCGCGGTGCCGACGCCGTAGAGCCGATCCGGCTGCGGTTCCTCCTGGTCGGGGTCCTTTTGAAGCACCAGAGCCACCATCCTGTCGCGCACCATCGCCTCGTCGATCAGACGCATCGACGCCGGACGGCCGATCACCAGCGGCGTCGGCAGGTGAGGGAAGACCACGACGTTTTTGAGCGGCAGGAGAGGCAGGCTGGCCGGCAGGGCGGGCGGCTCCCCCTTGGGGCCGGACGGCACCCCGCCTTCGGTTCCGCCCGGGTCGAGAAGGCCGGCGATCTCATCGTTGGTTTCGAGCAAGGTCGTGTCTCTCAGGATTCGATCGGAACGTTTCGCGGATGCGGCAGGCCGCGGGGCACCTCGACGCGCAGGAAGCCGTCGATGTAGGTGGCGCGGACCCGCTCGGGATCGATCTCGGCGGGAAGCGCCACCACCCGCTCGAAGGGGCCGTAGGCGATCTCCATCTGGTGCCAGCGCATGCAGCCGGCGCCGGCAGGCTCCCGCCGGACGCCGGCGACGCGCAGGTAGGACCCCTGCACCAGGATCTCGATGTCGGCGCGATCGACGCCCGGTATCTCGAGCGCCAGCACCACCGCCTCGGCCGTCTCGTAAATATCGACCTGGGGCGCCCACGCGGCGCTCGCGCGGGGAGGCTCGACGCTGCGGGCCAGCGCCTCCATCATCTTTTCCATCTGGCGATGCAGGTCGAGGGCCGAGCCCTCGTCCACCCTGCGGATTCGGACCATGGTCGTCGTTCCGTGCGTCAGCGTGCCTTGCCGAGCGCCGCGACCTGGCGCGACAGGCGCGACTTGTAACGGGCCGCGGTGTTGCGATGCAGGATCCCCTTGCTCAACGATCGATCGATCGTCCCAAGGGTGGCGGTGAGCTCCTTGCGCGCACCTTCGGCGTCCTTGCTGGCGAGCAGCTCGCGGAGCTTCTTGATCTGGCTGCGCAGGCGGCTCCGCCGGGAGCGGTTGACGGCGTTCCGGCGCGCGCTCTTGCGGATGTTCTTGACGGCTGATTTGATACGGGCCACGAGAATGACCTCCCGGTCGGTCTCACCGATCCTTCAGACCGAGGGCCCGCAGCCTCTCGCGCGCGATGCGGGCCTCCTCGGACTTCGGGTAGCGGCTGACGACATGCTGGAACTGGATGACCGCATCGGCGGTCCGGTTCAACTCAAGGAGCGCGAGCCCCTTCTTCAAATGCGCCGCGGCGGCCTTGTCGCTGCCGGGGAAGTTCGTCAACAGCGCCTCGAAGGCGGCGACCGCCTCCGCGTAGCGCTGCGCGCCATAATGAATCTCGCCGATCAGGAACTGCGCGTCGTCGGCGAGGTCGCCCTTGGGGGAGAGGCGCAAAACCTCCTGAAGCCCCTTCAGGGCGGCATCGTTGTTCCCCCGGGTCTCATCGAGCGAGGCCTGGCGGTAGATCTCCTCGACTCCCTGCGGCCCGGCAGCGGCGCTCCCCGCCCGATCGCCCGCAACCGCGCCCGCCGCACCGGACGGAGCCGGCGCGGATGTCGCACCCGGGGCGGACGCGGCGCCCGGCGCCGGAGCCGCGCCCGCCGCCACGCTTCGTCCCAGCGTTTCCACCGTCTCGCGCAACAGGCGGAGATCGCGCGCCAGCGCCTCGTACCTTTGATCGGAATCGTCCGTGCGCGAGCGGAGCACGGAAAGGTCGCGATCGAGCCCGTCGAGCCGCAGTTTCAAATCGGCGGCGCCGATCGCGGCCGCGGGCGTTTCCGTCGAGGCGCGCGACGTTTCGGCCCGCAGCGCGCCGATCTGCTCCGTCAACGCCGCGTGATCCTTCTGGATCTTCCAGAGCTGCTGCTGCATGCCGTCCAGATCGGTCTGGACCTGCTGCGTCCCGCCAGTGGCGCAGCCGGACATCACGCAGAGACCGATCGCGAGCGCGGCGGCCGGCGCCCCGCCGGCGCCGGGTGTCCGCCTCACGAAACGGCGCCCCGCCGGGTCGATCTCATTGCTTCGCCAGGAAGAGGAACTCGGCCCGACGGTTCTTGGCCCAGGCCGACTCGCTGTGTCCGGGATCCGCCGGCCGCTCCTTGCCGAAGCTGATGATCGTCAACCGGGACGCCGGCACGCCGATCGAGGTCAGGTAATCGCGCGACGCGCGCGCCCGCTTCTCGCCGAGCGCCAGGTTGTACTCGACCGTGCCGCGCTCGTCGCAGTGGCCTTCGATGCGCACCTTGAACTGGGCATACTCCTTGATCCGGGCGGCGTTGTCCGCGAGTGTCTTGGTCGAGCCCGCCTGCAGATCATACTTGTCGAAGTCGTAGAAGACCGGGCGGAGCACTCCCTGGGTGTTCAGCTTTTCGGCCAGCGACGAAGGCGATTCGGCGACGCTCTCGTCCCTCGGCGCCGCCTCCTTGAATCCGGCGGTCTCGTCCACCTTCTCGGCCGGCTGCGGCTTCGACTCGAAGGCCGGCGGCTGAGTGACCGGCGCTTCCGCCTTGGGCGTCGACTTGCAGGCGAGCCCCAGGACCACGGCGAGCAGTGCGAGGACCGACAGGAGCAGGGTGCGCCAGGACCTCAGGTACATCGCGTCACCTCCTCAGGGTTTGCGGAGCCCTGCCCCCATGCTCCGGGACCGGGCCGAACGCGGCGGCCGCCGCATGCCGGGCCGCGCGCAGGAACGTTGACGAACGTCGCGGCGAAATTATAGCACGCGAGGAGGATCGGATCCGCAAGCCGTCCCCCCTCGGCAGACGGGCTCCGGGCTACCGCGACCAGGACGGGGAGGCGTTGTTGCCTCCGCGCGTCAGGCGACGGAGGTTCGTCCCGTCCAGGTCCATGGTGTAGATGTCGAAGCTTCCGGTCCGGTTCGAGGCGAAGACGATATGCCGCCCGTCCGGAGAGAAGCGGGGCCACTCGTTGATGTTGCTGTTCTCGGTCAGCCGTCCGACCTGGTCGTTGGTCAGGTCCTTCACGTACAGATCGAATCCTCCCGGCACCCGGCCGGTGAAGACGATCTTGTCCCCCAGCGGCGACCAGGAGGCGGCGTCGCAGTAGGACACGTCGTAGGTGAGACGGCGCACGTTGGCGCCGTCCGCGTCCATGACGAAGATCTGCGGCGCCCCGGAGCGATCCGAGGTGAAGACGATCTGGCGTCCGTTCGGGGACCATGAGGGCGACGTGTCGATCGCCTCGTTGCGCGTGACCCGGGTCAGGCTCTTGTCGGAGGGGTTCAGGAGATAGATCTCGGCGTTCCCGTCCCGGCTGCTCGAGAAGGCGAGCAGCTTGCCGTCGGGAGACCAGGCGGGGGCGCTGTTCAGCTCGCCCCCCTGCGGGAAGGCGTCGCGCAGCTCGCCGGCGCTGTTCATGATCATCAGGATCGGCGCTCCGGTGCGGTAGGAGACGAAGGCGATCTGCGAGCCGTCCGGCGACCAGGACGGGGAAAGGTTGATCGAGCCGTTGGCGGTGATCCGCTTGGCGCGCGCCCCGTCATAGTCCATGACGAAGATCTCCTTTGCCTTGCCGACCTGGGAGACGAAGGCGATCTTGGTCAGCGCCGGCCCCGGCTGCCCGGCATACTGCTGGATGATCTCGTTCGCCAGGCGGTGTGCGATCAGACGCTGCTGGTCGAGATCGCCGCGGTAGCGCTTGCCGAGCAGCAGGCTCTGGGCGGTGGTATCGAACACCCGTCCCTCGAAGACGATGGTGTTCGGCTCGAAGTCGACCCTGCCGAGGACCAGAGACTCCGCGCCGATGCCGAGCCACTCCTTGAAGTTGACGCGCGCGTCGCCCTGATTCGGCACCAGCTTCAGGTACTCCTCCGGCACGATGTGAAAGTAGCCGGAGAAGTCGAGATCGTCCCGCAGCACGTCATGGATGGCGCGGCCCGCCTCGGCGAGCCGCGGATCCGGCCCGGCGGTCAGCGCCGGGGGGAGCGCGATCGGGATTTTCGTCCGACCCTGACCGACGATCCGGAAGGTCGGGATCTTTTCGTCCGCCGGGCCGGATGCGGGCGGAGGCGGGGATTGGGTGGCGGCGGCCGACGCGGCGATCGTGATGAGCGCGGCGCAGGCGAGGGTCACGGCGGTCCGGCGATGTCTCACGTCGTCAGTCTCCAGATGCGGGAAGCGGACTCATTTCGGCGTCAGCTCGAAGGCGAAGTTCACCGTCAGGCTGTCGACGGTGAGCGTGTAAGGGAAAGGCGGAAACGGCTGCGCCTCCTGCACCGCCCGCAGGACGCTGCTGTCGATGGCGTCGTAGCCGCTGGAGGTGACCAGGTCGAGCCGGGTGACGCGGCCGCTGCTGCTGAGGCTCAGCCTCACCGTGGCGGTCAGCACGCGTCGGCTGGTTTCGTTCGGAGGGTAGATCGGCCTCTGCCACGCCGCCTCGATCTTGCGGTTGATCAGGGTGAAATAGAACTGCGTCTCGTCCCCGCTGCCGGTGCCGCTGCCGGCCGCTCCTCCGGCCCCGGCGCCCGCGGCCCCGCCGCGCGAGCCGTTCGGGGCCGGCGTTCCGGAGGCGTCCGGGGCCGAGTCGCTCGCCGCGGCGGCATGGGCGTTTTTCGCCGGCGCGGGAGTGGGGGTCGGCTTCGGCTCCGGCTTCTCGGGCGGCTTCTTCCTGACGTCCGCCTTCTTGGGGGGATGCTCCGGGATCTTGAGCGTCTTCTCAAGCTTCGGCGGCGGTGTGATCGACTTCTTCGGCGGAGCGGCCGGCGGAGCGGGAGCGGCCGCGCCCCCGGCCGTCTGGCCGGCGGCCTCGGGCAGCGAAACCAGATCGACCACGACGATCGGCGGCCCCTGGGAGGAGCGGGGGAGGAGCCTCGGCAGGGCGATCGCCAGGCCGAACCCGGCGAGATGCAGGACGAGCGACATCACGATCGTCGCGCTCCAGCGCGGCGTGCTCTCGGACCCTTCGCCGGCCGGGGCGCCTCCCGGCCTCACCGGGTCGCCCCCTTCCGGGGGCTCTTTACGCTCGTGCCCTGCGTCACCATTCCGACCCGCTCGGCGCCCGCCTTCTTGATCTCATCCATCACCAGCATCACCCGGCCGTACGGGACATCCTGATCGGCGCGCAGGAAGACGAAGTCGGTGCCGGAACGTGTCATCTCCTGCTTGAGACGGTCGGTGAGCAGATGCAGGTTGATCGGACGGTCGTTGAGGTAGGCGATCCCCTCCCTGTCGACCGTCACCACGAGACGCTCCTCGGTGGCGTCCGAGCCGGTCTCGGTCTTCGGAAGCCGCACGTCGATGCCGCGGGTCATCAGCGGGGCGGTCACCATAAAGATGATGAGCAGGACCAGGACCACGTCGACGAGCGGGGTCACGTTGATGTCCGAGAGGGCCGGACCGAACCGGCCGCCGCCCCGCCCGGAGCTGCTCATCGCCATGGTCGCCCCCCTGCGTTTCTCAGACGCGGACCTTGCCGGCCTCGAGCGAGGCTTGCGGCGCGCGAGTCGCCTCGATCTGCTGATCGGCGATCGCCGTGAAGGTCAGGACGAAGCGGTCGAGACGTCCGCCGAGCCGGCGGGCCCGGGCGGCGGCCCCCAGACCGGCGGCGGTCGTGACCAGCGCTTCGGAGATGCCCGGCGCCACGGCCGCCAGGTTGGCGGAGCCGCTCAGGCCGATCGCCTGAAACGCGTTCATGATTCCGAGAACGGTGCCGAAGAGCCCGACGAACGGCGTCACGCTGCCGGTCGTCGCGAGGACGCCGAGGTTGCGATCGAGCCGGTCGGCCTGGGCCGCGGCGCTTTCCTCCATCCGCCTGCGGACCCGCGCCAGGATCCGCTCGCGCGCCTCGTCGGGGATCGAGCCGGCCGCCCGGAAGCGGCCGACCGCCTCGGTGATCGCCGAGGTCAGCTCGCGGAAGGCGCTCAGGAAGACCGGTACGAGCGGGCTCGACGGGTAGCGCGAGGCCCGCTCCCGCAGATCGGACAGGCGACGCTCGCTCTCGAGGTCCTCGAGGAAGGCGAGCGAGTCGGCCTCCGCGTTCCGCAGCGCCCGATAGCGCTCGAGAATCACGGCCCACGAGAGGACCGAGAAGCCGAGCAGCAGAAGCAGGATCGCCTTGACCAGGCCTCCCGAGCCGGCGATCAGGTGGAGCATGTCGCCCTCCAGCCCGGCCGTCGCGGCGGCCACGAGCACTCCCGTTCCCTGGATCATCCCGGGTTCTCCAAATGGGTGGCGCGATCGCGCAAGAGATACGACGGGCGTAAGTTAGCATACCGATCCTTCATTGACAACCCTGGATCCCTCTGCTAGCATCCCGCCACGTCGCGGTCCGCGGCGACGCTCATTCATGATCCGTTGCCTGCACATCTCGAACCTCGCGATCATCCGCGAAGCGACCCTCGACCTCGGGCCGGGATTGAACCTCCTGACGGGCGAGACGGGCGCCGGGAAATCGATCGTCGTCGACGCCCTTGCGCTCGTGCTGGGAGGCCGGTCCGAGGCGGCCCTGGTGCGCGGCGGGGCGGTCGGTGCATCGATCGAAGCGGTCCTCGACGTCGGCGGCCATCCGGGCGCCGCGTCCTTCCTGGAAGAGCGCGGCTACTCCGTCGAGTCGGGGACGCTGATCGTGCGGCGCGAGATCCCGGCGCAGGGGAAAGGGCGCGCCTTCCTCGGCGGGGCGCTCGCGCCGCTCGGCGACCTCAAGCAGCTCGGCGCGCTGCTCGTCGATCTGCACGGCCAGCACCAGCACCAGACCCTGCTCCATCCGCCCGCGCATCGCGGCCTGCTCGATCGCCAGGCCGGGCTCGACGCCGAGCTCGTCCGGATGGCGGAGGCCGCGGGCGCGCTGCAAGCGGCCTCGGCGCGTCTCGCCTCGATGCGCGACGGCGCCCAGCGCATCGCCCAGCGGATGGACATGCTGCGCTTCCAGGCGGAGGAGATCGACAGGGCCGGCCTCCGGCCGGGCGAGCGCGAGGCGCTGCGGGGTGAGAAGGAAATGCTGCGCAACGCCGAGTCGATCCTCCGGCAGAGCCGCGTCGCCTACGACGCGCTGTACGAGGGAGAGACCGCAGCCCTGGGGCGCCTGGCGGAGGCGATCCGGGCGGCGCGGGAGCTGTCCCGCTTCGACCCGTCCCTCGAGACCGAGGTGGCGCGGGCCGAGGCGGCCCGCGACGACCTCCAGGAGCTGGCGCTTCTTTTGCGGGACTATCCCTCGCGTCTCCGCTTCGAGCCGAACCGTCTCGAGGAAATCGAAGAACGGCTCGTTCTGATCGAGAGCCTGCTGCGCAAGTATGCCCCGGGCGGGGATGAGGCGGCGATCCTCGCCTACCGGGCGGCGGCGGCCGAAGAGCTGTCGCAGCTTCTGGGAGGAGGAGAGACGGTCGCCGACCTCGAGACGCGCGTCGAGCGGCTGCGGACCGAGGCGCTGCGTCTCGCCGCGACGCTGTCGCAGGCGCGGCGGCGCACCGCCGCGGCGCTGGAGCGCCGCGTCGAGGAGGAGTTGAAAGATCTGGCGATGGGCGGCACGCGCTTCGCAGTCGATTTCAGGGTACAGTCAGCACCCGGAAGCGGGCTCTGGGTCGAAGGCGAAGAGATCGCCGTTGACGCGGCGGGATACGACGTGGTGGAATTCTTCCTGTCGGCGAATACCGGCGAAGCGCTGCGGCCTCTCGCCTCGGTCGCGTCCGGCGGCGAGCTGTCGCGACTGATGCTGGCTCTCGAGGGGGTCCTGCGGCGCGAAGCGGAAGCCCGCACCCTGGTCTTCGACGAGGTGGACGCCGGCATCGGCGGCGCGGTGGCCGATGCCGTCGGACGCAAGCTGAAGGCGCTGTCCGGCGTGCACCAGGTGATCTGCGTCACGCATCTGCCGCAGATCGCTTCGCGCGCCGACCGCCACGTGGTGGTGGCGAAACGCGCCGTGTCCGGGCGGACGGAGATGGAGCTGACGACGCTCGACGAGACCGGCCGGGTGCGTGAGCTGGCCCGGATGATCGCCGGCGAGCGGGTGACCCCGGCGGCGCTGCGGCATGCCGCCGAGCTCCTGGGACGGGGAGCACCGCGTTGAGGCGGGAGCAGGAGGAGCGTGGGCGATGGGCATGACGGCGGTCTGCCCCGGGACCTTCGACCCGATGACCAACGGTCATCTGGACATCATCACCCGCGGCGCGCGGATCTTCGATCAGGTGCTCGTGGCGATCCTGCGCAATCCGGACAAGGAACCGCTCTTCCCGCTGGACGAGAGGGTCGAAATTCTGAAATCGGTCGTCGGCCGCCTGTCGAACGTGCGCGTCGAGACCTTCGACGGGCTGCTGGTGGACTACGCGCGCGCCCGCGGAGCGCAGGCGATCGTGCGGGGGCTGCGGGCCCTGTCCGATTTCGAGTACGAGTACCAGATGGCCCTGATGAACCGGCGGCTCGGCCCGGACATCGAGACGGTCTACATGATGCCGAGCGAGACCTACTCCTACGTCAGCAGCCGGCTTGTCAAAGAGGTCGCGCGCCTGGGAGGGGATGTGAGCGGGCTCGTGCCGCGCGAGGTGGTGGAGCGTCTCCGCCGGCGCTGCGCCCCGACAGCGAGGTCCTGAATGGCGCCGACGAAGGCGAAGCTGGCCAAGAGACTCGACGTGATCAGCGTGTCGCCCACGCTGGCGGTGATGATGGAGGCCAAGGCGCTCAAGGCGAAGGGCGTCGACGTGGTCGACTTCGGTCCGGGTGAGCCGGACTTCGACACCCCGCAGAACGTGAAGCAGGCGGGGCAGGCGGGGATCGAGCGCAACCTGACGCACTACACCGACACCTCCGGCATCGTCGAGCTGCGGCGGGCGCTCGCCGCGCGCTACCGCGATCGGCACGGGGCCGACTGGACCGAAGAGGACGTGTTCACCGGTTGCGGCGGCAAGAACGTGCTCTACCTGCTCGCCATGGCGCTGTTCGATCCGGGCGACCGCGTGGCGATCTACGCCCCCTACTGGGTGTCGTTTCCCGAGCAGGTCCGGTTGTGCGGCGCCGAGCCGGTCGTCATCCCGACCCGCGAAGAGGACGGCTTCGTGCCGCGCGCGCGCGATCTCGAGCCGCACGCCGAGGGCCTCAAGGCGGTGATCCTCAATTCGCCCTGCAATCCGAGCGGCGCAGTCATCCCGCCCGACGAGCTCGAGCGCCTGGTCTCCTTCTCGGAGCGGACCGGAGCGATCCTGATCTCGGACGAGACCTACGATGCCTTCTATTACGGAACCGGGCGCTACGCCTCGCTCGCCGAGCATGCCGGCCGTCTGCGCGACCGGCTGGTGCTCGTCAACTCGCTCTCCAAGACCTACGCCATGACCGGCTGGCGCGTGGGGTACGCGCTCGGGCCGCGCCCGATCGTCCAGGCCCTGCGCAAGATCCAGTCCCACGACGCCACGCACACGGCGTCGATCGCCCAGGCGGCGGCGCTCGAGGCGATCGCGGGGCCGCAGGACTCCGTCGCGGCGATGCGCGACGAGTACCGGCGCCGGCGCGATCTCTTCGTCGCCGAGATCAACCAGGTGCGGGGGATTCGCTGCCGGGTCCCGGACGGCGCGTTCTACCTCTTCCCGAACGTGACCGGGGCGATGAAGCAGCTCGGGTGCGCGACCTCGATCGATCTCGGCCGCAGGTTGATGGCCGAGATCGGAGTGGCGACCGTCCCGGGCGAAGCGTTCGGGACGCCCGGCACCCTGCGTCTGTCGTACGCCCTGGCGCTCGATCGGATCCGGGAAGGGACCGCGCGGCTGCGCGGGCTTCTGGGCACCGCGCCCGCATGACGCGGCGCCGCGCCTTCCTCCTTCCGGGTCTTTTCGCCCTCGTCCTTCTGGGGGCGGCTCCGGCCGCCCCGCCGGGCGTGGGGCGCGTCGTCTACGCCGTGTCGCTCGACGACGCCATCCACCCGATCAGCGCCAGCTATTTCAAGGATGCCGTGGCACGCGCCAACGGCGAGCGCGCCGCGCTTCTGATTCTCGAGCTCAATACGCCCGGGGGCCTCATGAGCTCCATGGAGGAGATGATCACGACCATGACCCAGTCGCGGGTCCCGGTCGTGGTGTTCGTCAACGGCAGCAAGGCCGCCTCGGCCGGCTTCTTCCTGACCATCGCCGCCGACGTGGCGATCATGGCGCCGGGCACCCGGATCGGCGCGGCGCACCCCGTCGCGCTGATGGGCGAGATCCCGAAGGACTCCCCGATGATGGCGAAGATCGAGAACGACGCCGCGGCGTACATCCGCAGCCTCGCCGGCAACCGCGGGCGCAACGCCAAGGCGGCCGAGGATGCGGTGCGCAAGAGCAGCGCCTTCACCGAGCAGGAGGCCCTCAAGCTCGGGCTCATCGATTACATCTGCCACGACGAGGCGGAGATCCTCAAGGTGCTCGACGGCCGGACCCTGCGCCGCTTCGACGGAAGCAAGGAGAAGCTCGACCTCACGCGCGTGCGCCTCGTCTCCCTGGACATGACGATGCGGGAGCGTCTCCTGAGCGTGCTCGCCAACCCGATGCTGGCGATCTTCCTGCTTTTTGGAGGGATCCTCGGACTGTACGTCGAGTTCACCCATCCGGGCCTGGTCGCGCCGGGGATCCTCGGGGTGATGGCCCTGCTCCTGTTCGCCCTCTCGTCGCAGATCCTCCCGATCAACGGCGTTGGCGTCGGTCTCGTGGTCCTCGGCATCGTCCTCTTCCTGCTCGAGCTGAAGGTTCCGAGCTACGGCACTCTCACCGTCGGCGGCATCGCCTGTCTGGTCCTCGGTTCGTTGATCATCTTCAAGGCGCCCGAGGGGGACCTGCCGCAGTTCGGAGTGGCGCGCTCGGCCATCCTGGCGGTCAGCGCCTCGGCGGCGTTGATCATGGCCTTCCTGACCACGCTGGTGGTGCGGTCCCGGCGGCGCAGGCCGGCGACCGGCAGCGCCGGACTGGTGACCGAGGTCGGCACCGCATTGACCGACCTCTCCCCCGAAGGACAGGTGTTCGTGCATGGCGAGCATTGGAACGCGCACGCCCGCCGGCCGATCGCGAAGGGGGCGCGGGTCCGCGTCACCGCCATCCGGGATCTCCTGCTCGAAGTGGAGGAAGTGACATGAGAGCCTACGGCACCGCGCAAGGGGAGGGTTCATGATCGGTCTGCTGGAGATGGGGTCGGGGTTCATGTTCGTGGTCGTCGTCCTGGCCTTCTGGCTGCTGTCCAGCCTCAAGATCCTGAACGAGTACGAGCGGGCGGTCGTCTTCCGTCTCGGCCGGCTGCTGCCGGAGGCGAAGGGACCGGGGTTGGTGATCATCCTGTTCCCGATCGACCGGATGGTGCGGATCTCCCTGCGGACGATCGTGCACGACGTGCCGCCGCAGGACGTCATCACCCGGGACAACGTCTCGGTGAAGGTCAACGCCGTCGTCTACTACCGCGTGATGGAGCCGCGCAAGGCGGTGGTGGAGGTGGAGCAGTACCATTACGCCACCTCCCAGCTGGCGCAGACCACCCTGCGCTCGGTCCTCGGCCAGGTGGAGCTCGACGATCTGCTCAGCAAGCGCGACCATCTCAACGCCCAGCTGCAGCAGATCCTCGATCGACACACCGATCCCTGGGGGATCAAGGTCTCGATGGTCGAGGTGAAGCATGTCGACCTGCCGGTCGAGATGCAGCGCGCCATGGCGAAGCAGGCCGAGGCCGAGCGGGAGAAGCGCGCCAAGGTGATCCATGCCGACGGCGAGATGCTGGCCTCCGTGCAGCTCGCCAAGGCGGCCGAGGCTTTCTCCGCAAACCCGGCGACGCTGCAGCTCCGCTATCTTCAAACCCTGACCGAGATCGCCTCCGAGAAGAACTCGACGATTATCTTCCCGGTGCCGATCGACTTTCTCGAGGCGATCCGGAGGAAGTTGAGCTGAACACCTGCGGCGTGCGGACGGGAGCGGACCGGATCGTCGTCCGGAGCGGACCATGAGCGACGCCGATTCTCTCAAAGACCTCGAGCGCGTCAAGGACGACCTGCGCATTGCGCGGGTGGCGCTCGGGGTGACGCGTCAGATCCACCTCGATGAAGTCGGAGAGGCGATCGTGCGCGCCGCGCTGGACTGCGGCCAGGCGACCGCGGTCTTCCTCTATCTCTACGACGGCGAGCAGGACATCTTCCACCTCAGGGCCTGCCACATCCCCCCGGACGATCCGCGCCGCAAAGGGATCGTCAGCCTCGATCTCGGCGAGCTCCGGGGGGAGGGGCCGTCGGCGACCTGGGCGCCCGCCATCACTCCGGCCCCCGCGGCGATTCGATCGCTGGCGATCGACCAGGTGCTGGCGGTTCCGCTGCCGGGGGCCGGGGCGCTGATCGGCATGCTCCTCGTCGCCCGGGAGCGGCAGACCCTCGGCGTCGACGACATGGACCGGATCGGCCGGCTGGTCCCCGAGCTCCTGCCGGCCCTGGCGAACGCCGTCCTGGTGGAACATTACAAGGAGCTGATCATCAAGGATGATCAGACCGACTCCTACAACCGGCGCTATTTCGATCGGTTCCTGAGCGAGGAAGTCTACCGGGCGCACCGCTACGCCACGTCGCTGTCGCTGATCTTCCTCGACATGGATAATTTGAAAGAGGTCAACAACCGTTACGGGCATGCCATGGGCAGCAAGGCGCTGCGCGAGGTCTCGCGGCGCCTGATCGGCACCATCCGCGGCAGCGACAAGCTGTTCCGCTACGGGGGCGACGAATTCTGCGTGGTGTTGCCGGAGACCGATCCGCGCGGGGCGCGCGACCTGGCCGAGCGGCTGCGCGTCGCCCTCGGCAACAAGCCGTTCCTGGTGCACGACACGCCGGGGATGCCGCTGACCGCCTCGTTCGGCATCGCCTCGTATCCCGAGCACTCGCGCACGAGTCTGGGGTTGATTCGCTGCGCCGATAAGGCGATGCAGCGGATCAAGCTGTCCGGCAAGAACTCGATCGGCGTCTCCGGGCCCGAAGAGGAAGACACGGTGCAGGCCCTGGGTGGGAAGCGTTGACGACGTTGCGCAGACTCCGCCTCCTGATCGTGGCGGTCTCCGGCGTGGCCGCGCTCCTCGTTGTCGCTTCGCGCTGGGCCACGCGCGCGACGAAGGACGATCGGCCGGGAGAACGACCGAGCGCCATCGGGGCCGGCGCCGCCTCCGGCGGCGCGCCCGACCTCAGCTTCTACACCACGCTCGGGACGGGCCGACCCGGAGCCGGCGCCGCCGTCGACGAGACGGCGGCCGGCCGGATGACCTCGCCCGATCCGGCCCCGGCGGGGCGGGGCGTATTCGTGGTGCAGGTGCTCGCGACCCGCGACGCCGCGCAGGGGCGGCGCCTCCGGGATCGTCTCGCCTCCCACGGTCTGCCCGCCGCTCTTTCGGAGGGGCGCGCGGGACGGCAGCCGATCTACCGGGTGCGGGTCGGCCGGTACGCCGATCGGAAGGGGGCCGAAGCCGTCCTCCGCAAGCTGCGGGGGGAGAAGGGGCTGACTCCCTGGATCCTTCGGGAGACCGAGTGAGCGTGGAGCGGCCGACCATCCATCGTGAATCGGACCGCCGTCTGCTCGGCGAGATGTTGATCGAGGCGGGTCTCACCTCCCGTTCGGGCCTGGCGGCCGGCCTGGAGGAGCAGCATCTCCGCGGCGGCCGGCTCGGCTTCAATCTGGTGAAGGTGGGCAGCGTCACTCCGGCCGCGTTCCATCTCTTCCTCCAGGACCATCTCGAGGCGCTGTCTCCCGATCTGATCGAGGCCCTGCGCGTGGCGCCGGCGGTCGACCTGATCCCGGCGCGGCTGGCGCATCAATACGGGATGCTGCCGCTGCGCGTGCGGGATGGCATCCTCGATCTCGCGGTGGCAACCGCCGATGCGGCCATGCTGGTGCCGGCCGTCCAGGAGCTGACCGGCCTGCGCGTCGAGCCGGTGATCTGCCCGCCGGCGTTGATCGCCAAGGCGCTCCACCGGTTCTACCCGTCGGAAATTGAGACCGGCGTGGTCCAGCGCCCTGGCGAGAATCTTCTTCTGTTGACCGATCGCCGACGCGACCTGCGCCCCCTTCTTCCGGAAATGGTACGCGACGATGCGCCGGCCGGCGACTGGCTCCGGGCGATTCTGGCGGAAGGGATTCGCCGCGGCGCCCGCCGGATCCGGATCGAGCCGGGCGGCGGGATGGGGCGGGTCGCCTACGACGGCGCGCTTGTCGAGGGAGCCGCGATCGATCTTCCGAACGGCGCCGCCCCCGGACTGCTGTCGCTGTTGACCGGTCTGGCGGGGATCCTGGCGAGGGGCCGGGTGGCGCCGCGCGAGGGGCGGCTGACGCTTTGTGTCGAGGCGCGCCGCATCCGCGTCTCGATTCTGATGATGCCGGGTCTCGAGGGCGACTCCTGCCGCCTGGATCTGCGCTCGGAGCGGGTCTCACAGGTGACGGACTCCGACCTGTCCGCCGACCTGCCGGACCTGCCGCCGATCCTGCAGGAGTGGAGTCGGGCGCGTCGCGGGGTTCTGTTCCTGGTCGCGCCGGGTCCCGCGGAGAGGGCGGCGGGTCTCTCCGTTCTCCTGAAGCTCCTGGGCGGCCGGCTGCCGACCCGGCTGGCGTGCGCCGACGCCGACGAGATCGCCGGTGTTGCAACGCTCGGATTGTCGCGCGACGATGAGGAGGCCCTGCCGCTCGATGCCCTGGCGGGCCAGGCGATCGAGCGGAACCCCGACCTGATCATCCTTCCGGAGTCATCGCATCCCGGCGCGGTCTCGACCGCGCTCGCCCTCGCGGCCGAGCGTCCCGTGCTCGGCTCTCTGTCGGCCGTGGATGCCTTCGAAGCCGCCGAGCAGCTGGCCTGCCGGTCGGGGAGACAGGTCTGGAACGCCGCACCCCTCCTGGGTTTCCTGGGTGTCCGTCTCATGGAGCGGCTCTGCGAGGCCTGCGCCCGCCCTTTTGATCTGCACGACCTGCTCTCGCCCTGGCCGGGACATCGAAGACCGCCCACCGGAAAATACCTCACCTCGCAGGGATGCGATGCCTGCCGCGGCTCCGGCCAGATCCGCCTCGAGCCGGTCTTCGAGTTCGTGCCCGGGACCTGGCTCGTTTTGACGGGACGGGCGCCGGCGCGGGCCGCCGCGCTGCGCGATCTCGCCGCCCGCGAAGGGCGGCGGACCCTGTTCCACTCGGGGCTGCGCCGCGCCGCCGCCGGCATCGTCGATGTGAAGGAACCGCTGCGTCTGCTGCTGCATGAGCTGGGCTGACGGGGACCGGCTCCGCGGCTCGCTCTGGGCGTCCCTCTCCGGACTGCTGCTGGCGCTCGCTTTCCCGCGCGCCGATCTCGGATTGCTTGGTCTCGCGGCTCTCACGCCGTTCCTCCTCGGTCTGGGGGGTCTGGGGTGGCGTGCCGCCCTCCTGCGCGGCTACCTCTGCGGGTTGACCTTCTTTCTGGTTCTGATCTCCTGGATGCCGCGGGTCATGGTGCGTTACGGCGGTCTGCCGCGCGGCGTCGCCTGGTCGGTTCTGCTCCTGCTCGCTCTCTATCTGGCGACCTACGTCGCGATGTTCGCGCTCCTCCTCGCCGCCGCCTGGAGAGAGCGCGGCCCGATCGCGCTTCTGTCCGCCCCCGTTCTCTGGGTCGGGCTGGAGTTTGCCCGCGAGCATATTTTGACCGGCTTTCCATGGGGCGCCCTGGGGTACACGCAATATCGCAATCTCCCGCTCCTCCAGACGGCGGCCGGCGGCGGCATCTACGCCGTCTCGTTTCTGGTGATGGCGGCGAACGCCGGGTTGGCGCTTTTGATGACGCAGCCGGCGACGCGCCGGGCCCGCTCCGCCGGTCTGCTGCTTCTGTCGTGCGTGGCGGTGGCCGAGGCGGGCGGCCTCCTCCTGCTGCGCGGCGCCCCGGAAAGCCCGGAGTCCGATCGGGTGATGGTGGCGGCGGTGCAGGGGAACGTGCCCCAGGATCGGAAGTGGGTCCCGGGCGAAGAGGCGCGAATCCTCGACGATCTGGTCCGCCTGACCCGGCAGGCGGCGGCGGCCGGCGCGCGGTTGATCGTCTGGCCCGAATCGTCGAGCCCCTTTTCCTTCCGACGACCCGTCGCCGGCCCGGCGTCGGGGCGCCCGGCGGGGGATGGAACCGAGGGGGCGGCGGTGCAGGAGAATCCCGGCTACACCAGGCTGGTCGAAGATCTCGCGCGCGAGCTCGGCGTGTCGCTCATCGCCGGCAGTGTCGATTACACGGTGCGGGACGGGGAGGTGCGGGCACTCAACAGCGCCTTCGCGATCGGTCCGGAGGGAGAGCTCGGTCCCTCCTACGACAAGATTCATCTCGTCCCGTTCGGCGAATACGTCCCGCTTCAGCGTCTGCTCTTCTTCGTGAACCGGATGGCGGGCGGGGCCATCGCCGGCTTTGCTCCGGGACGGCGGTTCGACCCGCTGCCGACCGCGGCCGGCCCGGCGGCGACCACCATCTGTTACGAGGCGATCTTCCCGGGGCTCGTGCGCCGGGTGGCGCGCGACGGCGTCCTGCTGGTCAATATCACGAACGATGCCTGGTTCGGCCGCAGCGCCGCGCCCCGACAGCACCTGGCGATCGCGGTCGTGCGGGCGGTGGAAAATCGCCGCTACCTGCTGCGCGCGGCGAACACCGGGATCAGCGCCCTGGTCGACCCTTACGGCCGCATCCTGGCCGAGACGCCGCTGGAACGGCAGACCGTGCTGCTCGGCCGGCTTGCGCCGCGCCGTCAGCTTTCGCCGTACGCGCGTGCCGGCGATTGGCTGGCGTGGGCCTGTGCTATACTCACGATCCTGCACGCGGCCGCGCATCGCGCGGCGTTTGGGCGCGAGAGCGGCCGGTTTCTCGCGCGGGAGCCGTGACACTCCGATGTCCCGCAACTTCGACCTCGATGAGCTCGTGCGAAGGGTGGAAACCCTGAAGACACGATTCGCGGAGCTCAGGAGGCATCTTTGATCCCGAGGCGCTGACCCGCTCGCTCCAGGCGCTCGAGACCGAGGCCTCCGACCCCGCCCTCTGGAACGATCCGGCCCGGGCCCAGACGACTCTGCAGCGCCGCACCCGCCTCAACGAAGAGCTCGATGCCATCCGCGCTCTCGAGAAGCGGATGGAGGAGGCCCAGGTCTGCGTCGATCTCGCGCGCGAGGGAGAAGAGGTGGAAGCCGATCTGAGGCGCGCCGCCGACGATCTCGCCGGCGCCCTCGACCAGCAGGAGCTGGAGATGATGCTACAGGGGGAGCATGACGGCGCCAACGCTCTCCTGGTGATCCACCCCGGCGCCGGCGGCACCGAGTCTCAGGACTGGGCCGAAATGCTCTACCGGATGTATCTGCGCTGGGCCGAGGCGAAGGGTTTCCGCGTCGAGGCCCTCGACTACCAGGAGGGGGAAGAAGCGGGCCTGAAGAGCGCGACCCTCCTGATCAAAGGGAAGAACGCCTACGGCTTTCTGCGGGCCGAGAGCGGCGTGCACCGGCTGGTCCGCATTTCGCCCTTCGACGCCTCAGGACGCCGCCACACCTCGTTCGCATCGGTCTACGCCTACCCGGAGCTCGAGGACGACATCGAGGTCAAGATCGAGGACAAGGATCTGCGCATCGACACCTATCGCAGCAGCGGCGCGGGCGGCCAGCATGTGAACGTGACCGATTCGGCGGTGCGCGTCACCCATCTCCCGACCGGGATCGTCGTCTCCTGCCAGAACGAACGGTCCCAGCACCGGAACCGCGACATGGCGATGCGCGTCCTGCGCTCCCGTCTTTATGAGATGGAAGAGCGCAAGCGCGACGAAAAACGTGCGGTCGAGGAGGGAGCGAAGAAGGGAATCGACTTCGGAAGCCAGATCCGTTCGTATGTCCTGCAGCCTTATCGCCTGATCAAGGACCACCGCACCGGCTTCGAGGTCGGGGACGTCGATCGGGTCCTCGACGGCAATCTGGACGGCTTCATCCGCGCCTACCTCCTCGGACGCAGCATGGCCGCCAAGGCCGCGGGCGGTTGAACAGCCCGTCCGGCCTCCGGTTGACAGGGTGCCTCCGCGCCGGTATATTGGCACTCGCGAGGATCGAGTGCTAAACAAGAGGCGGGGGC
>WNFM01173958.1_pt1 | contig 24531 bp, 20 predicted proteins | sample 5400271 | NCBI WGS metagenome assembly WNFM01 (sample SAMN13153352, study PRJNA577476) | soil metagenome | isolation source: 60 cm saprolite on Douglas fir-dominated hillslope | place: USA:California | collected 2013-09-17 | reverse complement strand
GGCGGCCATACGCAGGACTACGGCAGCGCGAAGATGGCGATGCGCGCCTGCGCGGCGGCGGACCGCACGGGGCACGCCATGCTCCATACCCTCTACCAGCAGAACGTGCGCGCCAACACCCAGTTCTTCGTCGAGTGGATGGCGCTCGATCTGATCCGCGATCCCCAGGACGGCGCCATCGTCGGCATCACGGCGCTGGAAATGGAAACCGGCGAGCTGTTCATCTTTCAGGCCAAGTCCGTGCTGCTTGCAACCGGCGGCGCAGGGCGCATCTTCTTCAGCTCGACCAATGCGTTCATCAACACCGGCGACGGCCTCGGCATGGCGGCGCGCGCCGGCCTGCCGCTCGAGGACATGGAGTTCTACCAGTTCCACCCCACCGGGGTATACGGCGCCGGCGTCCTGATCACCGAAGGCGTGCGCGGCGAAGGCGGGTATCTGCTCAACAAGGACGGCGAGCGCTTCATGGAGCGCTACGCGCCGAACGCCAAGGACCTTGCAAGCCGCGACGTCGTGTCGCGTGCCATGACTACCGAGATCAAGGAAGGCCGCGGCTGCGGCCCGGACGCCGATCACTTGCTCCTCAAGCTCGACCACCTCGGTCCCGAGGTGATCAACCAGCGTCTGCCGGGAATCCGCGAGATCTCGATCAAGTTCGGCAATGCCGACCCGATCCGCGACCCGATCCCGGTAGTGCCGACCGCGCACTACCAGATGGGCGGCGTCCCGAGCAACTACATGGGGCAGGTGGTCGCGCCTGAAGGCGCGGGCAAGGAGGCGATCGTTCCTGGCCTGTATGCCGCGGGCGAATGCTCCTGCGTCTCGGTGCACGGCGCCAACCGCCTCGGCACCAACTCGCTCCTCGACCTCGTGGTGTTCGGCAAGTCCTCGGGCGAACAGATGATCAAGGACATGCGCCTGCACCCCGCGCCGCACCGCAACCTGCCGAAAGACTCCGGGGAGGCGACGCGCGCGCGGCTGGCGCGCCTCGATTCGGCCACCTCCGGCGAGCGCGTGGTGGACGTGCTCAACGACCTGCGCCGCACGATGCAGGCCCACTGCGGGGTTTTCAGATTTCCCGAAGATCTCGTGAAAGGGGTCGAAAAGGTGAAGGAAATAGCTTCGCGATCCAGACGAACTTTCATTCAGGACAAGTCGAAGGTGTTCAACACCGCCCGGGTGGAAGCATTGGAGCTGGAAAACCTCGTCGAGACCGCGCTGGCGACCATCGTCTCGGCCGAGGCGCGCAAGGAGAGCCGCGGCGCCCAGGCGCGCAGCGATTTTCCGGAGCGCGACGACAAGAACTGGATGAAGCACACGCTGTGGTACAAGGAAGGCAACCGGCTGGACTACAAGCCGGTGCATCTGCGGCCGCTCTCCGTCGAAACCTTTGAACCGAAGGTCCGGACCTACTGAAAACATGAAACTCTCCATTTACCGATACGACCCGGACAAGGACGACAAGCCCTACATGAAGGACTACGAGGTCGCGCTCGAGCACGCCGACCGGATGCTGCTCGATGCGATGGTGAAGGCCAAGGCGCAGGACGACTCGCTGTCGTTCCGGCGCTCGTGCCGCGAAGGCGTTTGCGGCTCGGATGCGGTCAACATCAACGGCAAGAACGGGCTCGCCTGCATCACCAAGGTCGCGGACCTGCCCGAGCACGTGACCCTGCGCCCGCTGCCCGGGCTGCCGGTGATCCGCGACCTGATCGTAGACATGACGCAGTTCTTCAAGCAGTACCACTCGATCAAGCCCTACGTCATCAACAACGACCCGCCGCCGGAGCGCGAGCGGCTGCAGTCGCCCGAAGAGCGCGAGCAGCTGAACGGCCTGTACGAGTGCATTCTGTGCGCCTGCTGCTCGACCTCCTGCCCGTCGTTCTGGTGGAACCCGGACAAGTTCGTCGAGCAGCAGGCGCACAGAATGCACTCGTACAACCTCGAGGATCCGTACCGCCTGTTCCGCTGCCACACCATCATGAACTGCGTCGACGTCTGCCCGAAGAACCTCAATCCCACGCGGGCCATCGGGCATATCAAGGAGCTGATGGTCAAGCGCTCCGTGTAATGAACCCCTATCAAGAAAATAAGCTCCTCTGGAAATGCAGGCGCGGGCTGCTTGAACTGGATCTGGTGTTGCAGAGATTCCTTCCCCACGTGGAGGAAAGAGACCTGGATTCGCTGAATCAGATTCTTGAACTCCAGGACAACGACCTCTGGGATATCGTGGTCGGCCGCAGCGACCGATATGATCCTCATTTGAGCGAAATCGTGGCGCGCCTCCGCGCCGCCTAGCACGAAGGACCGACCATGGCCGACAAGAACGCCACCCTCAAGCTGCCCGACGGCAAGACCCTGGAGTTTCCGGTCCTTTCCGGAAGCATCGGTCCCGATGTCGTGGATATCCGGACGCTTTACGGCAAGTCGGGCGCCTTCACGTACGACCCGGGCTATCTGTCGACGGCGAGCTGCAGCTCCCGGCGACGCCGGGGTGCTGCTCTACCGCGGCTACCCGATCGAGCAGCTCGCTCAGCACTGCGATTTCCTCGAGGTGTGCTACCTGCTGCTGAACGGCGAGCTCCCCGACCGCAAGCAGAAGGAAGAATTCGTGGGCATCGTCACCCACCACACCATGGTGCACGAGCAGCTGGCGCGCCTGTACCAGGGGTTCCGCCGCGATGCGCACCCGATGGCCGTGATGGTAGGCGTGGTCGGCGCGCTGTCGGCGTTCTATCACGACGCGCTTAACATCAACGACCCGCAGCACCGCATCATCTCGGCGTTCCGCCTGGTCGCCAAGATGCCGACCATCGTCGCCATGTCCTACAAGTACTCGATCGGCCAGCCGTTCGTGTACCCGAGGAACAACCTGTCCTATACCGCTAACTTCATGCGGATGATGTTCGCCGTGCCGGCCGAGGAGTACAAGGTGAACGACGTGCTGGTGCGCGCCATGGACCGGATCTTCATCCTGCACGCCGACCACGAGCAGAACGCCTCGACCTCTACGGTGCGGCTGTCGGGGTCCTCGGGCGCGAACCCCTACGCGTGCATCGCAGCGGGCATCGCCTGTCTGTGGGGCCCGGCGCACGGCGGCGCCAACGAGGCCTGCCTCGAGATGCTCGAGGAGATCGGCGACGTGTCGAAGATCCCCGAGTTCATCAAGAAGGTGAAGGACAAGAACTCGGGCGTGCGCCTGATGGGCTTCGGCCACCGCGTCTACAAGAACCACGACCCGCGCGCGAAGCTGATGCGCGAGACCTGCCACGAGGTGCTGGACGAGCTCGGCCTGCACAACGACCGCCTGTTCAAGCTCGCGCTGGCCCTGGAGAAAATCGCGCTCGAAGACGAGTACTTCGTATCCCGGAAGCTGTATCCGAACGTCGATTTCTATTCGGGCATCGTGCAGCGCGCGCTGGGTATCCCGGTGGCGATGTTCACCTGCATTTTCTCCCTGGCGCGCACGGTGGGCTGGATCGCGCAGTGGCAGGAGATGATCTCGGACCCGGAATACAAGATCGGCCGGCCGCGCCAGCTCTACAAGGGCCCGACCAAGCGCGACGTGAAGCCGCTCGACAAGAGGTAGGCGATCATGAGCGAGATGAAGCAGTTCCTCGATAATTCCTATCTCTTCGGCGGCAATGCGCCGTTCATCGAGGAGCTCTACGAGAAGTACCTGGTGAATCCGCAATCGGTGCCTGAGGAGTGGCGCGACTACTTCGACCGCATGCAGGTGCTCCCGGGCAGCGCCACCAAGGACGTGGCGCACGCGCCCGTAGTGGAATCCTTCGTGCAAAGGGCAAAGCGGGGCGAGTTCGGCGCGGCACGCACCCTGCCGACCGAGACCCTGACGCCCGAGCGCCTGCAGGTCGCGGCGCTTCTGCTGGTCACCGCGTACCGCATCGCCGGCTCGCGCTGGGCGACGGTGGATCCGCTCAAGCGCATGCCGCGGCCGAGCGTTCCCGAGCTCGAGCCGGCCTACTACGATCTTTCGGAGGCCGACCTCGACCACACGGTGAATGCCGGGTCGTTCGTCGGCCTGGACAGAACTTCATTAAGAACTCTCATTCAGGCGCTGCGGGATACCTACTGTCGCAACGTCGGCTTCGAGTACATGTTCATCGGCGAGCGCGCCCAGCGCCAGTGGATCCAGGAGCGGATCGAGCCGGTGCGCGGCGCGCCGAAGCCCTCGACGGAGCAGCAGAAGCACCTGCTGCAGAAGCTCACCGAGGCGGAGCACCTCGAGCGCTACCTGCACACTCGCTATGTCGGGCAGAAGCGCTTCTCGCTGGAGGGCGGCGAGAGCCTCATCCCGTCGATCGACGATCTGATCCAGCGCGCCGGCGGCAACGGCGTGCAGGAGATCGTGATCGGCATGGCGCATCGTGGCAGGCTGAATGTGCTGATCAATGTGCTCGGCAAGATGCCGCAGGACCTGTTCCTCGAGTTCGAGGGCAAGCATGGGAACGAGCTGCCCTCGGGCGACGTGAAATACCACAACGGCTTCTCCTCCGACATCACCACGGCGGGCGGGCCGGTCCACCTGTCGCTGGCGTTCAACCCCTCGCATCTGGAGATCGCGAATCCGGTCGTCGAGGGGAGCGTGCGGGCGCGTCAACGCCGCCGCGACGATAAAACCGGCGACCAGGTGCTGCCGATCCTGGTGCACGGCGACGCCGCCTTCGCGGGGCAGGGCGTGGTAATGGAGACGCTCAACCTCTCGGGAACCCGCGGCTACGGCACCGGAGGAACCGTTCATCTGATCGTGAACAACCAGATCGGCTTCACCACCTCGGACCCGCGCGACTCGCGCTCGACGATCTACTGCACCGACGTCGCCAAGATGGTCGAGGCGCCGATCTTCCACGTCAACGGCGACGACCCCGAGGCGGTGCTGTTCATCACCCAGCTCGCGCTCGACTTCCGCCAGACCTTCCACAGGGACGTAGTGATCGACATCGTCTGCTTCCGCAAGCTCGGCCACAACGAGCAGGACGAGCCTGCGGTCACGCAGCCGCTGATGTACAAAAAGATCACGCAGCATCCCGGCACGCGCAAGCTCTACGCCGACAAGCTCGTGGCGCAGGGCGTGGTCGGCGCCGACGAGCCCGAGCAGATGATCAAGAAGTACCGCGAAACGCTCGATACCGGGAAGCAGACGGTGAGCCCGGTGCTGTCCAACTTCAAGAGCAAGTTCGCGGTCGACTGGGCGCCGTTCCTGAATTCCAAGTGGACCGACGCGGCGGAAACGCATGTGCCAATGGGAGAATTGCAGCGCCTCGCCGGTCGGGTGACCGCGATACCCGAAGGATTCAAGCTCCATCCGACGGTGGCGCGCGTGATCGAGGCCCGCAAGCAGATGGCCGAAGGCAAGCTGGCGGTCGACTGGGGAATGGCGGAGACGCTCGCCTACGCGTCGCTGCTCTCGAACGGCTACGACGTGCGGCTCTCGGGCCAAGACTCGGGGCGCGGCACTTTCGCTCACCGCCACGCGGTGCTGCACGACCAGGACCGCGAGCGCTGGGACGCGGGCTCGTATACGCCGCTGCAGAACGTCGGCAAGGACCAGGGCGATTTCCTGGTAATCGACTCGGTGCTTTCGGAAGAGGCGGTGCTCGGCTTCGAGTACGGCTTCTCCACGGCGGAGCCCAACGCGCTCGTCATCTGGGAGGCGCAGTTCGGCGACTTCGCCAACGGGGCGCAAGTCGTCATGGATCAGTTCATCAGCTCGGGCGAGACCAAGTGGGGCCGCGTCTGCGGGCTGACGCAATTCCTGCCGCACGGCTATGAAGGGCAGGGGCCCGAGCACTCCTCGGCGCGCCTCGAGAGATACCTGCAGCTGTGCGCCGAGCACAACATGCAGGTCTGCGTGCCGACCAACGCGGCGCAGATCTTTCACCTGCTGCGGCGCCAGATGCTGCGCCCGTTCCGCAAGCCCCTGGTGGTGATGACACCGAAGTCGCTGCTGAGAAAGAAGGAGGCCGCATCGCCGATCCAGGAGCTGGCGAACGGCTCCTTCCAGACCGTGATCCCCGAGATCGAAGCGCTCGAGCCGAAGGAAGTGAAGCGCATCGTCGCCTGCTGCGGCAAGGTCTACTATGATTTGATCTCAAAGAGAACCGAGACCAAGAAGACCGATATCGCGATCATCCGGGTGGAGCAGCTGTATCCGTTCCCGCACAAGCAGTTCGAGGCCGAGATCAAGCGCTATCCGAATGCCGCGGAGGTCGTGTGGTGCCAGGAAGAGCCGCAGAACCAGGGCGCGTGGTACCAGACCGCGCACTACCTGCGCGAGAACATGCGCGACGACCAGAAGCTGCACTACGCCGGCCGGCCGGCCTCCGCGTCACCGGCTGGAGGATACAAGGCGCGCCATGACGAGAGACAAAAGGCCCTTGTCGAGCAAGCTCTCGGCAAATTTAAGCAATGACTTAGAAAAATCACATCCGTTCGACTAACGTCGAACGGCAACTTTAACCCGGCGAGTTACTCGCTGGTTTTTCTTAACCCGGGAAAGGCTAAGCCGGAACCGGGGAAAAACTGAACGGGAGCAGAGATGATCATTGAGGTGAAGGTGCCGCAGCTTTCCGAGTCGGTCTCGGAGGCGACGCTGCTGGATTGGCACAAGAAGGAAGGCGAGAAAGTCTCGCGCGACGAGAACCTGATCGAGATCGAGACCGACAAGGTGGTCCTCGAGCTGCCCGCTCCCGCGGACGGCGTTCTGGTGAAAATCGTCAAGGGAAACCGCAGCTCGGTCGGCTCCGGCGACGTCATCGCGCAGATCGACACCGAAGCAAAGGCGGGTGTTGCTGCTCCTTCAGTCTCACCGGAGAAACCAGGGGCCGCGACTGAAAAAGCGAAATCTCCTCCTCCTGTCATGCCCGCGGCGCAGAAGATCGCGGCTGAAAAGGGCATCGACACCGCCAAGGTCCAAGGCACGGGGCGCGATGGGCGCGTGACCAAGGGCGACGTGCTTTCACAAACAGAAAAAAAATCTGTGGAAATTCAAAAAGCACCGTTGCAGCAGCCCCCACCCCCCATCAACGTGGACAAGCTGCTGTCCGGCCGGCCGGAGCAGCGCGTGCCGATGTCACGCTTGCGCCAGCGCGTGGCCGAGCGCCTGGTCATGGCGCAGCACACCGCGGCGATCCTCACCACGTTCAACGAAGTGAACATGGCGCCGGTGATGGAGATGCGCAAGAAATACCAGGAGCGCTTCGAGAAGGAGCACGGCACGCGCCTCGGGTTCATGTCGTTCTTCGTCAAGGCGGCGGTGCACGCCCTGAAGCGCTTCCCGGTGGTCAACGCCTCGATCGACGGCAACGACATCGTCTACCACGGCTATTTCGACGTCGGCGTCGCGGTGGGCAGCCCGCGCGGACTGGTGGTGCCGATCCTGCGCGATGTCGACCGCATGAGCTTCGCCGAGATCGAGAAGAAGATCGGCGACTTCGGCAAGCGTGCGCAGGACGGCAAGCTCGGCATCGAGGAGCTCACCGGCGGCACCTTCTCGATCTCCAACGGCGGCGTCTTCGGTTCGATGCTCTCGACGCCGATTCTCAACCCGCCGCAGTCGGCGATCCTTGGAGTGCATGCCACCAAGGACCGCGCGGTTGTCGAGAACGGCCAGGTGGTGGTGCGGCCGATGAACTACCTCGCGCTGTCCTACGATCACCGCATCATCGACGGCCGGGAAGCCGTTTTGTTTTTGGTAAGCATTAAAGAAGCACTGGAAGACCCGGCGCGCCTCATCCTGGAAATATAAGGAGACGCCCCGGATGGACTCCTTTGATGTGATCGTGATCGGCGGCGGCCCGGGCGGCTACATCGCCGCGATACGGGCAGGCCAGCTGGGCCTGAAGACCGCTTGCGTGGACGAATGGCGCGGCGCCGACGGCAAGCCCGCGCTCGGCGGGACCTGCACCAACGTGGGCTGCATCCCGTCCAAGGCGTTGCTGCAGTCCTCGGAGAACTTCGAGCACGCCGGCCACCATTTCGCCGAGCACGGGGTGAAGGTCAAGGGCCTCGAGCTCGACCTCGCGCAGATGCTCAGGCGCAAGGACAAGGTCGTCAAGTCGAGCAACGACGGCGTGCTCTACCTGTTCAAGAAGAACAAAGTGACGTTTTTCCATGGGCGTGCGGGCTTTGAGAAGGCGGCGCCCGACGGTTATGAAGTCGCCATTGAAAAACAAACCATAAAGGCGAAGAACGTCATCATCGCCACCGGCTCGAACCCCCGCGCGCTGCCGGGAGCGGACTTCGACGAGAAGCTGATCCTGAGCAATACCGGCGCGCTTGCGATTCCGGAGGTGCCCAGGCGGCTGGGCGTGATCGGCGCCGGGGTCATCGGGCTGGAGATGGGTAGCGTCTGGCGCCGGCTTGGGGCCGATGTAACGATCCTCGAAGCCTTGCCGAGTCTTCTGGGAGCGGCCGATGAACAAGTCGCGAAGGAGGCTGCGAAGATTTTCTCGAAGCAAGGCCTCAAGATCGAGCTTGGGGTGAGGATCTCGAAGGTATCTCAATCAAAGAAAAACGTTATTGTTCAATATAATACGTCTGATAACTCAACTAAAACCTTGGAGTTCGACAAGTTGGTTGTCTCGATAGGAAGGGCGCCGAACACAGAAGGACTCAACGCAGCCGCCGTCGGCCTGAAGCTCGACGAGCGCGGCTTCGTCGCGGTGGACGAGCGCTGCCGCACGAACCTGCCGGGCGTCTGGGCGATCGGCGATGTGGTGCGCGGCCCGATGCTGGCCCACAAGGCGGAAGAGGAAGGAGTGGCCGTAGCCGAGCGGATCGTCGGCCAGAAGCCGCACGTCGACTTCAATCTGGTGCCCTGGGTGATCTACACCGCGCCGGAAATCGCGTGGGTCGGCAAGACCGAGGAGCAGCTGAAGGCTGAAGGCGTGGAATACCGCACGGGAACGTTCCCCTTCTCGGCCAATGCGCGGGCGCGGGCCCTGGGCGAGACGGGCGGGTTGGTTAAATTTGTCTCGGACGCGAAAACAGATGAAATCCTTGGCGTGCACATCATCGGCCCGTTCGCGGGCGAGCTGATCGCGGAGGCCGCGGTGGCGATGGCGTTCCGCGCCTCCAGCGAGGACATCGGCATCATCTGCCATGCTCATCCCTCCCTGTCGGAGGCGATGAAGGACGCCGCTCTCGCCGTGGACAAACGGGCATTGAATATTTGATGCCGGACGTTCGGTCGCTTTACCGGGAGAACCTGGCGAGGCGAGGCTTCCTGTCGGATCCGTCACAGCAGCGCGCGGTCGACCGCCTGCAGCAGCTCTACGAGGAGTGGAGCGAGTACAAGAAAAAGCGGAGCAATGCGCTGAGGCGGCTGCTGGTCAGGCCGCCGCTGCCCAAGGGCGTGTATCTCTGGGGCCCGGTGGGCCGCGGCAAGAGCTTCCTGATGGACAGCTTCTACCTCTGCGTGCCATTGGTGAGGAAGCGCCGCGTGCACTTCCACCATTTCATGCGCGAGATCCATCGCGAGCTCGACGCGCTGAAGGGCAGGGAAGACCCCATCGCCGCGGCTGCGGAGAGGACGGCACGACGCTACAGGTTGATCTGCTTTGATGAATTTCATGTGAGCGACATCGCCGATGCCATGATCCTCGGCCGCTTCCTCGAGCAGGCGATGGAGCGCGGCGTCGAGTTCGTGATGACCTCCAACTACCATCCCGACCAGCTCTATCCGAATGGGCTGCAGCGCGAGCGCTTCCTGCCCGCCATCGAAGCGTTGAAGGCCCGGCTCGACGTGATCGGCGTGGATAACGGCACCGACTACCGGCGGCTGAAGATGGAGCGGCTGCAGGTCTACCACATCAATGATGAAAAGATTTTAGAAACAATTTTTTCGGACCTGAAGGACGTTGAGGAAGAGCACCATCCGCTCGACGTGGAAGGCCGGCAGATTCCTTACCGCAAGCGCGCGGGCGGGCTGGTGTGGTTCGATTTCGCGGTGCTGTGCGGAGGGCCTCGTTCCTACGCCGACTACGTCGACCTGGCGCGGCGCTTCCACACCGTGATCCTGTCGGGCGTGCCGCGCCTTTCGCCGAAGAACGCCGACGCCGCGCGGCGCTTCACCTGGCTGGTCGATGTGTTCTACGATGACCGGGTCAAGATGATCGTGTCGGCCGAGGCCCAGCCGGAGGCGCTGTTCCCGGAAGGCGAGAACAGCGCCGAGTTCCAGCGCACCGTCAGCCGGCTGCACGAGATGCAGTCGGTGCAGTACCTGCAAAGCGAGCGGAGGAAACCCAGTGGAGAAAGCGTTGCAAAAGTTCAAGGCATTCAAGCTCACTGAGGCCGACAAGAAGGTTCGCGCCGAGTTCGTCGAGTGCAGCCTCGACGACCTGGACCCGGGCGACGTGGTGGTGCGCGTCGCCTACTCGGACGTGAACTACAAGGACGCGCTGGCCGCGACCGGAAAGGGCAGGATCCTGCGGCGCGCCTCGTGCATCGGCGGCATCGATTTCTCCGGAACCGTCGTGTCCTCGGGCGATTCTCGCTTTACGAAGGGCGACGCGGTCCTCGGCGTCGGATTCGATCTTGGTGTCGCGCACCACGGCGGCTATTCGGAATACGCGCGGGTGCCGGGCGACTGGCTCGTCAAGCTGCCGCAGGGCATGACGCTGTGGGACGCGATGGCCTTCGGCACGGCCGGGTTCACCGCGGGCATCGCGATAGTGCGCATGGAGCACAACGGCCTGAAGCCGGCCAACGGCCCGGTGATCGTGAACGGCTCGACCGGCGGCGTCGGCTCGATCGCCGTGTCCTCCCTGGCGAAATTGGGATACCACGTGGTCGCCTTGACCGGAAAACCCGGCGAGGCCGACTGGCTCAAGAAGATCGGCGCCCGGGAAATCAGGCTGCGATCCGAACTTGATTTGACAAAGATCAAGCCGCTGGACAAGGCCACCTGGGCCGGCGCGGTGGATAATCTGGGCGGGGATGTCCTTGCATGGATGGCGAGCACCATGAAGGTGAACGGCGTGATAGCGTCGATCGGCCTGGCGGCGAGCGCGAACCTCACCACTACGGTGATGCCTTTCATCCTGCGCGGCGTATCGCTTCTCGGCATCAACTCGAGCGATAGCCCGTCGCCCGAGCTGCGGCGCGAGGTATGGCGCCGGCTGGCGACCGACCTGCGCCCTCCGGCCCTCAAGGAGATCGCCCAGACGGTACCTTTCGACGAGCTGCCGTCGGTCTTCGACCGCTTCTTCAACGCGCAGATCCGCGGCCGTATCGTCGTGGATCTGGCTTCCTGATGGCGCAGGGAAGCGACATTCCCGACAAGAAGGTCCTGATCGTCGACGACTCGAAGTTCGTCCGCACCACCTTCAACCGCATCCTCAGCACGTCCTTCGCGGTGCGCGAATGCGCCGACGGCGAGGCCGGCTGGCAGGCGATCGAGACCGATTCCTCCATCGTAATGGTGGTCTCCGACATCGACATGCCGAAGCTCGACGGCTTCGACCTGCTCGAGCGCGTGCGCGGCTCGAAGGACCCGCGCATCAAGTCGCTGCCGATCATCATCATCTCGGGCAACCAGAACGAGGCGGCGAAGAAGCGCGCGCGCGACATCGGAGCGAACGATTTCATCGCCAAGGAAGCCGACGCGCCCGAAGTGCTTTCCAGGATCGACAACCTGCTGCGCCTGGTCAAGGCGAGCAACGATCTCGAGGCGAACAAGCAGGTGCTGGAGCAGACTGTCACCCACGACTCGCTTACCGGCACCTTCACGCCGCACTACCTGATGACGGAAGGGCGCAAGCATTATGCGCACGCGCGCCGCCACGGCGGCCTGCTCTCGGTGATGGCGTTCCGCATCGACAGCTACCCCGAGGTGGCGCAGAAGGTCGGCAAGGAGGTAGCCGACCAGCTGCTGGCGCGGATCGCGAAGCTGGTGAGCGGCAGCCTGCGCGCCGAGGACTCGATCGGCCGCGCCGCCGAGACCACCTTCGTCGTGATCTCCACGGGCGCCGGCGCGTCGCAGGTGATGTCGTTCACGCGCCGCCTTTACGAGCAACTGAAAAACGCACAGGTCGCCTACCGCGGCCAGCCGCTGAAGATCCTTTCGAGCTTCGGCGTCGCCTCGCTCGCCCAGGACACCGCCAACTCCATCGAAGACCTCATCAAGCTGGCGCTGCAGCGGCTGCAGCGCGCGGGCGCGAGCAAGGGGGAGCGTATCGTCGGCGCAGAGGAGATCGTCGTGGTGAAGCCGGCCACGCTGCCGAGCGACATCGAGCGCGCGCTGCAGGTGCTCGAGCGCGCGACCGTCGACCGCCTGGGCGACGCCGCCAACGAGATCCTGTCGCGGCTGAACAGCATCGGCGCGCTCCTGAAGAGCAAGCAGAAATAGCGTGGCTTCCTACAGGGATTTCCACCGGCGCTCGATCCGGGACCGGGAAAATTTCTGGGCCGAACAGGCGAAGCTGATCCATTGGCACAAGAAGTTCGACCAGGTGCTCGACTATTCACGGCCGCCGTTCGCGCGCTGGTTCGTCGGCGGCCAGACCAACCTGTGCCACAACGCCGTCGACCGGCATCTTGCCGACAGGGGAAATCAAAAGGCGTTGGTCTGGATTTCAACTGAGGTGAATGAAGAGAAGAGCTTTACTTTCGGAGAGCTGTTCGCCGAGGTGAACCGCGCTGCGGCGCTGATCGAGTCGCTCGGCGTGAAGCGGGGCGACCGCGTGATCGTCTACATGCCGATGATCCCCGAAGCCTGCTTCGCCATTCTCGCCTGCGCGCGCATCGGCGCGATTCATTCGGTGGTGTTCGGCGGTTTCGCCGCGGCGAGCCTCGCGGCGCGCATCGACGACGCCCGGCCGGCACTGATGATCACCGCCGACGGCGGCAGCCGCATGGGCAAGGCGGTGCTCTACAAATCGCTGGTGGACGAAGCCCTCAAGCTCTCCAAGCATCCGCCGGCGAAGGTCTTGCTTTTCAACAGAGGATTGGACCCTTCTCTATCTCTGGTGAAGGGCAGGGACGTGGATTGGAAGGAACTGTCCAAAGGGCAGGGCAAATCCGTCGATTGCGCGTGGCTCGAGTCGAACGAGCCTTCCTACATCCTCTATACCTCGGGTACGACCGGACACCCGAAGGGCGTGCAGCGCGACGTAGGCGGATACGCGGTCGCGCTCGCTGCGTCGATGAAGCACATCTTCTGCGGCAACCCGGGCGAGACCATGTTCACCACGTCCGACATCGGCTGGGTGGTGGGGCACTCCTACATCATCTACGCGCCGCTCATCGCCGGGATGACCACGATCATGTACGAGGGCGTGCCGATCCGCCCGCCACAAGGCGTCGGTGATGTTCTCGGCGCCGACGGCCGTGCGTGTGCTGAAAAAGCAGGATCCGGCGTATCTCAAGAAGTACGATGTGTCCTCGCTGCGGCACCTGTTCCTCGCGGGCGAGCCGCTCGACGAGCCGACGCATACCTGGATCACGCAGGCGCTCGGCCGGCCGGTGATCGACCATTACTGGCAGACCGAGACCGGCTGGCCGCTGCTCTCGGCGCACCCCGGCGTGGAGCAGACGCCCCTGAAGATGGGCTCGCCGAGCTTCCCGGTTTACGGCTACGACGTGCGGCTGCTGCACGAGGTGACCGGCAAGCCGGTCGGCGACGGCGAAAAGGGCGTGGTGGCGATCGCGCCGCCGCTGCCGCCGGGCTGCATGTCGACGGTGTGGGGCGACGACGAGCGCTTCGTGAATACCTATTTCAAGGACTTCAAGGGCCAGCTGATCTATTCGACCTTCGACTGGGGGATTCGCGACAGGGAAGGTTACTACTTCATCCTCGGACGCACCGACGATGTCATCAATGTCGCAGGCCACCGCCTCGGCACCCGGGAAATCGAGGAAGCGGTTAGCATGCATCCCAACATCGCCGAGTGCGCGGTGGTGGGCGTAGCCGACGCGCTCAAAGGACAGATGCCTTTGGCTTTTGCCGTTGCGAAAGATGTATCAAAACTGGATTCGCCCGAGGGAAGGAGAGAGCTTGAAAGACAGGTTCTGGAAACCGTGGACAAGCAGCTTGGTGCCATCGCGCGGCCGAAGGCCGTTTACTTCGTGACGCTGCTGCCCAAGACCCGCTCGGGCAAGACTCTGCGCCGCGCGATCCAGGCGCTCGCCGAGGGGCGCGATCCGGGCGATCTCACTACCATCGAGGATCCGGGCGCGCTCGAACAAATAAAACAGGCATTGCGCTGATGAAAACAAAACCCATACTGACGCTGGAGGACTGCCGCAAGATTTCCGCTGCTGCAGAGGCCGAGGCGGCGAGGAACAACTGGATCGTCAGCATCGCGATTCTGGACGATGGCGGCCATCCGCTGCACTTCGTGCGGATGGACGGATCGACGCCAGCCAACGCCGAGATCGCCCAGCTCAAGGCGCGCACCGCGGCGCTCACGCGCCGCTCATCGAAGTTGTGGGAGGATCGTGTGGCGGGAGGGCGGATGGTGATGCTGAAAATGCCGGTGCTTCCCGTGCAAGGCGGCCTGCCGATCCTGGTGGAAGGCGTTTGCGTTGGAGCCGTCGGCGTCTCGGGAGTCCAGTCGCACGAGGACGAGCAGATCGCCGAGGCCGGCATCAAAACCCTTAAATAGTCGAGGAGAGAGCGATGAACTCAGCAGTTCTACCCCTGGTGGGCCGGATCCTGATCGCAGCGCTGTTCCTACCGGCGGGCATCGGCAAGGCCATGGCCTTCGCCGGCACCGCGGGCTACATGGCCAAAGTCGGCTTCCCCGGGGCCCTCGCCATCGCGATCGAGGTGGGCGGCTCGATCATGCTGATCCTCGGCTGGAAAACGCGCTGGGCGGCCTGGGCTCTGGCGATCTTCGTGGTCGTGGCGACGCTCGCCGCGCACCGCTTCTGGGAATTCGACGTCTCGCAGGCGATGAACCAGCGCAACCACTTCTTCAAGAACCTCGCCGTCGTCGGCGGCCTGCTGCTGCTCGCCGCATTCGGCCCGGGATCGGTGTCGGTCAGGAAGAGTTAGCGCCGCCCGTCCAGAAGCTGAAACGAAAAAGGGGCTCGACGGCCCCTTTTCTTTTTGCGCGACTATCTTCCTATTTGAGGCCCGCAGCCGCTATGCCGGCCATCGCTGCCTGCGCATCCTGGTCGGAATTGGCGCCGCTTACGCCGACCCCGCCGATGACGCGCCCGTTGGCCATGATCGGGGCTCCGCCCTCGATCGGCGTCGCTCCAGTCAGGCCGAGAAGCGCGACGCGGCCTTTGGCGATGCCGTCCTCGAATGCCTTGCTCGGACGGCGGAACATCGCAGCGGTCTTCGCCTTGTCGAGAGCGATTTGAATGCTCGCGGTTTGCGTGTCGTCCATGCGCTCGAAGTACACCGGGAAGCCGTGGTTGTCGACGATCGAGATCGCCATGCGCCAGCCGTTCTTCTTCGACTCGGCAGCGGCGCCGGCGGCGATCTTCTTCGCCTGCTCGACGGTAATCTCCGGGCCGTAGGGCGGCCGCTCCTGGGCCGAGACGAGCCCTGCGAACAGTGCGGCACTGAAAAATGCGGCAACTTTGCTGAGTGACATGCTTTCCTCCTCCAGTGGTGGGTGAACTAAGGCAGCGCGACTATACGCCGGTCGCGCAGGCTATCGATGTCCTGGGGTGAACAGCCGAGCTCGGCCAACAATTCCCGGCCGTGCTGCCCGACTTCGGGCGGATCGGCGCGCTTGGGCAGGCGCTCGCCGTCAAGCTCGAGGGGTAACGCCGGCACGTGGAGGGTCTTTCCCGAAACCCGGATCTCCATGAGTCCGCCGAAGGCGTTGAGATGCGGGTCGTCGAGCAGGTCCCAGGGCTTGGCGATCGGGGCGAAGGGCAGGCCGATCTGTTCGAGCTTCGCGGCCAGGCTTTTCTGGTCGTATTTCCTTATCAGAGAGGAAAGCGCCGGCAAGAGCCAGCTGCGCTCCTTGACGCGCTGGCCGTTGGTCATCAGCCGCGCATCGCTCTTCAGGTCCGGCGCGCCGAACTCGCGGCAGAAGACCTCCCATTGCGTGTCGGTGACCACGCCGACGAAGAGGCGCCCCCCGTCCGCGGTCTCGAAGATGTCGTACACACCCCAGGCCGGGCGCTTGACCGACATCGGCGGCGGCGCTTCGCCGGTGAGCTCGTACTGCGCGATGTGCTGCGCGACGAGGTAAGCCGTGCTTTCGAAAAGCGAGCTCGTGACGCGCTTACCGCGTCCGCTGGTTTCGCGCTCGCGCAGCGCCGCGAGTATTCCGATCGCGGCGAAAGTGCCGCCCATGATGTCGATTACCGAGGAGCCGGCGCGCAGCGGTCGATCGGGCAGGCCGGTCATGTAGGCGAGGCCGCCCATCATCTGCGTCACTTCGTCGAGCGCGAGGCGATGCTCGTAGGGTCCCTTGAGGAAGCCCTTGAGCGAGCAATAGATGAGCTTCGAATTTTCTTTCTGTAATTTTTCATACGAAAAACCCAGCCGGCCGAGCGCGCCGGGACGGAAGTTCTCGGTGAGAACGTCCGATGTCCTTATCAATTTCAAAACCAATTCCTTGCCCTCGGGGTGGGCGAGGTCGACCGCCAGGCTTTTCTTGTTGCGGTTGAAGATCGGGAAAAAGCCGGCGCCGGCGGCTTCGAGGCGGCGCGTGTTGTCGCCCGCCAGCGGCTCGACCTTGATGACCTCGGCGCCGAGATCGGCGAGCACCAGGCCGCAGGAAGGTCCCATCACCATGTGCGCGAACTCGACCACGCGCACACCGTCAAGCGGCAGCACGAAATCCTTTTGGCAGGCCGGCTAGCGGCGTATGTCCGTAGATCGGCTCGTCGGGAATGCCTTTCACGAGGATCGCCCTTGCGGCAAAAAGCTTTTCCATGCTGATGCCGGTCGCGATACCCATGCTCTCGAACATGAACACCAGGTCCTCGGTGATCACGTTGCCGCTCGCGCCCGGTGCGAAGGGGCAGCCGCCGAGACCGCCCATGGAGCTGTCGAAGTTGCGCACGCCGACTTCATATGCCGCCAGCGCATTGGCGATACCGAGCCCGCGCGTATTGTGAAAGTGCGCGCCCTCGAGCTTTTGCCCGATTTCCTCTTTTACAAGAGAAAAAAGTCTTTTCACTTGAGCCGGATTTGCGTATCCGACCGTGTCGGCGAGAGCTACCGCATCGCAAAACTCGGCGAGCGCAACGGCGATTCGCACGACCTCTTCTTCGGCAACCTCACCCTGCAGGGTGCAGCCGAAGGCGGTCGACACGGCGCCTTCGATTTCGACGGGGAGTTTCAGCTCGGCGCAACGGCGCACTTCCTCGATCATCCGGTCAGGCGTCATGCGCACGTTCGACTCGCTGTGGGCGCGGCTCGCCGATACGGGAAACGTTATCTTGTGGGCGCCGGCCTCGACCGCGCGCTGGAAGCCCTTCAGGTTCGGCGCCAGCGCCACGACTTTCAGGCCGGGAAGGGTTCTCGCGAACGCGACTATGTCGGCGGTGTCGGCCATCGCCGGTATGAGCTTCGCCGGGACGAAAGAGCCGACCTCGATCTCGCGCAGCCCTGCGGCGGCGAGCGCGCCGATCCAGGCCTTCTTCGCCTCGGTGGGCATCAGGTGCTTCGCGTTCTGCAGCCCGTCGCGCGGGCCGACCTCGCAGATATGCACTTGCGGCATGGAGGAATTCTAGCTTGCCTGGACTGCGGCCGCGGCCAGCCCGTTACGCCGCAGTAACTGGAATCTTCAACTCAACGATCTTCCTCTGCCATTCAGCCGGACCGGTGTTGTGGACGGATACGCCGTTGGCGTCGACCGCAACGGTGACCGGCATGTCCTGCACCTCGAACTCGTAGATCGCCTCCATGCCGAGGTCCTCGAAGGCCAGCACGCGCGACTTGCGGATCGCCTTCGCGACCAGATACGCGGCGCCGCCGACCGCCATCAGGTAGGCCGCCTTGTGCTTGCGGATCGCCTCGATCGCGGCAGGCCCGCGCTCCGCCTTGCCGATCATCGCAATCAGCCCCGTCCTGGAGAGCATCATCTCGGTGAACTTGTCCATGCGCGTAGACGTCGTCGGGCCCGCAGGCCCCACGACCTCGTCGCGTACCGGGTCGACCGGCCCGACGTAGTAGATGACGCGGTTCCTGAAGTCGACGGGAAGAGGCTTCTTGCTCTCGAGGAATTCCTGGATTCGCTTGTGAGCCGCGTCGCGGCCGGTAAGAAGCCATCCTGAAAGCAGAAGTCTCTGGCCTGGTTTCCAGGCCGCGACTTCCTCCTTCGTCAAGCGATTCAAATCGACTTTTCTTGAATTCGCGTCCGGAGTCCAGGTGACGTCGGGCCAGTCCGAAATCTTCGGCTCCTCGAATTCCGCCGACCCCGAGCCGTCGAGCACGAAATGCGCGTGCCGCGTCGCGGCGCAATTCGGGATCATCGCCACCGGCCGGTTGGCGGCGTGCGCCGGGTAAGTCCTGATCTTGACGTCGAGCACCGTCGACAGGCCGCCCAGCCCCTGCGCGCCGATGCCGAGCGCATTGACCTTGTCGTAGAGCTCGATGCGCAGCTCCTCGACCTTGCTCTTCGGGCCGCGCGCCTTGAGATCGGCCATGTCGATCGGCTCCATCAGCGCTTCCTTGGCCATGAGCATGGCCTTCTCCGCGGTGCCCCCGACGCCGATGCCGAGCATTCCCGGCGGGCACCAGCCCGCGCCCATGGTGGGAACCGTCTTCAGCACCCACTCGGCGATCGAGTCAGAGGGATTGAGCATCACGAATTTCGACTTGGCTTCCGAGCCGCCGCCTTTCGCGGCGACGTCCACCTCGAGCTTGTCGCCCGCGACCATCTGCACGTTGATAACGGCGGGGGTGTTGTCCTTGGTGTTTTTCCTGCCGAAGTCCGACTCGTCCAGCACCGAGGCGCGCAGCTTGTTATCGGGATCCAGATACGCGCGCCGCACGCCCTCGTTGACGACGTCTTCCAGAGGAGCATCGAAATCGAACCTCACGCCCATACCGACCTTCAGGAACACGTTGACGATGCCCGTGTCCTGGCAGATGGGCCGATGCCCCTCGGCGCACATGCGCGAGTTGGTCAGGATCTGCGCAATGGCGTCCTTGGCAGCCGGCGACTGCTCGCGCTCATAGGCGCGCCCCAGCGCCCGGATGTAGTCTGCCGGGTGATAGTAGGAGATGAACTGCAGCGCGTCGGCGACGCTCTGAATCAGGTGTTCCTGCTGGATGACAGTCATGGTTTAATCATACCGTCCTGAGGAGGAAGCGTCGCATGGCGTCCACCATTGAGTCGGTTCTGCAGGAGACGCGGGTTTTCCCGCCGTCCCCTGATTTCGTCAAGAAAGCCAACATTTCCGGCATGGATGCGTACCGCAAGCTCTGCGCGGAGGCGGAAAAGGATTTTGAGGGCTTCTGGAGGCGCCTCGCCCGCGAAACGGTGCAATGGTCGAAGCCATTCACGAAGGTCCTGGATGAATCCAAGGCGCCGTTTTTCAGATGGTTTTACGACGGCGAGCTGAACGCCTCGCACAACTGCCTCGACCGGCATCTCAAGACCCAGCCCGACAAGGTCGCGATCATCTTCGAGGCCGACGACGGCAAGGTCACGAGGATCACCTACAAGCAGCTCTACCACGAGGTCTGCAAGCTCGCGAACGCGCTGAAGGCGCACGGCGTGAAGACCGGCGACCGGGTGCTCATTTACATGCCGATGTCGATCCAGGTGGTGACCGCAATGCAGGCCTGCGCGCGGATCGGCGCCACCCATTCGGTGGTGTTCGGCGGCTTTTCCGCCAAGAGCCTGCAGGAGCGCATCATCGATGCCGGCGCGACCGAGGTCATTACCGCCGACGGTCAGTTCCGCGGCGGCAAGGAGATCCCGCTCAAGCCGGTGGTGGACGAAGCGTTCGGCATGGGCGGCTGCGAGAAGGTGCGCAACGTCATCGTCTACAAGCGCACCGGCAGCAAGATTCCGATGCAGGCGCCGCGCGACAAGTGGTGGGACGACGTCATCAAGGGTCAGCCCGACAGCTGCGAACCAACGTGGGTCAATGCGGAGCACCCGCTTTTCATCCTCTACACCTCGGGCTCGACCGGCAAGCCCAAAGGCGTGCAGCATTCGACCGGCGGCTATCTGCTGTGGGCGATGCTCACCATGAAGTGGGTGTTCGACTACAAGCCGTCGGATGTCTTCTGGTGTACGGCCGACGTCGGCTGGGTGACGGGCCACACTTACATCACCTATGGCCCGCTCGCCGTCGGCGCGACCGAAGTGATGTTCGAGGGCGTGCCGAGCTACCCGGACGCGGGCCGCTTCTGGAAAATCATCCAGGACCACAAGGTGAACGTGTTCTACACGGCGCCGACCGCAATCCGCTCGCTCATCAAGGCGGGCGGCGATTTGCCAAAGAAATACAACTTGTCCTCGCTGCGCATCCTCGGCACGGTCGGCGAGCCGATCAATCCCGAGGCGTGGATGTGGTACCACGAGACCGTCGGCGGCGGACGCTGCCCGATCGTCGATACCTGGTGGCAGACCGAGACCGGCGGGCACATGATCTCTCCGCTCCCCGGGGCGATCCCCACCAAGCCGGGCTCGGCGACGCTGCCGCTTCCCGGCATCTTTGCCGACATCGTCGACGAAACGGGGCGTCCGGTCGGCAAAGGCAAGGGCGGAATCCTGGTTATCAAGCGCCCATGGCCCGCGATGATCCGCACCATCTGGGGCGATCCGGAGCGCTACAAGAAGAGCTACTACCCGGACGATTTCCAGGGCAAGTACTACCTCGCGGGCGACGGCGCCAGCACCGACCAGGAGGGCTACTTCCGCATCATGGGCCGCATCGACGACGTGCTGAACGTCTCCGGCCACCGCCTCGGCACCATGGAAATCGAATCGGCACTGGTGGCGAATACCAAACTGGTCGCGGAGGCCGCCGTGGTCGGCCGCCCGGACGATCTCACCGGCGAGGCGGTATGCGCGTTCGTGGTGCTCAAGGGCCCGCGCCCGAGCGGCGACGAGGCGCAGAAGATCGCCAAGGAGCTGCGCGACTGGGTGGGCAAGGAGATCGGCGCCATCGCCAAGCCCAAGGACATCCGCTTCGGCGACAACCTGCCCAAGACACGCTCGGGCAAGATCATGCGCCGGCTGCTGCGCTCGATCGCCAAGGGTGAGGAGATCAAGCAGGACGTGTCGACGCTCGAGAATCCTGCGATCCTGGAGGTCATGGTACTCAAGATTCCGCGTTGTTCGAAGTGCTCGGACCCCAACGAGCTAAAGACGCTGCCGTCGGTGACCGGCCTGGACGGGCCGCTCCAGCTGACCGTACTTGAGATGCCGGTGTTCGCCTGCGCTAAGAAGCATAAGGCGCCGGTGCACCGTGATTTCATGCTCTGGTTGATCGGCGAGATTCGCGCGCGTGAAGCGCAGATCGCAGCCGGCAAGGAGGAGGGCATGGTGTTCAAAAAGTACCTCTGCGGAGAATGCGGCGAGGAACTCGCTTCAAAATCCGAGCGCCGGCAGGCGTTTCCGTACGAGCTGAAATACGAGGAATTGGCGCCGTTCAAGATCCAGCTCGATATGCCGCTCTACAAATGCACCGGTTGCGGCAAGGAACAAATGCGTTCGACCAAGCAACTTCACGACCACGTGGCACAGTCGGTGATGGGCATCAACGACGCGGCAGGGTTCCCGCACAGCGGCTGACGCAGCCGCGAGGAGGCGATATGGGGGAGATCGAGGGCCGTGGCCCGCGCATGATTGCGCTGTGCATGCTGGGCCTGGTGCTGTTCAACTTTCCCATCCTCGCGCTCTTCAACGTCCCCGGCGAGCTGTTCGGCGTGCCGGTGCTGTACGCGTACATCTTTGCCGCCTGGGCGGTGCTGATCGCCCTGATGGCCCTCGCGGCGGAGAAGTAGGGCGGGCCGGCGCGGATGCTCCACGGCCCGGTCATCGTCCTCACGGCGTTCGCCTACCTCGGGCTGCTGTTCGCGATCGCCTATTACGCCGACAAGCGTGCCGACGCCGGCCGCTCGATCATCGCCAGTCCTTACGTCTACAGCCTGTCGCTGGCCGTTTATGCAACGGCGTGGACGTTCTACGGCAGCGTCGGGCGGGCCGACGGCGTGGGCTTCCTGCCGATCTACATCGGCCCGACGCTGATGATCGCGCTGTGGTGGCTGGTGATGCGCAAGATCATCCGCATCTCCCGGCAGAACCGCATCACCTCGCTCGCCGATTTCATCGCCTCGCGCTACGGCAAGAGCGCCGTGATCGGCGGCCTGGTGACCGTGATCGCGGTGATCGGCATCCTGCCCTACATCTCGCTTCAGCTGAAGGCGATCTCGAGCAGCTACTCGATCCTGGTGCAGTACCCCGAGATCACGATGCCCGCCCAGGCAGGGGTGGTGACGGCCTGGCAGGACACGGCGTTCTGGGTGGCGCTGATCCTCGCCGCCTTCACCATCGCGTTCGGCACGCGCCATCTGGATGCCGCCGAGCACCACCAGGGGATGGTTGCCGCCATCGCGTTCGAGTCGCTGGTGAAGCTGCTCGCCTTCCTCGCCGTCGGGGTATTCGTCACCTTCGGCCTGTACAACGGCTTCGGCGATCTGTTCGGGCGCGCGTCGGCGGAACCCAAGCTCGCAGCGATGATGACGCCGCTCGAGGGCGTGGCGGGCGGCTACGCGAGCTGGGTCTGGCTGACCATCCTCTCGATGATGGCGATCATGTTCCTGCCGCGGCAGTTCCAGGTGACGGTGATCGAGAACTCCCGCTCTATATGCTGGCGATCAACGTCTTCGTGCTGCCGATCGCGTTCGGCGGACTGCTGCACTTTCCCGACGGCCGGGTGGATGCCGACACGTTCGTGCTGACGCTGCCGATGGCCGAGAAGCAGGAACTCCTGGCCCTGCTGGTGTTCATCGGCGGCTTGTCGGCGGCCACCGGCATGGTGATCGTGGAAACCATCGCGCTCTCGACCATGGTCTGCAACGACCTGCTGATGCCGGTGCTGCTCAGGATGCAGCGCCTGCGCCTCAACGAGCGGCCCGACCTGACCGGCCTGCTGCTCGGCATCCGGCGCGGGGCGATCGTGCTGATCCTCCTGCTGGGTTATCTGTACTTCAAGCTCGCCGGCGAGGCCTACGCACTGGTCTCGATCGGCCTCATCTCGTTCGCGGCGGTGGCGCAGTTCGCCCCAGTCGTGCTGGGCGGAATCTTCTGGAAGGGCGGCACGCGCAACGGCGCGTTGTGCGGACTGATTGCAGGATTCGCCGTGTGGTTCTACACCCTGCTCCTGCCCGCCATCGCGCGCTCGGGATGGGTGCCGCTCGGCCTGCTGGAGCATGGCCCGTTCGGCATCGAGCTGCTCAAGCCGCAGGCCCTGTTCGGTCTCGCCGGCCTCGACCAGATCACCCACGCCATGATCTGGAGCATGCTCGCCAACATCGGCGCCTACGTCGCGGTGTCGCTGTCGGCCTCGCCGAGCGCCGAGGAGCACCGGCAGGCGAGCCTGTTCGTCGACGTGTTCCGGCAGGCCGGCGACACCGGCGGCGCACGCTTCTGGCGCGGCACGGCTTCGGTGCCGGAACTGTACAACCTGCTGGCACGCTTTCTTGGCGCCGACGCCGCGGACGAGGCGTTCCGCGAGTACGCGGCAGCGAGGGGGCTGCGCTGGCCGCTCGAGCACGCCGACGCGGAGCTGGTGCACCACGTCGAAGTGGCGCTGGCTGGCGCCATCGGCGCGGCTTCCGCCCGGGTGATGGTCGCCTCGGTCGTGAAGGAGGAGGCGCTCAGCATCGAGGAAGTGCGGGAGATTCTCGACGAGGCGTCGCAGGTCGTGGTGTACAGCCACCGCCTGGAGCAGAAGTCGCGCGAGCTCGAGGCCGCCACCGCGGAGCTGCGCGCGGCCAACGAGCGGCTGAAGGAGCTCGACCGGATGAAGGACGACTTCGTCTCGACGGTGACGCACGAGCTGCGCACGCCGCTTACCTCGATCCGCGCGTTCTCCGAAATCCTGCGCCAGGACCCGAACGTGGAGCTTTCGCAGCGCAAGAGATTCCTCGACATCATCACCAAGGAAACCGAGCGCCTGACGCGCCTCATCAACCAGGTGCTGGATCTGTCGAAGATCGAGTCGGGCCGCGCCGAATGGCACGAGTCGCAGGTCGACATGAAGGAAGTGATCGCCGATTCGGTGGCGGGCATGGGCCAGGTGTTCGAGGAAAAGGAAATCCAGGTCGAGACGCGGCTGCCGGAATGGACACCGCGGGTGCCGGGCGACGTCGACCGCATCATTCAGGTGATCCTCAATTTGCTTTCCAATGCGGTGAAGTTCTGCGAGCCCGGCCGCGGGCGCATCGAGATCGCGCTGGCGGAGCGCGACGGCTGCCTGCGCGTCGACGTGCGGGACAACGGGCCCGGCGTCAGCGCGGAGGAGCAGGCCGTGATCTTCGACAAGTTCCGCCAGGCCGGGGACACGCTGACCGAAAAGCCGCAGGGCACCGGCCTCGGGCTGCCGATCAGCCGGCACATCGTCGAGCAT
>WNFM01333824.1_pt1 | contig 24538 bp, 24 predicted proteins | sample 5400271 | NCBI WGS metagenome assembly WNFM01 (sample SAMN13153352, study PRJNA577476) | soil metagenome | isolation source: 60 cm saprolite on Douglas fir-dominated hillslope | place: USA:California | collected 2013-09-17 | reverse complement strand
CTCGGGCTCGGTGACCGCGGGCCAAGGACACGAGACCGTATTCAAGCAACTGGTCTGCGATCGCCTCGGCGTCCATCCGGACGAAGTCCGTTACGTGCAGGGCGACACCGACGAAGTGTTCTACGGCGAGGGCACCGGCGGCTCGCGTACATCCACGATGTCGAGCGCGGCGTTCCTGATGGCCACCGGCAAAGTGATCGAGAAAGCCAAGGCGATGGCAGCGCATGCGCTCAAAATCGACGCGGCAGACATGAATTTCGCCGACGGCGTGTTTTCATCGCCGAAGACGAACCGGACCATGACGATCAAGGAAGTCGCGATTGATTCAAGCAATCCGGCCAAGATTCCAGCCTCCATGGAACCCGGTCTGTTCGCCACCGCGACGTACAAGGCAGGGGCTCAGAACTTTCCGAACGGCTGCCATGTCTGCGAACTGGAAATCGACAAGGAAACCGGCACGGTCGAGATCGTGCGCTACAGCGTGGTCGACGATGTCGGCACCGTGCTCAATCCGATGCTGTTGCATGGCCAGAAGACATCCATTTCGACACGTCGGGCCAGCTCGTCACTGCCTCGTTCATGGACTATGCGATGCCGCACGCCCACAATCTCAGCAATATCGAGGTCGAAAGTAATCCGGTCCCGACCAAGACCAATCCGATGGGAACCAAGGGCGCGGGCGAAGCCGGTAACGTTGGCGCCCTCCCCGCAGTCGCCAATGCGCTGGTCGATGCGCTGTCCGAGTTCGGCGTCAAACATATCGAAATGCCGGCAACGCCGGAGCGAATTTGGCAGGCGATGCAGCCAAAATAACGCGCCACGCCGACTGGGGGTCGATCGCCTAAAACCTGTACACCGCCGCTGACGGTATTACCTTAGGCTCGGTGATTCGGTTCGCACGGCGCTTCAGCGCACGTGCGCGTATTGTTGCGCCTCGTGCTGCAGGGTAACTGCGTCCCCACCCTAAGGAGAATTCTATGCGCAACGTCGGACGCAAGCTCGCATTTGTGCTCGCCTCGTCCAATCACGGCACAATGATTGTCAATCGTTTCGACCGGCACATGGTCGACTCCGAGCGGGGTTACGGCGTCGGATTCCAAATTCTTGAAGCAGCCGCATTCGACCCGACAGAAGTTGAGATTGCACTTCAGCTCCTCGACATGCGACGGCGCTTTCACGGCGACGGTGTGGTGGCAATCGATTGCGGCGCCAATATCGGTGTGCACACCATCGAATGGGCGACGTCGATGACCGGTTGGGGGTCGGTGATCGCCGTCGAAGCGCAGGAGCGTATCTATTACGCACTGGCTGGAAATATCGCGATCAACAACTGCTTTAACGCCATCGCCATGCATGCCGCCGTTTCGTCGGAAACCGGCACCATGCGAATTCCCAATCCGAATTATCTCACAGCTTCGAGCTTCGGTAGCCTTGAGCTCCTCAAGCGAGACGGCAATGAATTCATCGGCCAGGCCGTCGACTATTCGGATGAAAAGACTGTTGCGATCCAGAAAATTACGCTCGACGCGCTCTCATTGCCGCGCGTGGATCTGATCAAGATCGATATCGAAGGCATGGAGTTTGCAGCGCTGGAAGGCGCGCGGCAATTGGTCGAGAAAAATCATCCGATCCTGTTGATCGAAGCGATCAAGGCCGGCCGCGAGCAACTGCGGGGCTGGCTGGAGCAGCGCGGCTACAAGGTTTTCGATGCGGGCATAAATTTATTGGCTGTTCACCTCAGCGATAAAACGCTGGCTCAATTGGAACAGAAAACGCCGCCGGCGCAATCGGCCGCCTAAGCAAGCGCCTCACTCTATCGCCGCCCCGGCCTCTATTCGCACCGGCAGGTAACCATCGGCGGCAAGCGCCGCCATGATTTCCTCGGCGTGAGCCCCGTCGCGGGTCTCAATCGTCACGTCGAGCTTGGCGCCTTTCGCCGGGACATCAAGAAACAGCCGGCGATGATCAACTTCGAGAATATTGGCACCGAGCTCGCCAATGCGAGTCGCAATTGTGCCGAGTACGCCTGGCCGGTCCGGGATGGTCAGGCGGAAGGAGACGATACGGCTGTCGCGTTCAAGTTCACGCACCATGATGGAGGCGAGGACTCGTGGGTCGATATTTCCTCCACACAAAACAAGACCGACTTTCTTGCCCAAGAACCGCCCCGGCTTTGCCAGCATCGCGGCCAGACCCGCCGCTCCCGCGCCTTCCGCCATCGTTTTTTGCAGCGTCAAGTAAGCATTGACCGCTCGCTCGAGATGCGCCTCATCGACCAGGATAATTTCCGCCACCAACTCACGAATGACGGGTAGCGTCAGCTTTCCGACATTCTTGACGGCGATACCCTCGGCAAGTGTCGGACCGCCAATGGGCCGGTCCTCGCCGTGCAATGCATTCCAGACCGAAGGATAAAGCGCGGCTTCCGCACCGACGATTTCGATCGCCGGATTTTTCGCACGCGCAGCAAGCGCGTTACCGGCGATAAGGCCGCCGCCGCCGACCGGAAATATCAGCACATCGAGGCCGGGCACATCTTCCAGAATTTCGAGGGTGATCGTCCCCTGTCCCGCGATGATGAGAGGATCGTCGTAGGGGTGAACAAGCACAAGATCGCGCTGCGCTTGAATTTGCTCGCAGCGCGCCTGCGCCTCGGCGACTGATTCCCCGTGCAGGACAACTTCCGCGCCGTGCGTGCGCGTTGCTGCGACCTTCACGAACGGAGTCGTCACCGGCATCACGATGATTGCCGGAATCCCAAGCCGCGCAGCATGATAAGCGACCGCCTGGGCATGGTTGCCGGCCGACATCGTAATGACGCCGCGCTTGCGTTCCGCGTCGCTGAGCGACGCAAGTTTCACAAGCGCGCCGCGATCTTTGAATGAATTGGAAACTTGCAGATTTTCGTACTTCACGTAGACCTCGGCGCCGGTCAGCGCCGAGAGCTTTGGTGCCGGCAGCATGGGCGTACGCAGCACCGAGCCCTCGATCACGCGCCGGGCACCTTCAATATCGGAAAGGGTAACTCCCAACGGTTTGTCCTCCGGACCCGGGCGCGCACCATGCCGCGAGCCTTATGGCGCAAGCTTTATGCCGCAAGCCTTATGCCGCAAGCCTTGCCGGCCTTCCAGCCGGGTGAAATAGGGCTACGCAGGCCTTGCGCGCGCCCGATTCTTTCTCCATTTCGTAGGCGACGGATACAGCGGGTACGGCCGAACCGGCAAGGCACCGAAAGATGTCGATCGACATCAAACCTCACGCTTACGATCCGGCGACCCAGCCGGAGCTCTTCGACGGCGTTCTGGCACGCCGGGTCGTGGCTTTTGTCATCGACTTCATCATCATTGCCGTGCCGGTCGTGCTGGCGGCAATGTTCATTTTCGCCTTTGGAATCGTCACCTTAGGGCTCGGTTTTGCGCTCTATTGGCTGCTGCCGCCGGCCACCGTCATTTGGGCGCTCGTTTATTTCGGCGCTACCCTCGGGGGGCCAAATTCCGCCACCTTGGGAATGCGGGTAGTCGATCTGGAAATGCGCGCCTGGTACTTCGCACCGGCCTATTTCGTGTTGGGCGCGGTGCACGCTATCGCCTTCTGGTTTACAGTGTCTTTCTTCACACCTTTTGTGTTGCTGGTTGCTTTCTTCAACGAGCGGCGTCGCCTCCTGCATGACATCCTTCTCGGAACCGTAGTCATTAATAATGCTGCCCGCGCCTCGGCGTTGCGACCTTCCATGCAAGCCGTCCGGGCCGGATAAAGGGCTTTGACGAGGGGCATTCGGCGCGCGATGCTAACGCTAACCGCGACGGTATCTAACGAGACGGCCTGATCAGTGACCCAGCATTCGCGCGACACGCCGCAATTTTATCTGACCGCTCCCTCGCCCTGTCCCTACCTGGACGGCCACGAGGAGCGCAAAGTTTTCACGCACCTTGTTGGCGAGCGCGCGGGCGAACTCAACGACCTCCTCACGCATGGCGGTTTTCGCCGCAGCCAATCGATCGCCTACCGGCCGGCTTGCGAGGGATGTCGCGCCTGCGTGTCAGTGCGTGTGGTCGCCGCCGATTTTGCGCCTTCACGCAATATGCGTCGTATCGCCGAGCGCAATGCCGACGTGATCGGCGACATGCGCTCATCGGCCCCCACCTCCGAGCAATATTCGGTATTCCGCGCCTATCTCGACGCGCGCCACCGCGACGGCGGCATGGCCGACATGACGGTGCTCGACTACGCCATGATGATTGAAGACAGTCATGTCGATACACGCCTGATCGAGTATCGCCGCCGCGGGCCCGACACCGGCATCAACGGCCGCGGCACAGGCGATATGTTAGCCGTCGCGCTCACCGACGTGCTGAGCGATGGCCTTTCGATGGTCTATTCGTTTTTCGATCCGGACGAAGGCGATCGATCGCTCGGCACCTTCATGATCCTGGACCACATCGATCGCGCCAATCGCATGGGGCTGCCCTACGTCTATCTTGGCTACTGGGTGCCTGGCTCGCGCAAAATGGACTACAAAGGCCGCTTCCTGCCGCAGGAGCGCCTGATGCCGTCCGGCTGGAGCCGCGTGGAGCGGTAGCCCCTTTATCCGAATAACTGGTCGGCAAGCAGCTTGAAATTGAATGCGATCAGCAACGCCACCGTGAGCGCGGCCAGCAATGTGGCCCAGATCGGCGCCGCGAGTGCTCCCATCTTGCGCCGGTCGGCGGTGAACATCACCAGCGGGATGACTGAAAACGGTAGCGCAACACCAAGGACGACCTGACTGAGAATCAGGAGCTTTGCCGTTCCAGCTTCGCCATACCAAATGGTCACGATTGCCGCCGGAGTAATGGCAATCGCCCGCGTTATCAGGCGACGCGCCCAGGCAGGAAGGCGAATATCGATAAAGCCTTCCATGACAATCTGACCCGACAATGTCGCCGTCACAGTGGAATTCAGCCCGCAACACAGTAACGCAATACCGAAAAGGGTCGGCGCGATGGCGGAGCCGAGCAATGGCGCCAGGAACGCATGCGCCTGGTCGAGCTCCGCAACATTGGTTTTTCCCGCTTTATTGAAAGTTGCGGCAGCGAGGATCAGGATTGCGGCGTTGATCGTGAGCGCAAACATCAGCGCGATCGTGGAGTCAATTGTTGCGAGCTTTATCGCTTCGCGCCGGTCTTCGACGCTGTCGCCGAAACGCCGCGTCTGCACCACGCCCGAATGCAGATAGAGATTGTGCGGCATCACCGTCGCGCCGATGATACCAATCGCAAGATAAAGCATATCGGGGTTGCGCACGATCTCGGTGGTGGGCGCAAAGCCGCGGATCACGGCGCCCCAGTCGGGATCGGCCATCGCGATCTGCACGATGAAGCAAAGCGCGATCACGCCCATCAGCGTGACAATAAACGCCTCGACCCAGCGAAAGCCGAGATTTTGCATCCACAAGATCAGAAATACATCGAGCGCCGTGATTAGCACGCCGATCTCGAGCGGAATTTTGAACAGCAGATTGAGGCCGATCGCAGTGCCAATCACTTCGGCAAGATCGGTTGCGCAAATCGCAATCTCGGTCAGCACCCACAGCGGCCACGATACCCAACGCGGAAATGCATCGCGGCAGGCTTGCGCAAGATCACGTCCCGCCCCAATGCCGAGCCGCGCGCACAGCGCTTGCAGCAAGATCGCCATTAAATTGGAAAGCAGCGCGACGGTGAGCAACGCGTAGCCAAACTTCGAGCCGCCCGCGAGCGACGTCGCCCAGTTGCCGGGATCCATATAGCCGACGGCAACCAGATAGCCGGGGCCAAGGAAAGCAACGAGCTTTTTGCCGAGCGAGCCTGTCGGTCGCGTGGCAACGGACCCAAACACCTCCGCCAATGGCGGGCGGCCGCGCTCGCGCCGCCAGCCGGCCGCCTCCGTCTTTGCCCGTGAGCGCACTGTTGCGTCCATTCCGGAATCGTCAAAGGCCCTGATTCTCAATGTGAATATATCTAGTTGCGAATAATTTGCAATTGCATTTGGGATGGAACTTTCCTGCTCCAAGCCGGTTTGCTGCTGACCTGAAGACGCCAAATGTGTGCAGGCAAATCATGATCGATGCCCGACGGCCGCTTATTCGGCTGTGCGTGCTGGTGGTGCCGTGCGCGCTTGCCGCAATGCCCGCATTTGCCGCCGAAGGCGCGCGCGGCCCTTCCGAATTCATTTTCGTCGCTCAGCTGGCTTTGTTGATGCTGGTCGGCCGGCTGCTTGGCGAGGTCATGATCCGCTTCAAGCAACCAGGCGTGATGGGGCAACTCATCGCCGGCCTGTTGACGATCGCGCCGCTACGAGGAAGCGATTTTGAAGGAGACCGCTACTCCGAGTCCTCCGCCTTGCCGTTTCCACCGCTCGGCAGGCTGCGGAATTTATTGTTCTTCGGGAATCCCTTCGGCGCAATGCGGCCTGCGTCGGCGCGATTTCCGCGCCAATCCTTCAAATCCTTCATCGGCAGCGTGAAGCTGCGGCCTGCGGCGTCATTCCAGGTGATGCCGTCGTCGGCCTTGAACGTGGTGATGTCGGATAGTCCCTTCTCCTTGTAGCGCTGGAGCCGCACACCGCGCCCGCGGCCCATCTCCGGTACGTGATCGAGCTTGAAGATCACCATCTTGCGGTTCGCGCCGATCGCGGCCGCAAGCTCGCCGTCGACTGTGGTCATCGCGGCCGCTTTGTCGGGAGCCTTGAGATTGAGCACCTGCTTGCCCTTGCGAGTGGTGCCCAGACATTCGTCTTCCGACACCACAAAACCATTGCCAGCATAGCTCGCCACCAGGAATTTGCGGCCGCCGTGATACGCCAAAGCCGCCACGACGTCGGCCTCCTGTTCCAAATCGAAATAGAGGCGCACGGGCTCACCATGTCCGCGCCCGCCTGGCAGCTTCGAAGCTTCGATTGTGTAGAACTTGCCGTTGCTGGCGAAAATCAAAATCTTGGCGGTGGTTTCCGTCGCGAACGCAAATTTCAGCGCATCGTCAGTCTTGAACGTAACACCCGCGAGGTCGCTGACATGACCACGCAAGGCGCGGATCCAGCCCTTCTCCGACACGACGATGGTCACCGGTTCGCGAACGACCATCGCCTCTTCGATGGCCGCTTCGTCATGAGCGGGTGCAATTCCGAACGTGGTGCGGCGCTTGCCGATTTGCGTCTTCGGTCCGAAGGTTTCCCTGATTTCCTTGATCTGAGTGGAGATCGTTTTCCATTGTTGTGGCGTCGAAGCGATGAGCGATTTGACCTTGGTGCGTTCTTCGCGCAGCGCCTTGTCCTCGGCACGGATTTCCATTTCCTCGAGCTTGCGCAAATTGCGCAGCCGCATGTTGAGGATGGCGTCGGCCTGCACCTCGCTGAGCTTAAACGTCTTCATGAGGACGGGCTTGGGCTCGTCCTCTTTGCGGATGATTTTGATGACCTTGTCGAGATTGAGATAAGCGACAAGATATCCGCCTAGCACTTCCAGACGATGTTCGATTTCGGCCAGCCGGTGCTTGGAGCGGCGTAACAGCACTTCGCGCCGATGGTCGAGCCATTCGCGCAAGGCCTCGGCAAGGCCGAGCACTTGCGGGATGCGGCCCTTCACCAGCACGTTCATGTTAAGCGGAATGCGGTTCTCGAGCTCGGTGAGCTTGAACAGCGACTCCATCAGCAACTCGGCATCGACAGATCGCGAGCGTGGCTCGATAACAAGCCGGACGTCCTCAGCCGACTCGTCACGCACATCGGCGACCAGCGGTAATTTCTTCTCGTTGATCAACTCGGCGAGCTTCTCGACCAGGCGCGACTTCTGAACCAGCCACGGTATTTCGCTGATGACGATCACATAGGTGCCGCGACCGGTGTCTTCCTGTTTCCATCGCGCGCGCACGCGAAACGAGCCGCGGCCGGTGTTGTAGGCTTCGGCGATTGTCTCCGGCGTATCGACGATGACACCGCCGGTCGGGAAATCCGGCCCTTTGACGTATTTGAGCAACGTACGGCTGCGCGCCTTGGGGTTATCGATCAGGAACAGCGCCGCGTCGCATAATTCCGCGGCATTGTGCGGGGGGATCGAGGTCGCCATGCCGACCGCAATGCCTTGCGAGCCGTTGGCGAGCAGATTGGGGAACGCCGCCGGCAGCACGATCGGCTCTTCGCTGGTGCCGTCGTAGCTCACGCGGAAATCGACCGCATCCTCGTCAATGCCATCGATCAGCAGCCGCGCCACTTCCGTGAGCCGCGCCTCGGTGTAGCGCATAGCAGCAGCGTTATCGCCGTCGATATTTCCAAAATTCCCCTGCCCGTCCACCAGTGGATAGCGCTGGGCAAAATCCTGCGCGAGGCGCACCAGCGCATCATAAATTGCCTGATCGCCGTGCGGATGGAAGTTGCCCATCACATCGCCGACGACCTTGGCCGACTTTTTGAAGGCGGCCCCCGGGTCGAGCCGCAACAACCGCATCCCGTATAGAATGCGCCGATGCACGGGCTTGAGGCCGTCGCGCGCATCGGGAAGTGCGCGATTCATGATGGTGGAAAGAGCGTAGGCGAGATAGCGCTCCTCAAGCGCTTCGCGCAGCGCGACCTCTTCAACCGCGCCCTTGTCCGGGGGAATCAGTCTCTTTCCCATGCTCGATAGCTAATCGGTTGTTCCGCGATGAACAAGCGATGAACGCGCCGGCCATCTATTCTTCGGACTTTTTCCGGTACTATTTGCGAACTCGGAAGCCTTGATTGTGCTATCTTGCGGACGACTATGCGGGGCGACGCTTCTATTAGGGTGGAGAAAGAAATGCGCCGGATTGCTCTTGCAACTGCCGCAACGCTCGTGATTCTCGCGGCAGGCTCATTCGTTCCGAATCGCGCTGAGGCTATGACGATTACGATGCCGGCCGGAATTGGGACGGCGCTCGATGGCACGAATCTCGCCCAGGACGTCGCTTATGTCTGTCGCCGGGTCTGGCGTTGCGGACCATACGGCTGCGGCTGGCGCCGCGCATGCTGGTGGACAGGCGGCGGGCCCTACTACCACGGCGGGCCTTATCGGCGGCGTTATTGGTGGTGAACTAAGCGAAGCTCGGCAAAGCGCGGCTTAGCGCAGCAATAAAATGTGCGCGCTCGTCGCCGAGCGCCAGCCCGCGCGGTTCAAGCGCGTGACGAGTCAAAAAGTAGCCGGTGAGCGCAAATCCGTCGGCGAGGTCGCCGCCGGCGGGCTGAGTATTTTGCTCGCGCAAGAATGCCGGTAGCCGCATCATTTTGTCCGCCCATGGCTCGCCGGCGGCACGCGAGACGGCTCGCCCGGATTTCGGCGAAACATAAATGAGGTCGCCGGAAACGCCCGTCGCCGCACAGCGTTCGAGATCGAGGCCGAAACCGAGTTCGGATAGTAGCTGCAATTCAAATCGTACAACCATCGGCGCGGCGATCGCCGCATCGTCAAGGTGATCAAGAATTTGGTCGAGGGCTTCGTAGAGGTCGCCATGCGGATCGCGTTCAGGCAATAGCCGCATCAGCGCGGCGAGATGACTGACACCGTAAATTGCATGTGGCGCCGAAAAGAAACCCGCCGCCCGCAAATGCAGGCCCTCAACGGTATAGTTGCCGAGATGCTCATCGAGTCGCGCCCGCCAGGCTGCACTCACGCTATTGCCCAGTTGCAGAACCGGTTTAAGCCGCGAGCCGAAGCCGCCTCGTACAAGACCAAGATGGCGCCCATGCTCTCGCGTCATCAATTCGAGGATAGCGTTCGCTTCCCCGTGACGCTTAACTCCGATCACAATGCCTTCATCGGTCCATTGCATGTAGATATACGGCTCATCTTTCGAAACGCGCCCTTCGGGCGCTCCTCAGGATGAGGCAACAACGGCCCTCATGGTGAGGAGCGTGGCGAAGCCGCGCGCCTCGAACCATGAGGGCGAGTCCCATGCGTCGTCAATCCTTCGGAAACTCCAGCCCCATGGCGCGGTATCGCTCCGGATCCTCGCCCCACCCTTCACGTACTTTGACGAACAGAAACAAGTGTACTTTGGCGTCCGCAGCCTCCGCGATATCCCGGCGGGCGGCCTCCCCGATGGCCTTGATCGTCTGCCCGCCCTTGCCGAGAACGATCTTGCGCTGGCTTTCGCGCTCGACATAGATCGTCTGTTCGATCCGGATGTCGCCGCCGCGTAATTCCTTCCACGCTTCGGTTTCGACCGTCGAATGGTACGGCAGCTCCTGATGCAACCGTTCAAACAGTTTTTCACGGGTGATCTCGGCAGCCAACTGACGGATCGGCGCATCCGACATTTGGTCAGGCGGATAGAGCCATGGCCCTGGTAGGACGCGTTGCGCCAACCAGGTTTTGAGATCGGAGACACCGTCGCCGGTCAACGCTGAAATCATAAACGTCGCCTCAAACTTCGACTTCTCGTTCGCAAGCTTTGCCAACGTTAGCAGTGCTTCTTTCGCCACCACGTCGACCTTATTGAGGATCAGCAGCTTCAGCGGCTTCACGTCCCCGAGCCGCCCAAGAATATCGTCCGCGTCTTCGTCGAGTCCTTTGCGCGCATCGATCAAGACGCCGACAAGGTCGGCCTCGTGCGCCCCGCTCCAGGCCGTCGTGACCATGGCGCGGTCGAGTCGCCGCTTGGGAGAAAAGATGCCCGGCGTATCGACGAAGATAAGCTGTGACTTCCCTTCAATGGTAATCCCGCGAATCAATGCGCGCGTCGTCTGCACCTTGTGTGAAATGATGCTGACCTTCGAACCGACCAACGCATTGAGCAACGTCGATTTTCCCGCATTGGGCGCGCCGATCAGAGCGACGAAGCCGCAGCTCGTGTCCACGCTCCGCGTGTTCTGCTCAACCATCAAGCTTGTCCGCCGGCGCGCCGACACGCGTGAGCATGGCCCCGGCGGCAGCCTGTTCGGCCGCGCGCTTCGAATTGCCCAGCCCTTCGGCCGGTGGGCGGTCGGGCAGCACCACCGCGACCCGAAATTCCGGATCGTGATGGGGCCCGGTGCGCGCGAGCTCGCGATAGGCTGGCGTTGGCAGCCCGCGCGCCTGAGCCCACTCTTGCAACATAGTTTTAGGATCACGCAGCGGACGCGGCGGTGTGAGCATTCGCTCCTTCCAAAAGCGCGCGATTAACGCATCAGCCGCCCCATATCCAGCATCGAGGAAAACTGCGCCAACCAACGCCTCGCAAACGTCGGCGAGAATCGTTGTTCGCCGCCGTCCACCGGCGTGCGATTCCGAATTTCCGAGTTTGAGCGCAGGGCCAAGGTCCATCGCTCGTGCCACTTCTGCGCAAGTCTCCTTGCGCACAAGATCGGCCAGCCTCCGCGACAACTCGCCTTCGTTTGCTTTCGGGAACGCCCGGTAAAGCATGTCGGAGATCACGAGCCCAAGAACATGATCGCCGAGAAATTCCAGCCGCTGATAGCTGGACGCGCGATTGCCACCTGACAAAGCCGAAATGTGCGTGAGCGCGCGCTCAAGCAAGTCTTTATCGGCAAATTTGTAGCCGATCCTGCTCTCGAGCGCCGTCCTGTCCTTGGCCTTGCGGCTCATCTGACGATCGTAAATAGCCTGTTCCAGCGTACCGACACCGGCCAGCGCCAGAATTGCCAAGCGCGCTCGCCCTCATAGACGGAGAAGAAGATGATCTGTGCCTTACCAACAATGTTTTCGAACGGCACCATGCCTACCTGGCTAAAGCGGCTGTCAGTCGAATTGTCGCGATTGTCGCCCATCATAAAATAGTGCTCGGGCGGCACGGTGTAGACCTGGGTGTTGTCGGCAAATCCGTTGTCCACCAGATCGAGCGTGTTGAAGGTCACGCCGTTCGGCAGCGTTTCCGTCCATCGCTTGACGGGCGCGTCACGTGTGCCTTCCTCTGTTTCGACAAAGTCAGGCGCGCGCTCGTGCTTGACCGGCACACCGTTGATGTTGACGACGCCGTCGATGACCTGAATCTTATCGCCCGGCAAACCCATCACGCGTTTGATGTAGTCGGTCGATGGGTCTTTCGGCAGCCGAAACACGACCACATCGCCGCGCTGCGGCAACCAATCACCCGGAATGCGTCCTGAGAAAAGCGGTGGCGACAACGGGAGCGAATATTTGCTGAAGCCGTAGCTATATTTCGATACGAACAGGTAGTCGCCGACGAGCAGCGTCGCCTTCATGGAGCCGGACGGGATATTGAACGGTTGAAACAGGAAGGTACGGATCACGAGCGCAATGATCAGCGCGTGAATGATCACGCGCACGGTTTCGGCGACGCCGCCCTCTTTTCGCTTTGTTCCAGATGTCACGCTCATAGGCCTTTCGTCCCGCCATATGGCTTGCGCGCCCCGGCGACCTTGTAGCGGCTGGCACCCCCACAGGCAATCAACAAGGCCGACAACCGACCACAAACAACTGTTCGCATTGATGTTCCCGCTTTCAACTCAAAGCCCCGGTTCGGATTTAGGCACGGCAGATATAATGACAATGGCCTGCGCGGTCGGACCTTCATCGGTCAGCGATAGATCAATTCTCGCCTCGTAGCCCGGCGGGGTAATCGCGCGCAGCCGCGCAAGTGCGCCGCCGGTCAGCGTCATGGTCGGGCGGCCGCTCGCAAGATTGACCACGCCCATATCGCGCCAAAATACGCCGCGCCGAAGCCCGGTGCCGAGCGCCTTGGCGCAGGCCTCCTTCGCAGCAAACCGCTTGGCGTACGTTTCAACGGAGTTTGCGCGCCGCTCCGCCTTGGCGCGTTCCGTCGACGTAAAGATGCGGTCGAGGAAGCGCTCACCATGGCGCTCGATCACGCCGGCAATTCTCCGCGCGTCGACAAGGTCGGAGCCAAGTCCGATGATCATGCTCGTTCCTTGCGCATGATCGTGTCCGAACGCCGGTATTCACTTGGGATCATCCGTGTTGCGCCTTCTTGCGGCCGCGATCCATCGCCGCACGCATGAATTTTACGGTCTCCGCCAACCCCTCGAATATCGCCTCCCCGATCAGGAAATGGCCAATATTGAGTTCGACGACCTCCGGCAACGAAGCAATGGTTTCGGCCGTCGCGTAATCGAGGCCATGGCCCGCGTGCACTTCCATGCCCAACTCGTGCGCTAATGTTGCGCCGCTTCGGATGCGACGCCACTCTTCTTCAGCCGCCTTCTGGTTGTGTTCGACAAGCGCCTCACACCAGGCGCCGACGTGGATCTCCACCACCGGCGCGCGCAGCTTCGCCGCGGCCTCGAACTGGCGTGGCTCTGCCGCGACAAATAGCGAAACGCGAATGCCCGCATCGCGCAATTTCTGGACGAACGGCGCCAAATGATTGTGCTGGCCAGCCGCATCGAGGCCGCCTTCGGTCGTGCGCTCGCTCCGCTTTTCCGGAACGATGCAGACTGCGTGCGGCCTAGACTTAATCGCGATGTCCAGCATCTCGCTGGTAGCCGCCATTTCCAGATTAAGCGGTTTATCAATTTCGGCCATAAGCCGGACGATATCGTCGTCCCGAATATGACGACGATCTTCGCGCAGATGGGCGGTGATGCTATCGCAGCCTGCCGCGATTGCGAGCTTGGCGGCACGAACAGGATCGGGGTGGCGCCCGCCGCGAGCGTTGCGAATGGTTGCGACGTGATCGACATTGACACCAAGACGAAGACGATTCATGCGCTAGCCGTTTACTCGTTCCGCCTTGGCTACCACTGACTTGGCGCGTAACTGCGCGAGGATGGCGGTGAGATGCTTGAGGTCGTAGACCTCGAGATCGATCATCACATCTGTAAAATCGGGCGCTTGCCTGGTCATGCGGATGTTGTCGATATTGCCGTCATGCTCGGCGATGACTTGCGCGATTTGCGCTAGCGAGCCCGGCTCGTTGACTGACTGAATCTCGATACGCGCAGGAAAACGCTGCGGCGTACGCTCCTCCTCGTCCCAGCGCACGTCGAGCCAACGCTCCGGCCGGTCCTCGAATTCGCTCAATGCCGGCGACTGGATCGGGTATATCGTAATGCCCTCTCCGGGCGTGAGGATCCCGACAATACGATCACCAGGGACTGCGCCTCCGTTGGGGGCGAACCGCACCGGCAGGTCACCGTTGATGCCGCGAATGGGAATCGCGGGCCCCAATGCACTGTCGGGCACTTTGAATTTGACCGACGTGAGCTTCTTCAGTCCGAACCACCCGCTCTCCGATTTAGGCTTGGCGGCCATCGCAGCGGCGCGCTCTTCCTTGTAATCGGGATACATGGCGCGAGCGACATCGGACGCCTTGAGTTCGCTGCGGCCCACCGCCGCCATCACGTCATCGACCGACGCGCGCGCCAGTCTTGACAAGGCCCCCGTGAGATTTTCGTCCGAATAGACAATCTTGGCGCGCTGGAACAAACGCTCGACGATACGGCGGCCTAACCCGGCATATTGCATACGCACGGCGACCCGCGTTGCGCGCCGGATCGCCGCGCGCGCTTTGCCGGTGACGACAATCGATTCCCAGGCTGCCGGCGGCGCGGTTTGCGCTTTCGAGGTGATAATCTCGACTTCGTCGCCATTCACGAGCTCAGACGTCAGCGGTGCGATCTGACCGTTGATCTTGCAACCGATCGCCATGTTGCCGACATCGGTATGCACGGCATACGCAAAATCAATTGGGGTCGCCTTGCGCGGCAACGCAATCAACTTGCCCTTTGGACTAAAACAGAAAACCTGATCATGAAACAACTCGAGCTTGGTATGTTCGAGGAATTCTTCAGGGTTTGAACCTTCCGCCAGCAACTCGATGGTACGGCGCAGCCAGGCATAAGCGGTCGATTCCCGCGACAGCAATTCAGTCGGCGAGCCAACATTGTCTTTATACAGCGCATGCGCGGCGATGCCGTATTCGGCGATCTCGTGCATCCCAACCGTGCGGATCTGTAATTCAACGCGCTGCTTGCTGGGCCCGATCACCGTCGTGTGGATCGAACGATAGTCGTTCCCTTTCGGCGTCGAGATGTAATCTTTGAAGCGGCCGGGCACCATGGGCCATGCGCTGTGGACGATGCCAAGGGCCTGGTAACAGTCGGCCAATGTCTTCACGACGACACGAAAACCGAATATATCGGACAGCTGCTCGAAACCGACAGATTTCCGCTCCATCTTGCGCCAAATTGAATAGGCGCGCTTGCGGCGCCCCACCACGCGCGCATCGATCCCACGATCGGCGAGCTTCCTTGTGAGCTGTTTTTCGATCTCCGAAATTAAAAGTTTGCTGCGTTCGCTGAGGGCGTTAAGCCGCGCAGTCACGACGGCATAGGCTTCTGGATAAAGTTCTCGGAACGCGAGATCGTCAAGCTCCTCCCGCATCTCATGCATGCCCATGCGGCCGGCGAGAGGCGCGTAGATTTCCAGCGTCTCTTCGGCGGCGCGCCGGCGCGCGTCGAGCGGCATGTAGTCGAGTGTGCGCATATTGTGCAGCCGGTCGGCGAGCTTGATCAACAGTACGCGCACATCGTCAGCGATCGCCAGCAACAGCTTGCGAAGATTTTCTGCCTGCTTTGCCTCCTTGGTAACGAGGTCGAGCTTTTTCAGTTTGGTCAGGCCTTCAACCAAAGTGCCGATGTCGCGCCCGAACAGGCTGTCGATTTCCGCGCGAGTAGCCTCCGTGTCCTCGATCGTGTCGTGCAGCAAGGCGGCCGCGATGGTTGCGTCGTCGAGCTTGAGGTCGGTTAGAATCGCCGCCACCTCGATCGGATGCGAAAAATAGGGATCACCCGACGCGCGCCGCTGCTCGCCATGGGCTTTCATGGCGTAGACGTAGGCGCGATTGAGCAATGCCTCGTTCGTGTTCGGATTGTAGCGGCGGACCCTCTCGATCAGGTCGTACTGCCGCATCATTGGCTGCTTTCGCGATGGGGCCGGCTTTTCCGCCGTCTGCGTGGGCATCGCAACAGCCGGCGGGCGCGGCGCCCGTGTCGGGGCCTGCTTTTGCATGCGCGGAAGGTCCGAGCGCGTACGCGCCATATCTGCTGTCTCGCAGCTGCCGGTGACGAACTACCTCACGATATCACGTGGCTGCGTCATAGCAGCAAGGCTTTGCCAATCTGGTTGATAAATAGGCGACGGCCCGGCGTTTGGCCGGGCCGACACAGAAAATTGCAGGCAATGCCGAAATGCGGGCCTATTCGGCCTCTTCTTCCGGCGGCTCTTCCGGCGGCGCCAAACCTTCGAGGCCCTTGAGGAGCTCTTCCTCGGTCATACGGTCGGCGGTTACCTCGGTGTCGTCAGAATCCACACTCGCCCCCGCGCCCGCGCCAATCAGCGGCACTTCGGGCTCAGGCTCGTCGACCTCGACGTACTTCTGCAAGCTGTGAATGAGGTCTTCCTTGAGGTCGCCAGGCGACACGGTGGTATCGGCGATTTCGCGCAATGCCACGACTGGATTTTTGTCGTTGTCGCGCTCAACGGTAATTTGCGATCCGGATGAGATCATCCGCGCCCGATGGCTCGCCAGAAGCACGAGGTCGAACCGGTTCTCAACTTTATCGATGCAATCTTCTACGGTGACACGGGCCATCGGCTCGTCACTCCATTGGGTGGAACTTGTGTTGAATTCGACTGGTAGGTATCCTCTCGCGCATAGAATTTCAAGCATTTTTGTCTTGGTTTAGCCGCAACCGTCTGTTACTCGACAATAGCGCGATCGCAAGCAAGCCGATGGCAAGGGATTTTGTCGGCACGAGGTGATTTCGCAGGTGGCAGCTCAATTGATCGGAGATGCCACAATGCCCAGTTAACGGCGATTCAGGACCTCGCACGCAACTCGCTTTGCGGGCCGGGAGTATCTGAAAGTAGCCCGGAATGAATTGTGAGAGAAAGCCATGACCGTACCCGGTGAAAAAATCGCTTTATTCATTGATGGAGCCAATCTTTACGCCACCGCAAAATCTCTTGGTTTTGACATCGACTACAAGCGGTTGCTTCGTGAATTTCAATCGCGCGGCTATTTGTTACGCGCATTTTATTACACCGCAGTCATCGAGGATCAGGAATATTCCTCGATCCGTCCGCTGATCGATTGGCTCGACTACAACGGTTACTCGGTCGTCACCAAGGCGACGAAAGAATTTGTGGACCAGACCGGGCGCCGGAAAGTCAAAGGGAATATGGACATTGAACTCGCGGTCGATGCGATGGAAATCGCAGGCACGATCGATCACATGGTGCTGTTCTCCGGCGATGGCGATTTCCGCTCGCTGGTCGAAGCGGTTCAGCGCAAGGGTGTGCGTGTCACCGTTGTGTCAACCATCTCGACCCAGCCGCCGATGGTGGCCGACGAGTTGCGCCGCCAAGCCGATGTGTTTACCGACATCGTGACGCTGCAATCCAAGATCGGACGCGATCCCTCCGAGCGGCCCGCGCGCGAGGGGCGCCCTCCGCGCGATGACCGCGAGTCGCCACAGCACACGCCGCAATTCTTGCAAAGGCCGCCGACAACACCGCAGCGCGCCACGGCTCCCGTCGGGGCCGAAGAAGACGACGACTCCTTCGAATAACGGTGCACGATGGCTGGGGCCGACGGTAAGCCTGGGCGCGATTGCCCGCGCTGTCCGCGGCTTGCCGCGTTCCGTAAGACCTGGCGGACAAAAGAGCCAACCTGGTTTAATGCGCCGGTCCCATCTTTCGGCTCAATCAACGCCAGCGTTTTGATTGTTGGTCTTGCGCCAGGCTTGCAGGGCGCCAATCGCACCGGGCGTCCCTTTACCGACGACTATGCGGGAGTTTTGCTCTACGGGACTCTTGGAAAATTCGGCTTTGCACGCGGTGACTACGGCGCGCATCCCGATGACGGGCTTGAGCTGATCGATTGCCGTATCACCAACGCGGTACGGTGCGTGCCGCCAGAAAACAAGCCGACGCCCGAAGAGATAAGAACCTGCCGTGACTATCTCGTACCGACGATCGCGGAAATGAAAAAGCTCCGCGCGATTGTCGCGCTTGGCCGTATCGCTCACGACAGCGCCGTCACGGCGCTTGGTGCAAAAAAATCAACTGTGCCATTCACCCATGGCGGAAAGCACAAGCTCGGTGAACTGGCTCTGTTTTCCAGCTACCACTGTTCGCGGTACAACACGAATACGCGCGTGCTTACGCCGGAAATGTTTTGCGATGTTTTCGCGAGCGTACGCCGCTATCTCGGCGCCTGAAGCCATGCAATGACTTCCTCCGCGTTCTTGTCGGGCGGGAATACCGGGTAGAACGCCTTGATAACCTTGCCGTCGTCGATCACGAGCGCCATGCGCTTGAGCAACGTCATTCCCGTGACCGAAAAAGTCGGCAGGTTGAGCGCTTTGGTGAGCGCCAACTTTTCATCCGACAAAATGACGAAGGGCAAATGGAGGCGGGTCGCCNNNCCTGGGTGGAAAGTCCGAATAGCTGCGCGAGACCAAGCCGCTTGAGTTCGCCGAAATGGTCGCGGAACGAGCAGGACTGCGGCGTGCAGCCGCGCGCGCCCGGAATCTGGTCCCAGCCATCCGGGGGATTGACGCCCGGCACACCTGTGCGCGGATAAACATAGACGACCGTGCGGCCTTTGATCTTTGAGAGATTGACCGGCACTCCATCTGTCGCTGGCAGCGCCAGATCGGGAAGTTTCATGCCGGCCAAATGGCGCGCTGCCCCATCATCCTGCGGCGCCGGGATGCCAGGCGGCAAAAATTGAGGATTATGCCTGCCGGGCGCTTCACTCATTTCTCTGCTCCATAGCTCATAAACTCCATGAGCGACCCGTCCGGATCGCGAAAATACACCGATGTGCCCGCCCCTTTGGCCCCGAAACGCTGCATTGGTCCGCGCTCGACCACAACGCCGTGCGCTTTCAGGTGCGCTATCGCCCCTTCGACGGGGCCCTGCCATTCAAAGCAGAGATCGCTATTGCCGGGCTGTACCGGCAACCGCGCAACCTCCGCAGGCTTAACGCCCGGTCCATGCACGTTGAGCTGTTTGTCGCCGAAACGGTAAGCCCAGCCGGCCGGCCGTTGCACCAGCTCGGCGCCCATGACCTCGCTGTAGAATTTGTTGGAACGTTGCCAATCGGAAACGTGGATCACACAGTGATCGAGTTTGGTCGGGAGGCCCATCACCTCATCCTTTCAACCGCATCAGCCGGCCCCGCTCGCGTTCCCACGAACGCTTCTTCAGCGTTTCGCGCTTGTCGTGCAGCTTCTTGCCGCGAGCGAGGGCGATCTCGACCTTGGCGCGGCCCTTCTCGTTAAAGTAAAGCTTGAGCGCTACGATCGTCATCCCCTCGCGCTCAACCGCCCCAACCAGCCGGCTGATCTCCCGCTTCTGGAGCAGCAATTTGCGCGGTCGCTTTGGCAAATGGTTGAAGCGGCTGGCCTGCAAATATTCCGGGATGTTCGAATTGATCAGCCAGAGTTCGCCGCCACGCGCATCGGCATAAGATTCGGCGATCGTGGCTTTCCCGGCGCGCAAGGATTTCACTTCGCTGCCGGTCAGGACAATCCCGGCTTCGAAGGTTTCGCCAACTTCGTAGTTGAAGCGCGCTTTGCGGTTGTCAGCGACCACCTTGAAGCGGCGCTCGGGTTTTGCGGCCATGATACGCCAGATGGGCTTGCGACTAACGTTTAGCGAGATTTCAGTTGGTCGCGAATTTCGGTGAGAAGCTCTTCGGTCTTGGTGAGCGGCGTGGCGTTCTCCGCTTCCTTTTTCGTTAGCCGGTTAAGCCCTCGAATCACCAGGAACAGCACAAACGCGATAATGATAAAGTTAAGCGCGATCGTAAGAAAGTTTCCCCAAGCCAATACTGCACCTTGCTTTTTTGCCTCAACCAGCGCCCCAGCCGTCACTTTGGACGACAAAGGATAAAAATAGTTTGAGAAATCGAGGCCGCCGGTGATCGCCCCGATCAGCGGCATGATGACGTCGCCAACAAGCGAATTCACAATGCCAGAAAACGCGGCGCCAATGATCACGCCGATGGCGAGATCGACGACGTTTCCGCGGAGCGCGAACTTCTTGAACTCGGCCAACATGACGATCAGTTTTCTTCGCGTATGCTCTTCACGAACATGCGCTAGTTGATCAGGCCGGCGTGCACCATGGCTTGGCGCACGGCAGTTTGCGCCTTCTCGCTCGCAGGCACCATCGGCAGCCGCACCGTATTGGCACACTTTTCGATCAGCGACATTGCGTACTTGATGGGTGCCGGGCTGGTTTCCACGAACAGGTTGATGTGAAGCGGCGTTAGCTTGTCTTGCAGTTTGAGTGCGGTTGCGAAATCGCGCTTCAGACAGGCGGCCTGAAATTCTGCGCAAAGGCGTGGCGCGACATTCGAGGTTACCGAAATGCAGCCGTGGCCGCCATGCGCCATGAAACCGAGCGCCGTGATATCTTCGCCCGACAGCTGATTGAAATCCGGTCCAATGGCGGCGCGCTGCTGCGACACCCGCGCCATATTGGCGGTCGCGTCCTTCACGCCGGCGATATTCTTGAGCTCATAAAGACGCGCCATCGTGTCGACGGACATGTCGACGATGGAGCGGCCCGGGATATTGTAAATCAATATCGGGATGCCGATCGCGTCGTTGATGGCCTTGTAGTGTTGATAGAGCCCTTCCTGGGTCGGCTTATTGTAATACGGCGTGACGATCAACACGGCGTCGACGCCCGCCTCCTCGGCATGCTGCGAGAGCTCAATGGCTTCGGCGGTCGAATTCGAGCCGGCGCCGGCAATGACCGGGACGCGGCCGTCGACCTGGTGGACGCACCACTCCACAACTCGCTTATGTTCGTCGTGCGACAAAGTCGGGCTTTCGCCAGTGGTTCCCACTGGAACCAAGCCGTTGGTGCCTTCGGCGATCTGCCAGTCCACGATGTCACGAAACGCGTTTTCGTCGAGCGAGCCGTTTTTGAACGGCGTGACCAGCGCGGTAAAGGAGCCTCGAAAGCTCGTCTTGGCGGCCATGACACGACTTCTCCAGAAGGAGGGCTGGCGTTAAGTGCCATAGATATCGGGTCGGCGGCGGCGATGAAAGCCCCTCCTAGCCAGCCAAACATGCTTCCGCCGTGTTTTCGCCCGTCTGCGTAAGTAGTGTGCCGGTTCATGAAATTTTTGGGTATCATTCATCAACGAAATTGGCCTAGTTAGCCAAACGTTTGCGGCCCTTGCCCGAATCGGGGTCGCCGGGACCGAAGCACGGGGTTGAATGAGCGCGACTAGCCGTAGCCGCTTGGGTGTCTATTTGGCGTTGGCGGCCACGTGCGGCCTCGGCGCCGAGGCGCTTGCGGCCACTTTACAGAAAGTTCCCTTACCGCGGCCGCGGCCACCGATCCAGCTCGGGAAACCGCGCGCGACGCCGACAGCCCCAATTGCGACCACCGCGCCGCTCCCGCAGAAGCGTCCACCCGCAAACAGCCCGGGCCTCTCGGCGTTCGCGCAGGCCAATGTCGGCCTGCATGGCGCGCTGTTCGAAAGCCGCGCCACATTCAAACCCCTCGCGCGCCCGGTTTCCGGCCCCTTCGCAATCGCGCCGACGGCGGCGACCTCGGCCGCCGACATCGCGGCGGTCAAACGCGTGATCGAAGCAGCGCGCAAAGGCAAGGAAGCTGATGCGAATGCGGCCGAGGCCGGCATTTCCGATCCGGTCGCCCGCAAGCTCGCTGAATGGGTGATCCTGCGCTCCGACAACACCAACCCAACCTTTGCGCGTTATGCCGCCTTCGTAGAAGCCAATCCGAGCTGGCCGCACGCGCCGCTGTTCCGCCGCCGAGCAGAGAACGCGCTATGGAACGACGGCGTCGACGACCGCACGGTGCGGGCGTTCTTTGCCAAACAACAGCCCGCCACTGCCAAGGGCCGTTACATGCTCGCGCGCACATTGCTCACGCAGGGCGACCGTGATGGCGCTGGTGCGCTTGTGCGCTACGCTTGGCGCTACGACGATGCCAGCGCTGAAGTCGAGAAACGCGTGCTCGACATGTACGGCAGCATGCTCACGGCCGCCGACCATAAAGTGCGCATGGAGCGCCGCTTCTACGCCGACGATGTCGCGGCGGGCATGCGTGCCGCCGAACGGCTTGGCGGCGACGATCTTGCGATTGGCCGCGCGCGCGCAGCGGTCCAGCGCAAGGCCGGAAATGCAAAGGCATTGCTCGACGCGGTCCCCGCCTCGGCGCATGGCCAAGCCGGATACATCTTCGCCTATGTGCAATGGCTGCGGCTCAACAACAAAGCCGAGGACGCGGGCAAGATGATCCTGAATGCGCCGAAAAATCCGGAAGCCCTGGTCGACCTCGACCAGTGGTGGCAGGAGCGGCGGTTGCTGGTGCGCAAGCTGCTCGACGAACGCGACGCGCAGGCGGCCTATCTCGTCGCGCGCGAAGCCGCACCGCCGATGCGCGGCTTTTATCGCGTCGATGCGCACTTCACCGCCGGCTGGGTGGCGCTCCGCTTCCTGAATGATCCGAAAACTGCGGCCGAACACTTTTCGCATGTCGCGGACGCAACCCAGAACCCGCATGCACTCGCCCGTGGCGGCTATTGGCAAGGCCGTGCGGCGGAGGCGATGGGCCAGCAGGCGCAGGCCAAAGCATTTTACGAGACGGCGGCACAGCATACGGCCACCTATTACGGCCAGCTGGCGCGGGCCCGGCTCGGGCTGCGGGAGCTCGGCCTGCGCGGACCGCCTGTGTTCACGCCACAGGAACATGACGTTCTCGGCAATCTTGAAGTCGTGCGCGCCGCGGAAATCCTCTACGCGCTCGACGAGCGCGACATGCTGGCCTCCATTTATGCCGAGCTTGGCGAGAGCGCGACCGATGTCGCGGGCTTGGCCGTGTTATGCGAGCTTGCCGCCAAGCACGGCGACGGCCGCTCAATGCTGCTCCTCGGCGAGTCCGCCTACGGGCGCGGGCTGCCGCTCGACTATTACGCCTACCCGGTCGTCGGACTGCCCGACTATCAGCCAATCGCCCCGCCGATCGACCCGGCGGTCGCCTATTCGATCGCGCGCCAGGAAAGCCACTTCAATCAGAAGGTAGTTTCGAGTGCACATGCCATGGGTCTGATGCAGGTGACGCCTGCAGCCGGCATCGACACAGCTGCAAAATTCAAGGTTGCCTTTAGCCGCGACCGCCTGCTCAAGGACCCCGTCTACAACATGCAAATGGGCGCAGCGGAATTGTCCAATTTGTTCACCGGCTACAATGGGTCCTACATCCTCACGTTTGCGGGCTACAACGCCGGACGCGGCCGCGTGCGACAGTGGATCGCGGCTTATGGCGATCCGCGCGATCCCAATGTCGATCCGGTCGATTGGGTCGAGCGCATCCCACTATCCGAGACCCGCAATTATGTCGCGCGGATCATGGAGAACCTTCAGGTCTATCGCGCCCGCTTCGGGGGCAGCAGCAAGCTGCTGATCGAGGCCGATATCAAGCGCGGCGGGATGAATTGATTCTCCGGACTCTTATTTGTCATCCCCGCGAAGGCGGGGGCATACGCCCATCACCTCCGCTTATGCCCGCGCAAGCGGGCATCCAGTTTTTGCCAAGCAACTGGGTCCCCGCTTTCGCGGGGACGAACGGGAGCCGGACACGGACAGGCTCTCCCATGGTCACTGCCTAGGTTACCCACGGCGGCGATGCTAAAAGAGCGCCATGCAGAGCGGCGCCTCAAGCACCTTCATCATAGCCCCTGACGGCCTGCGGCTGCACGCCCGCTGCTATGGCCAGCGCAGCGCGCCTTCGAAGCCGGTGGTCTGCCTGCCCGGCCTTGCGCGCACGGCGGCCGATTTCGAGGAACTCGCTTTCGCCCTTTCGCATGACGGGCCGCACCCTCGCCGCGTGATCGTGCTCGACTATCGCGGGCGCGGCCTTTCCGACTACGACCGCGACCCTGCCAATTATTCGCTCCCCACCGAACTCGCCGATGTGCTGGCGGTCGTCACTGCGCTTGACGCATCGCCTGCGATTTTCGTCGGCACGTCGCGCGGCGGCATTCTCTCAATGCTGCTTGCCGCGGTACGGCCGACGGCGATTGCCGGCGTCGTGCTCAACGACATCGGCCCGGTGATCGAGGCGCAGGGCCTGATGCGCATCAGGGGCTATGTTGGAAAGCTGCCGCAGCCGCGAAACTTCGAGGAAGGTGCCGAGATCCTGCGCCGGCTTTTCCACGCGCATTTTCCCAAACTCGGACCGGCCGACTGGCTCGCCAGCGCCTATCGCGCGTTCAAAGAGGACAAGGGCCGGATGGTGCCGACCTACGACCCCAAACTTGCAACGACCCTGCAAGGGATCGATCTCGAGCAGCCGATACCGGCGCTGTGGAAGGAATTCGAGGCGCTCGCTCATGTCCCGGTCATGGCCATCCGCGGCGCCAATTCCGACATTTTGTCTCCCGCGACAATCGATGCGATGCGTGCACGTCGGCGCACGCTGCAAACGCTCGAAGTGCCGGACCAGGGCCACGCACCGCTGCTTGTTGAAGCGGATGTGATCGCACACATCACGGATTTCGTTAAGCGCTGCGATCGCGCAGTGCATTAGCCGCGCAGT
>WNFM01001115.1_pt1 | contig 24540 bp, 37 predicted proteins | sample 5400271 | NCBI WGS metagenome assembly WNFM01 (sample SAMN13153352, study PRJNA577476) | soil metagenome | isolation source: 60 cm saprolite on Douglas fir-dominated hillslope | place: USA:California | collected 2013-09-17 | reverse complement strand
CGGCACCCTGTGCGGGAGTCAAGATGAGTAACGCGGTAATGAGTAACGGCGTGAGTAACGATAAAGAGCGTGAGCAGACTCGGGTACGAGTGGCACGGTGGCGAGCGGCGAGTGCGTGGAGGCGCAAAGCGAAGAACAATGAGTACAACCGGCGATATCGAGCGAAGCGGCGAAGGATTAAAGAGCAAAGCGGTCTGGGAAGCGGCGGGGGTGATAGCGGAGATCGAAAAGGAATTGATCGACTGGGAAGGGAAATATCAATGGATGAGGGCGCAATTGGATCTGGTGCGCTTCATCCTGGAGGGGGTAGCGAACGATCGAGTCCAGAGGAACGACGAATTGCCGACTGGCTCATCCGCAAGCGAAGAGAACGCTTTGGGGTAGAAGTGGAACTGATCGTATGAAAAAGAAGCGCCCTGGAGTAGCGGTAGCGCTGGTGGTACCGGCGGAGCCAACGATTACGACTCGGGAGAGTACGGCCAGCTACCTGAAGCGGATGGCGGCGGCAGCTAAAGCGATGGAGCAGCGCTATGGGAAATAAGGAAGAGGCCAAGGAATTTGTGCGTTCGACCATGGAGCGCCTATTCATCAACCGGTTACTGGTGCTGTACACCGGGGCGATCTTTGATAACGGCTTCATCGATTCGGCGCTGAAACGGCTGCTGGACTCCCAAGTGGCAGAACTAGAGAGCTTGGGCTTACCCGCAGCCATGATCAAAGAAATATTTGCGGTGCTGGCCGCCTGGGGGGATCGGGACTACCAATTGACTTTGACCTACTTCTGCGCGGAGGACAAGGAGACTGGGCCCACCTATAAACTGACCTTTGTCGATGAGCTTGACTCTGATCCGGATGTGATCGCGCTGCGGGCGCTGCAGGAGCAAGCCAAGTCATGAGCCGAGACAAACCCAAACGGCAACAAGCGGCCGCGGCCCTGGTGGATCGAGCCGAGAGCCTGCTCAGCCAAGCAGCGGAAATATTGAAGCGCTCCCATGATCGCGGATGGGAACGCTTATCGGTCCTGGCGGCTCAAGTGAGTGATTTCAATAATGATCGGCTCTGAGATATGAGGACGAGCAAGCGCGGTCGGGGCAGCTAGAAATTAGCTGCCCCGGTTCGGTTTCGCTAACCGGCTATGTTTGAACTTGCCCTGGAGCTGCCGGTGAAAGAACTGGCCGGGTGATTTGGCACTCAAGAGACTAGTGTAAGTGGCTCTCGGCACTCCGTGATAAGCGTAAGCGCTCCCGTCTTTGAAATGGATCGTGAGCGTGCCAGCGGGGCTGTAGTCAGCGGCGTGCAGATGAGAGCTATTGAGCAGCGGCATTTGAGCGATTTTTGAGAGTCTAAAGCGGATCAGCGCAAAGCGCACCCTCCAGAAATAAGCGCTCGACGAAGCCGCCCACGTGGCAGTAGAACTCTAGGGCGTGATGACTAAACGCCTCGCTCTGCTGGCCTTGCTACTGGTGAGCACCCTCTCATCGCTGGCCACCAACTACTACGTGACTCAAAGTGGGGCCGGTGCCCACGACGGCACGAGCGCCGCTAACGCCTGGAGCGTCTCTGATTTCAACTCGACGACCAAACCGACCGGGGGCGATACCGTCAGCTTTACCGGCAATCTTTCGACCGGGTTAAATCCGAGCGCCAATGGCACCTTCGCCGCCCGACTCCGGCTGGATCTATCCGGGGCCACCCTGAGCGCCATGGTCAACCTGAATGCTAAAAGTTATCTGACCCTGTCCGGCGGCACGACCGCGATGACCAGCGGGACGGCGCTCAAGCCAGCTAGCTGCAATTACCTTACGGTCGAGAAATGGACTTTTAATAACAGCGACATCAACGGCTGGCCGACTTTCTCGAATTCCAGTTATTGCACGAATCTGACTTTTTCCGACTGCCGGGTTTCCAATTGCGGTTACGCTTTCCTCGGCAATGGCGATGACACCGTGCTGATTACCGGCTGCGATGTGCTCTCGAGCCAGAACGGGACCACTAATATTGGTAACCAGACCGATCTGCTGCACCTGGGCGGAGCTTCCAATGTCACGGTCGAAAAATCCAAATTCGTCTTGCGGGCACCGGGTAGCGCCAAGGGTGGAAGCGATGGCTCCTATCGGCACAATGACGTTATTCAAACCTTTGCTACCGGCGGCAGCAATGGTCGGCCCCCCTCCAATTGGACGATTCGCTATTGCTGGATCGAAAACCAGAATGTTTCCAGCGCGAGCGACGGCAACAGTTCCTGGCTGATGATCGAAGCCCAAGGCGGCTTCTTCAAGATTTACGGTAACGTTTTTGTCTGTCCGAGTGGCGCCGGGGGAATCAATAACGGCGTGCACATGGGGAGCGGGCGATCGACTGCCGATCAATATATTTTCTACAATAATACGGTGGTTAAAAAAGGAAATGCGCCCGGGAGCGCCATTTCTTATAACGATGCCAATAAACCGGCTGGGCAGGGCAACGGCACCCTGTTTTGCGTCAACAATATTGCCTATTGTCCCTTAACCGGAGCGAGCCAGGGTTCCACCTGCAATAATTCAAAGGTCGGGCAGATTTCAAACAATTTTTGGTATAATTTTGGTAATCGTCCGAGTAACGTGGCGGCGATTCCGCCGGGCCCGGGCGGATCGGGTACGACCGATCCTCGGTTTACGAATTTTGATAACAACGATTTTACTCTAGCGCCGAATTCGCCGGCCCGAGGAGCGGGCGACAATTCGCTCTCAAGCGAGTACAACCAGGGCATCGCCCCGGGCTCGAGCTGGCCCAATCCAACTCTGGTTACCCGAACGGGCGCTTGGGATGTCGGAGCCTTTGTTAGCAACGCTGGATCGGCTCCCAGCCCGACTCCGACGCCTGCTCCGACGCCGACTCCAACTCCGTCCCCTTCTCCCGCTCCTACCCCTGGTGCTAAGTTCAGCGTTGGAGATTATGTAACGCCTTCGTCGCCCAACGTTAACGTCCGTGCTACCCCGGCTGGAGCGCTGCTTGGTACTCACACTCCACCTGACATCGGAACCGTAAAAGACGGACCAACCATGGCCGATTTTAACGGTGTGCCGGTGGACTGGTACGAAGTGACTTGGCCGACCGATCCGCTAGACGGCTGGTCGGGAGACGATAATTTAGTCTTAAGCGCTAGCCCACCACCGACCCCGAGCCCGACTGCGACTCCAACTCCGACCCCCGGACCTAGCCCGACCCCCAGCCCGACCTACGAAAAATGGATCCAAAACCAAAATAACTGGATTCGAGCCAACCCGCCCAAACCGGATTAAAAACTGGTGGAAGCGAGAAGCGGCATTGCTAATCCTCCTCGACCTGGGTCGTGAGGAAAGGGTGTCGGTCGATGTAACGCACGGTCACCACCCGTGGGTCGAGGCCACCTAGACGGAGCGCCGTCCAGAGCTGGCGGATGGTATGGAACTGGTCCGAATCCAGATCACCATCCGGATCGAAATCACTGATAAAATCGTCGAAGCTAGTGGCTTGCCTTGCCGCTTGGAGCTGGTTAAAAGGGTAATCTTTCATGGAACAAATCAAAGCTAAACGGACCCAAGCGGAAAAGATATTGGACGAGTGGACCCGGGCCAAGCAGGATATCGGTCGCTGCACCCATTTAGCAACTAGTCGCGCGTTTAATTTAGCTTATTGGTTAGGACGCCGGGATGCGTTACTCGAGCTGGAGAACGAGGCAGCGAGTGGCAGCTAAAGAAAACGGTATAGCCCCACCAATCTCGTGCCCACCAAGCGCCGTGTTCTTCACTCCAGATCACCCAAGGCTTCATTCCAATTCAATCCCGGCTTCCTGCAGATCCATGAACAGCCAGACCTGATCTAGTGGGTAACACCGGATCCGCCGGTAATAGGAGCGCTTACGCCACCGGGCCCGCTGCATTGGCTCCTTGCCGCCCGGATACTTGCCCCCGGGGTCCATAATACTGGTCACCTCGCCTCCTCGGCGTTTAACCCGCAGTCCACTGACCCAGCCTCTCATGGCAGTGGGTCGGGAAAAGCGCACTCCTTCCAGGTGCCAGTTTGACAATAGAAGTTGGCGACGGCGACAATGGTGAGCGCTTCCTCTTGAGGATAGCGGCCGGCCTGGGCTAGGCTATCGGTATACCCCCGGCGCTCCGGTCCCCACCAGGCGGCGTGTTCCTCGCTCCAGATGACCCAATCAGTAATCTGCTTCCCAGAATTGTTCATCGGCTTCCATCATCGCCCAGACGTATTCAATCGGATGGGTCCGGTGGTGCCAGCCGGCATAGCGGAAATATTCTCGCCGGCACCACCGACCCCGTTGCCGGCCGTAGGGAGTGCGCCCCGGGGAGAGGATGGCCAGGACCTCGCCGTTCTTACGCCGTTTAATTTTAAGCCCCGAGATCATGGCCGCTTGCGCTTGACTAATTGATCTCGCCGTTTGCGGTATTCGACCACCGGATCGCCTAAGCGTTTAAGCGCGGCGGAGAGGGCCTGGTTCATCTGGGCCGCACTCTGGCGGGTGCTTGACCCGCTCTTTTTACCAGTGGTTCGCGGGCTGGAGCCGCTGCTGTTGGGTTTGGCCATAGGAGATATAACGCAGTTATAACGCAAAATTGTCAATGGCAATTACGGCAGTATCACCAGGGGCGGGTCCGGCGGTGGAATCGGTTTCTGGATCTGAGCGGCTAACGTCAGCGCGATCCGGTAGGTGCCGGTTTCTTTCTCGTAATGCACATCGCCTTTAGCCGGAGTAATTTTGAGGTCCAGCCCGCTTTGCGGGACCGCTACCCACTCGAAGGCGCGCAAGGTGGCAGTCCCGCGTGTGCCATCCGGACCCGGTCGAATCACGATCTCGAGCGCAGTCGGTAACTGGATCTGGGCGATTCTCATTCTGGTTACCAGATCCCGGTAAAGGCACGGCCGACCGCCTCCAGTGCGACCCGGAACCAGTTGGGTTTAGGCACCGGTAGCTGGCCGCGGGCAACCGGCCCATCACAGGTCACCCAATAGTAGTTGCCTTCCAGGTAGAGATAGTACCCTTCCGGATTGGTCTCGATTCGCAACATCCGGTTCATGGCCGGATGCATCGGCCGGGGGCCATCCAGTGGACCACCGATAAATTCGACTGTGTACCATTCGTTCATTTGCGTTATACGTTCACAGGCTATGAATGAAGAAGAACAGATCGTCCGCGACAAACTGCAATCTCTTGATCGGTATATCAAAGCCCAGTTGCCAAATAAAGATTGGGGTTTCATTTTGCTCGCATTCCCTTATGGCCCGAGCGGCCAACTCTTGTACATCGCCAGCGCCCAGCGGGATGACGCCGTCCAGGCTATGCGCGAATTTATCGCTCGGAATACCCAGCGCGAGCACTTCACTAAAGAAGCTTATACCGATCGAAGTGATGTCACCCCCGATTACGCCTTCGAGGCTTGGTGGAAAAAAGAGCTGAGCCGAATTGAACGGATCGATGGCCAAGAACCCGGTCCACAGATGCGCCAGTTATGTTTTGATAGTTTCATTGCCGGCATGGTTTGGAGTGTCGCCTGATTTATTCATCCATGCCGACCCGACCTCGATCCCCTTCTCCAGCAGTTCCGAGGGCGACCACTCCTTGTCTCTGGCCTTCCCTAGGATCGGGTGCTGGCAGTCAAATAATTGCTCCACCTGGAGACGGATTTCGCGGGAATAATACCCGGCCCAATAGCCCAGGTTGGCCCGCTCAATCGCTTCGGCTTGCCCGCGGCTGTTCCCAGAGTGGGCCATATTATGGGTCACGCATTCCTCAAAGTAATGAGCCGCTAGGTCCGACTCAGTGATGTACATGGCCGGTTCGTATTTCTCACGCGTGGTAATTGGATATTTCATTCAGTTGCTTTCAGCAGCCGCCAGTATTTGCGCCGGATCCGGCGCCAGTAGGCCCGGGCATGCCAGTGCACGCCGGCCTCACGGTAAAACGCGTTACAGAGATGGACCTGCATAACGGCGAAGTTATAATCGCGCTCGAGCGCAGCCCGGAGCTGTTGGTAGTCTTTCTCTGGCAGGGTGAGCACTTTCATTTCTTGCAATAACGCAAAACCAAAGCCACCCTATATAACGCATAATGTCAAGACCGCGCAAGTACGCAAATAAACGGGAACGCCTGAAGGCGATTCGCGCTCAGACCCGGGAGCGGGTGGCCCGCTGGATCGCTCAGCATCCCCGGCGCTGGAACCGGATCATGAACCGGCACCGGGCCAAACTGCGAGCCCAAAAGAAAGTCGCCGTATGATGCACTCTCGCGAAATACTCGAATCAATCCCGATGCCGGAGCGGATCAAGAACCTGCCCCGCGATCCGGAACGCGGTTACCCCGTTCCCTTCTTTGTCGCCTCCGTGAATGGTAAGCCCGATTTCCGCATTGCCGATGAACAGAAACGGATCCGCTGCGTCAAGGAACGGCTCTGCTGGATCTGTGGCGAGCGCCTCGGGCGCTATCTCGTGTTCGTGATCGGGCCGATGTGCGCCATTAACCGAATTAGTGCCGAGCCACCGATGCACCGGGACTGTGCCGAGTACAGTGTCCGAGTCTGCCCGTTTCTCTTGAACCCAAACCAGAAACGGAATCCGAAGTCGGTTGGGGCCGAGGCCGAAGAGCTGTTACTGGAGCCACCCGGGGTTATGGTCGCGCGTAACCCGGGCTGTATGCTGGTCTGGGTTACGACCGGCTACAGAATCGTCCGCGACCAAGTGGACCGGGTCCTCTTCGGGGTCGGACCACCGGTGAAACTGGCTTGGATCGCTGAAGGCCGCTCCGCTACCCGAGCCGAGGTCCTGGAATCGATCGAGACCGGCTTACCCCTCCTGCGTGAACTGGCCGAGAAAGATGGGCCAGCGGCGATCGGTGCCCTCAACAGCCAACTCGCGCGCGCGATTCAACTAATCCCAATCGAATGAAACCTAATATTAAACAGGCCGGTCGCATTATCATTGAAGGCCAACTGGCGGTGAAATTCTGGATCCGGGCCTTGGACCTGGAAGATAACATCAACTTTGCCCGGAAGCTGATGCTGGAGAAAAGCGAACGCAAATGGGGCAGCGTACCGATCGTGGCCGAGTACGAGGTCGATGAGCGCCTGACTTTTGTTTATCTAATCCTCGCTCAGATCGATGCGCTCGGGGTCAAGAACGGCACCGGCCTCATTTATTTTGCCTCCCGCGACCGGTTAGAGGAAGTCAAACAGGTCCGGGATAGCTTCGCCGAAGACCTCCTCAAAAATATCAGTAAGGATTTTGATGAAATTGTCGAAATGCCGGACCGGTCGGAGCGGACCCGCCTGGATTAAGCCCTACCAAACTGGCGGTTGACAAATGCGCAACGTTGCGCATAAATGCTATTATGGCCAAAAAACTGACCCTGGAGGAACATTTAACTGCGGCTGCCAATGTCAGAGACGCTCATCAATATCGCCTTTGGCAGGCCGCTAAACTCCTGGCCAGTGCCGGTTATGTGGAGCAGTCTGATGGCTCATGGCGTAAGCCAGAAGAACCAATGAGCCCACCAGACCAACAGGCTACCAAACTCTGAAGACAGGTTTTCTGCGTTTTTAGCCTGGCGAGGCGGAGCTGACCTTGGCTCCGAGAGGAGAGGGCGGCAACCCTCTCCTCTCGTCCTTTTTCAGGCGGCGGCTAAGGCGTGCACTCTCTGGTAGACCAGCTGCAGCCGTTCTGGCATCAGCAGACCGATCTTCTCGGGTTTGAGTAGACCCAGGTCGATGCAGCGCATCGCGAAATTCGAGGTGTTTATATAATAATTCACCCCCGTCTTGGCCTTGCGCCCGTAGAGGACCTCCATTACGAGATCGTCCGCGGTTTGTATCCAGTACAGCCCCATTCTGACCTGGCCCGGCTGCAAGCAGCGGCGAGCGGCCACTTCATCCTTGGGCGGTTGGCGGTCACAGCCTTCGCCTCGATTGTTACTGTCCCCGAAATAGAAGCCGGTGACGGCTGCGTAGAGTTTGCCTGCCTCAGTCCAGAGCTGACTCCTGATTCCCAGGCTCTCCTCCTGAACCGCTGCGATATCTGCCGCTGTCACGTCAGTCTCGGGTTTACCAAAACCGCGCGCAGCCAGTTCCAAATATGTGCAATCGACTAACTTCCCTGTGTCGATTGCGACCGCCAGTGTTACTGATAATTTAGACATTATAATGGGGGTCCTTTAAGTAGCGGTCGGGTGCTCTCCGCTGATTTTGCTGCTTTTTCTTTTGCCTGATCGAGCAACCCGACCAGTTCTTCGGCGCGGGACACGAGTTGCGTCAGCGCTGAAATTATCTTGGAGAGTTTTTCTGTCCTGCCGATCAGATAGTGAGAGTCGGCAGCAATTTGTTGGATCTTCAAAGCCAGCGGATCAGGCAAGCGTGGCGGATTGGGCCTATCGTTGAGAATACCCCAGATCGCCGAAGCGATTTCGTCGGATTGCCGGTTGATTTCTAACTTCTGAATCCTGAACGCTTCTTTGGAATCCTCGCGCAGGGGTGCTATTCGGTTGGCTTCTTCGCGGATCTGAACCGCTTGAGTCAGGGGATCACGGCGTTTCTTCGCAACTTCACGAGCTACAGTTGCAGCCTTCTCTTTGCCGGTTTTACGCTCACTGGCGGCACCGCGCTGGGCTTTCTTTTGCGCGCGCTGCGCCTCCAGCTCTTCCCGTTTGCGCTGCGCTGCTTCCTGTCGATGGCGTTTGCGTTCAACCTCATCTTGGGCCGCCTTTGCTTCCGCCTTGGCTCGCTCGGCCTCGGCCCGCGCTTGCTTAGCCTCTGCTGCGCGATTGCGCGCTTGCGCATCGAACCACTGGGCCCGTTCCTCGTGTTCGCGGCGACGTTGTTCGGCGACGCGCAAAATATCTTCCGTGGCCCTGGCTGAGAGTTGAGCAAAATCGCTCTCTTTCAGATATCCCTGTTCGATATACTCCAGGGCAAGCAGGGCCGTTCGGACCCTGCTGGCCGGAACCACTTGCCCATCTCGGCCTGAGCCTTTGACCACCCAGCCCAAAAAATCAGCCAAAGTCTGGGGCGAATAACGTGTCTTCAGCGAAAACACATTCCCTGGGATAAAACTCGGCGCGCATCGGATTTCTCTAGCAGCCGATTCCTCCCTTTTGGTCAGTGGCCGCAAAGTGATCTGGCCCTGACCAAAAGCCAGGATGACTGAATAGACCGTTTCCAGATCAACGATGAAGCTGGCTGAAAAGTCGGACATGTTCTCGTTAGCCATCATTAAAATCATCTGCTCATCAGTGAGCGAACGAACGATGATCGGCACTTTGTCGGTTGGCTTATAAGTCCGTTCGATCGCGATTTTGCGATGATGGCCGTAAGCGATCTCAAGCCAAATCGAATTGAGCCTGCGGCCTACAATGTTCCCCCAATAACCGGTCTGCTGGTAGGACTGGATCAGTCGTTCGACCTTGGGTTCATCGATGGGATAATGCGCGGTTCGCCGGTACGGGTTTGGCAGCAGATGACAAACCTCAACCAATTGCTGAGTCATACTGGGATCAAGGATGGGGGCAACCTGAACGACCATGATTTAGGCTTTTTGGTGCACCAGCGATTCAAATTGAATTATCATTCGGAAAGGTTCGTTGCCCCAATTGATGTTGGCAGCTTGTCGCAGCGCCAAGTTGGTATTGCGCGACCTGACTCGCATCTGCCGGTCATTACCGGATATGAAGGAGGCAGTGATTAGAAAGGTTTTAAGTTTGCGTTGAGGAATAACTACCTCGACGCTGCCGTTGTTCGTTTGTTGTAACGGGAGGTCGAGTTGGGCGCTCGACCTCCCATTCTGTGGTTTTTTCATGGGAAATTAAGCTGCGTTTGCGAGTACCTTCAGCGGGCGCAGTCCAAAATGTTCTTGACGGGGAATTTCTTTAGCATTCTTCTTGCCTTTCCGATGTATCCGCTTTATACGTTTTGTGCAATAGAATATTCTTTATCAGCCGAATAAACCGTGATAGCCACCGTGATAGATCAGGTCCCCGAGCCGCTTCTCCCAGGAGAAACGATCGCCCCTACAGGGCGGTGGGCCGGATTTTGGGTATCATCGGGCTGTCCGAATTGTCCACAGCCCGTCTGGCTGCGGATCAGCTTAGATAAAGGATTCACAAGTAATCTGCGCAAAAGCGTGTACGTTTCGTTTTATCGTATAATACTCCTTTTTGCGCTTTGTTTACTAAAAAAACGTGATAGATATCACGGCCTAAAAAATGTCGCAATGAATCCAAGCAAGTTTCCGAATAATCCCACTGCACCCTGGCGCGTCATGGTGCCCAAGAAATGGTCGCCGAGCGGCAAGCGCTGGCCCCATTATTTCAAGACCGAGACCCTGGCCGCTGAGTTCTGCCGCACGGTCAAACGCCGTGGCGTGAGCGCCTTCGATCAAGATGAGCGAGTCAGGGGCACCGCCCCGGTCTTAACCAGCTATGAACAGGATAGCTGGAAATCGGCAGTCCACATTCTATGCCGAAAACTAGGGGGCGATATCAGCGTCCTTTACCAAGCTGCCGATCATTGGATCGCAACCCGGATCAATGTCAAAGGGGGCACAATTGAAGAGGTCATCAACGCTTTCGATGAGACGCGCAAGCGCGAGGGCAAAAGCGAGCGCACACGTAAGGATGATGGCTATCGGCTGAAGACTCTGACCGAGCATTTTCCCAGCAAGGATATTTCGACCATTACCCAGGCGCTGATGCATGAGTACTTCGATGGTCTTAAAGGGAACCACCGTTCAATTTACAAAAGCGTCAACTTATTCTTCGGCTGGGCCCATAGCCGCAATTACGTGGCAATGAATCCGATGGAGAAGATCGAGCCAATCGGCGAATTCGGCGTCAATAACGAGTACTATCAAGTCGCTGAATTTCAGCGCATGCTGCAAATTACCGCTGGGTTACCCGACCCGAAAAATGAAGTCGAACCCACTCGAGAATTTCTCAATTTATTGCCGTTCCTGATCTTGTCAGGATTGGGCGGTCTACGCTCCTGCGAAGCTGCCAAACTCAGCAAGGATCGCGATGCATTGCGTTGGACCGATCTGCATTTCGATGCCGAGATTCCTTGCATCGAAATTCGTGCAGGGGTCAGCAAAACAGGTAAGAAGAACTTGTCCCAATGGGTCGACAAATCTTATGCAATCGAAGCGATTAAAGCTTGGTTGCCGCTGGTGGAGCATTCCAACCCTGACTTCGTCTGCCCGATCGGTTATGCCGCCATCGGTGACTTAAAGAAACGTTTCCGAAAGGCGACCGGGATCAACTTCACTGATAACGGTCTGCGCAACAGTGTCGCGACCTATGGGCTTGCCTACGACGGACGCGAAGGCGCTGGCTCGATCGCCAAATGGCTCCGTAACTCCGAGAAAGTTCTGTTGAGCAATTATGCTCGGCCACTGCCCACCGGTAGCGGCCAAAAATGGTTCAACTTGCGGCCGCAAACCGCATTCAACCTGTCCGAAACCCAGAGCGCACCGACCGAACAAGCCGCATAGACCATGAAACACAGGCCATTGTTCGAGCCCAATGATTATAGAAAGGTTGTCACGCTCTCTCAGCTAGAAGTGTTGACCGGCATCAGGAAGTCGACGTTACGAGCGTGGCTGGAAGATGGAAGGATACCCGGCGCATTCCGTGCCGGTCGCGGTACTCGATGGCAATTCAGGAGAGACCCCTTAGAGGAATGGTGGAAAACGATAACCGGCAAACAATCGCCCTATTTCGAGAGGGATGAGGGGGAAGCTCACTGAAAATCGTTCCGAAAGTTCCGAAAGTTCCGAAAGTTCCGAAAGTTCCGAAAGTTAGGGTTTCCGAGGTTGTCGAGGTGTGCTAACCAATGGGGCGTGACATAACGCAAAAACGAAACCAACGGAACGCAATGGGCAGGAAACCGAAAGTGCCTCTAGTAATAGCGGGGATGGAAGTGCCACCACTATTTCCACCGGGTGATCATCGCAAGACGATCACCATTCAACAATTATCCGAATTGAGCGGGATTCCGTTAGGGACCTTACGCGATTGGGTCCACTACGGGACGATCCCAGGCGCGTTTCAGCGCAAGAAACACACTAAGTGGCTCTTTCGGCGTGAGCCACTCGAAAAGTGGTGGGTTGAACTCATCGGGCGTCACATGCGTACCGGCACTTATTAACCCAGACCCAGGTTATGTCCGCCCGCGCCCAGGCCAGTGGTGCTGTATTCGTCAGTACCTTTTTCATCCCAGTGATCGTACCGCGTCCAGGGCCCGACCGTCGAAGGTCCGGCGATCGTAAATCGTCCCTTTTGGGTCGGCGTCATGACCGTCTGAGTTGCCCGACACGGTCCCCATTTCGGCCCAGGAACGCGCGGGATCACCCGCAAGGTCTTCACATACCGGTCGCAGCATAAAAGCGCTCCTGGCTGATTTCGCTGGCTTGGCCAGACGACTCCCGGGGCCTTGTGACAGATTGATGGGGGCCAGCCGCTAAACCGGCGGCAACCGGAGTAAGGAGAACTGAAGAGAACCGACTGGATGAAGGGTTCCACCGCAAAAAAAAAAGGGTGCGGGACGGCTTTTGAGGGCCGAGACGCCCGTTCCAGCATCCCTTTCGGGACCGGATACGCGCCTACTATCCCGCGTTTCAGAGTGACTCTAGCACAAAAGCGAGCCCGTCGCACTCACGACGGGCTCTTTAAACTTCCTCTGTCGATGAACCTAAGCTCGAGCGAGAGAATCGTCTTCCTGAAAGAAGGTTTAGCTTCGGCTCGCGGCGGCCCCTCTGTCAAGCGGTGTCAAACTGGATGGGTTTGGTGCCGTGCATGGCGACCGTGTGCGCCTGTTCCAGGCCCCAGTCCTCCAGAGCAAAGAGTTCATGGAAATATTTGGTCCGGTAGACCGTCGTCTGAAGCAGTTTCGTGGAATGACTGCCGAGCCATTTCTGGCGTTCCCGGGTGTAGGCTGTGATCCAGGCTTTCTCGTCTCCGCCGTTTTTGGGCGTCTTTTCGGGAAATCTTGAGCGCAAAAACCCTGGGATCGACCCGGAATGCAAAAAAGAGTCACAGATCACCAGGAGTGAGAGCGGTTCTTTGAACCCTTCGTCCTCGGCCCATTTGAGCGCCGGCCCGATATAGAGCGAGGTATACAGATCCTCCTGGACCGCCTGCATGATCGGATCGGACCCGCTTTTCTTGAGGAGATCCTTAAACTTGGCGTTTTCAGGTAGACTCGGGCTGGAGAGCGAATAGGCGACCAGCTCGGTCGCGTTGATTCCGCCCCGTTTCTGGTACTCGGTCAGCACTTTGCCTAGGTTTGACCCGTACTGGGTGAACCCGACCGAGAGCGTGATCTGGCGTTTGCCTCCGGGCCCATCCGGCATGACCTCAACCTTCCCGTAAGGAATGGTGTGGGTACCCTGCTCGGCCAGGCACAGGATATTTTTAATCCGTTTAACGGTCAGCTCATCGGTTGCCATTGTCTTTCCTGTTTAACTTCTCGAGCAGGTCGCGAATCTCCTTCTGCCGTTGGATGCTCGCGTTGAGTTGCTCGTGAAGATCGTGAATCTCGCGCAGGGCTTGGCTGATTTCGTGATCAGTGGCTTTGGCTGTTTGTTTGGTCGCGAGAAAATTGCCGCCGCCGCTGACGGCAATCATGGCCATAATGCCCATCTTGACCCAGTTATCGCCGCTTGCGGCCAAAGTGCTGAGCAGACTAGTAATGCCATTCTTCGGTTCCCCATCAGTTGCCATGTTCGCCCATCATAGCGGAAAGGTTTGCTGCGCGGTAAAGATATCGATTTGCTTAACCGGCGGCGGAACCCAGGCCTCACCGGGCCCCTGAGTCGGCGGCGGGTAGAGTGAGGCGTAGGGCGGCATCACCCAGGGGCCTTCCTCCCGCTCTTGCTGGTACTGGGTCGGGCGCGGCACAAGGATCCATGGAGACTGGTCTTGGCCGGCGTAGGACCCTACTAGCCCAGGACCGTTCATATAGAAACTGGCACTCCGAGTACGGTCGCGTAACCGTCCATGATATTGAAGTTACCACTAGTATCGGGGGCCTTCGCTACAGCACGAACAATGTCACCAGCCAACAGAATTCCTTGATAGACCGCACTGGCCATCGTCCAAATAAAGCCGGTCGGCACCCGGTTTAAAATCATACTGGGATCGACCGCGCCCTTTTGCTTGTCCAGTTGGACAGCTAGGAGTTTCTCGGTTACGGCTGGAGAGTCCTCTCGAGCCCAGAGCATAACCGACACAATCACCGGTTGAATGACCTCAATCCCATCGGGTACGGCTGCGAATAGAGCCGCGTTACCGTAGACGCCGCCAGCGCCCGGAATCGTATTGATTAAGTGGTAGTTTCCATCGGCAACGATTGGCGACGGGGCAAAATATCCATAAGCCATTCCAATTCCGGGTGCTTGCGCAGCAATGGGGGCCCCGACACTTGAAAGCAGATAGGCGATGCCGGTCGCTGGGTCCCGGCCCCAGACATTGCCATCGGCATCGGCGTAAACTCTTAAGCCGCCAGAGGCCGGAGCTGGGGCAACCGGTGTCGCATTGGGAGGATAATCACTCATGGCTGGTTAAAGATTTGGCTCATACCCACCGCTGCATGGGGCCAAGTGCATTTGGTCGGGCTTGGCGGTGGCGGGAGGTAGACTGAATTAATGTGGAGGATTTGATCCTGGCCATTGTAACGCACCGCCTGGGTGCTATTGGCCGGATTAGTAAATAGCCCGGGACCGTCTTCCCAGTTGATTGCGGTCGGCGGCCCCGGCGCGAACTTGGGCGGCATGAAAGGAGGGTTACCCATTAGTTTCCTAGGCCTCCCATGGTGCGGACGACACTGCTCGGCACAATGAGATTGCCGTAGCCATCAATATAACTGCCAGCCGGGAAGGTTTTCACGATCTGGCCCATCCGGCCGACCTGACTAGCCATGAGGTGGGGAACACCAGATCCGGGTCCCATGATCGGCGGTGGTTGGATCTGGGAAATGGAGGGACTAGCCTTATCCGGCAGTACACAGAACCGGCTATGGGGCCACGGCGGCAGCGGCTGGGGCTGGTTCTGGCCGTTCAGCGGCGGCATCTTCTTGGGGAAGAACGTGCTCGGATAGGGATGCGGCGGAGAAGGCGCGGAGAAGGCGGCGCAGTGGAGATGTTAGCTCCTTGCGGTGAGCCGTAGGGATAGGGATTCAAAATCGGCCCCAGTTCCGGGGTCGTAACCGGCGCACCACCACTGGGTGGCGGCCAAGTCGGGAAGGGCGGCAGACCGGCTTGGCCTGCTAGTGGATCAACTATTGGACTGCTCATAGGGTTAGTATTTTGGTTTAAGAAACTGTGTTTTTGTTACCAGCCGGTGTCAGCAGTATGGTGACCGTAAGCTTCCGTGTTCGTTCCGATGGTAGTAATACCGATATAGCCGAAACCGGCCTGACCACTGTCAGACACGCCACTTACCGCCATACTGCCAATGTTGCCTGTAATCGAGTTGGCTGCGCCCGTACTGTAGTTATAAATGACGACGGTTGGCACTTTGGCCATGCGTTTGGGATAGGTTATAGCGCAATTGAAATATGACCCGGCTCCTTTCGGTACTGCCCACACTCCATTGGAAGTAACCGCTCCTATCGCTGTCGGGTAATCGTAGCTCTTACAAAAGCAGCGCAAACACTCGTCGTAATTCTGCTCCCAACTTTTATCCTGGAGAGTTGTGCATTGACTTCCAGGTTCATGCTGAACGAAGGCAATGTCGAAGGTGGAGTTAGCCGCTGCGGCGGCAAAGTTGCTTTGACCTAGTGCACCAACGAAATTGCCATTTTGCCAGCTGTCGTTGGCCGGAGCTATGTTAGCACTGCCAACCGCAAGGCCGATGGACAATACATAACCACCTACTCCCGGTGCCAGCGACCAAGTGGTCCCCGCCCCCCAGATCGGCAAATTGGGTAACGGAATTAGGGTCCAGGCCCCAGCAGTGGGAATATTGCAGAGCTTAGCCAGGGAACGAGTTGGGGTTGCGGCCCCATCCCGGAGCGTCATCCCAAAATTGAGTCCGGCCACGCTCGAGCGGACCAGTAGCGATACCGAATGCACATCGCTGATCAGTTCACGCAATCGATTACCTTCAATTTGCTGAGCGATGTTCATAACATCATTCGCTCCAAGCGTGGCTTGCTGCCCCGTCAGTGTGATGCGCAAAAATTTGCTACTGATCGCGAAATTGGTCCCCGGCAAGAGTACCGGTGTAGCGGTCGCATCAATCTGCTGGCAGCTATAAGCCATGGTGGTACCACCAGCATGGGCCGATAGCCACCGATCCTGACACCAGGTAGAGCCACCGGTAGGCGGAGTCACTGCCGTGCCTACGTTACGCTGATCGACCTCAAAGGTAGGGTTGCCGATTGCATTAAACGAGCGCAACCGCACACTCCAGATTGAGCTGGCGGGCACTAAAATCAGACTGTCACTGCCAAGTGTGGCCAGATTGTTGGCATTAGCGCTGACTGCCGAAGGACCGGCTGGTCCGGTGGACCCAGTGTTGCCGGTAAGTCCAGTTGGTCCAGTGTTTCCGATCGGTCCCTGCGCACCAGTATTACCAATCGGTCCTTGCGCGCCAGTATTACCAATCGGCCCCTGGGCTCCGGTTGCCCCAGCTGTGCCTTGCGGCCCGGTTGCCCCCGCTGTGCCTTGCGCTCCCGCTGCGCCAGCAATGCCCTGGGGAACCGTAAAATTCAGGACCGCTGCGGCAGCAGTGCCTGAGTTAGTGACAGCAGCATTGGAGCCAGCCGCACCCGTAGCGGTGGTACCCACGGCGACCGTTGCGGCGGTACCGGCTACACCCTGCGCCCCCGTCGTACCAGTCGGTCCTTGGGCACCGGTCGCGCCTTGGGCACCAGTCCCGCCAGCGGGTCCCTGAGCGCCAGTGGCTCCAGCCGTTCCGGTTGCTCCCTGTGGGCCAGCCGGGCCTTGCGGACCTACGCCGGTCAAAGTGTTGCCGCTCGGGGCGGTTGAGCCCGGTGCTTGGTTGGTCGAGTAGCCAAGATTTTGCAGGGTGAGCTGGTTGGTTCCGGTATTAACCGCCTGAACGTTCAGGTAACCGATCGGGCTGATATAAACCACGGCACCGACTGCGAAAACACCGGCATTGACCACGCTGGCCACCCCGGTCCCGTTAACGGCGGGCATGGTGAAGATGCTGGCTAAGGTCGTATTAGCGCTAGCGCCTCCGGGCGGCCCTGGCGCGCCCTGTGGCCCGGTTGCGCCCTGTGGTCCTTGGCTGCCGGTCGATCCAGCGGGTCCAGTCGTGCCAGTTGTCCCGGTCTGGCCCTGTGGCCCTTGTGGCCCAGTAGGTCCGGTAAGTCCGGTTGAGCCAGTTGAGCCAATGGGTCCAGTTGATCCAGTCGGTCCTTGGTTGCCGATCGGCCCTTGGCTGCCCTGTATCCCTTGCGGGCCGGTGGGTCCGGTCGTACCGGTTGGACCGGTTGGTCCGGTTGGGCCCACGTACGGGCCGAGATCGATCCAGGCGCTGCCGCTCCAGCCGTAACCGTGGCCATTGGCGGAGACGATCCACATGTCGTTGACGGTGTTTCCGCTGGGCGGTAATGCGCCGACCGTAGCGACAGTTCCCTTGATATTGAACGGCGGCCCGAGCGGACCCTGGATTCCCTGTGGACCCTGTGGCCCGACCGGTCCAACGCCCGGAGGCCCTGGTAAGGAGGTCGTCGTAACCTTGCCGGGTTGAATCCCTGCGCCCGGTGCCGCGTTATAAAGATAAGGCAGGTTCTGAACCGTCATCCGATTCAAGGCACCGGTCGCAACGACCTGATAGTATCCGGCGTTTTCGATCGCAATCGTCATCCCGGGAACGAACCCTTGAGAGTTGTCGACGACGATATCGACGTTGTGCGAGACCGGCGGCACGGTCCACGGGGTCAGCACGACTGTGAAAACGTAGACAAAGACGTAGCCGTCGTAATTGGGCGGGTCCTGGGGTCGGACTCCGGGCTGGCGCGGCGTGATGAAGTATTCGGGCTGCGCGCTCATGTCTTGATAATGAAATTGACGACTTGGTAGGGAGAAAGATTGTTGTGCGGCTGATCACTTCCAGCGTTGAGAGTGCCGGTAATGCCAGTGAACTGGGCCGCAAGATTAGCTGGGGAAGCGCCGATGCCAGGGTTTGCCGCGTCGATGACGATCTGAGCGTAACCGACATCGGTCTGGGTTTTGCCGGCGGCACTATACTGACCCGATCCGGGCTGCGCGTTCAGATTGGTTATCGGATTGACGTAACCGTGCTGATGCCCGGTGTCGTGTCCGGTGTGCGTGTGTGCACTCTGCGAGTGACTGTGCCCAGGGTCTGGGTGATTGTGTTGCAGATCGGTGATCTCGTGAGCGTGCATCGCCAGCTCAGCCAGGAGCAGTTGATGCTTTTCCTCGCCCCCGGTTGCGCCCAGTGCGTAAATCGTGCCCGATGCAGCGGTACCGATACCAACCGGACTCCGGCCACGTAGATCCGGCAGGTTAAAGGTCGAGCTGCCGTCTCCGGTTCCGAAATTGGTCGAGATGATCGAAAAAAGTCCCGGATAAGCAGTTCGACCGACCGCGCTTCCATCGCACAAGAGCCAACCACCAGGCGGAGTGGGTGCACCGTACATGACGATTTGCCCCGTAAGCGCGACTCCGATCGGACCCTGGGGTCCGCTCGGGCCAGTTGGCCCAGGACCGCCTGGAGGGCCTTGTGGACCGGTAGCAGAGACCGGTTGTCCAGCCGGAATCACCGTACCGGCAGTTTGGCCGCCTGGATAATTTTGATTAACCAGGGTCAGCGTCTGCTGGGTTTGGTCGACGGATTGAATACTGAAATAATTACCAGTGGGCAGATAAACAATCTGGCCGGAAGCGAACGCGCCAGCATTGATCACGAACGCGATCCCGACCGAAGCCGGGATGGTGAAAGCGTTTTTCAATGTCGTGTAAACGCTGGTGCCACTGGCTCCTTGGGGCCCTTGGGGCCCTTGGGGCCCGGATTGGCCCGCGGGTCCGGCGGGACCGCGCGTCGAAGCCGGTGAAACCCCGGTCCCGGCACTGATGATAGTTCCAGCAGGCGCGTTTTTGGGGTCACCGGAATTGACTACCTCGACGCTGAAGCCATTAGGCGGAGTGCCGATGCAAGTAAAGGTGCCTGCGCCCGGGATATAAATCAGCGTACCGGCCAACATCCAGGAGCTGTCAGTGACATGAGCGAGGTAGGGAGTGACGTTACTGGCCGGGACGGTGAAATTATTCCCCAGATAACAGAAGGAGTTTTTGCCGGGAGGACCTTGTGGCCCGGTCGCGCCATGGATCCCAGGTGGCCCGATTTGACCCTGGGGTCCGGGTAAACCGATCCCAGGCGGACCCTGGGGGCCAGGACCGCCGCGCAGAGAATCCACCCACATCCACTTAGGCAATGCACCGGGAGGGACTGACGGAACCTTGGCGCACCAGAACCCGCCGTCATCAACTGTGTAAGCTGAATCGCCGGTAAAGACCGCGACCTGATCGATCGCGGGGAGTTGCGCGTAAGTCTGAAAGCCGCCTAGGAATGAAATGGTAGACTTTCCAATAAAGGAAAAAAGCGCTCCTGATAGATTGGATCTTAGATTGCTTTAGTGTTTCTGACGAGTTAAAACTGAGAAGCGCTCCTTTCCCAAACTCCCTAACCATGCCGCGAACTCTTCAGTCGCTCTTGGTCATTCTGGATGGCCAAAAACTCAAGGCGGGTTATCTCACGCCGCCTAAACCCACAGCGCTGGAATGCGTCGTCGAGCTGAAGAAGCTGTATGAGCCGACCCAGCTGCCGCAAAATCCGGCTCCCTTCCAGTTCCCGTCACTGCTCTTTACTCCGGCCTGGGTCGGTAGCCTGGGTGCAGGCCAGGATGCGATCTTTCTGGATGGAGTAGACGGCATGCTCGATTTGAGTCACACCACAAAACCTGCCTACCTCTTCGACAACTCCTAGCGATGCCTGCAAAGAGTAAATCTCAACAGCGTTTAATGGGTGCGGATCTGGCTCGTGCGCGGGCTGGTAAAGCTACCGTGACCGGTATGGGTGCAAAGAAGCTGCACGAGATGGCTCAGAAGCCCAAGGGTGGGTACAAAAAGAAAAAGTAGAAAGGATTAAATGGCAAAAAAGAAACCAGCGCCGCCTAAACGTAAAAGCGCTACTAAACCCAAGGCCGCGAAAAAGCGGGCCGGGTTTAAAATGCCGCCGATGGGCGGTGGAATGGGAGCCGGTGGCCCGGGTATGCCCGGACTGGGCGGAGGCCCATTCGGTTAAAAGCAAACAACCGCCCGAGGTTTTGACGCCCCGGGCGGCTTTGTCGTATATGCAAGCCTCTGGAAACCGACCAAGGTTCCAAATGCTTATTTAAAGGTCCCGCATTTCAGCGGAAAAATCAAGATCCTCCCTCTAGTGGTGGTTGCCCGCCTCCTCCGGGTGGTTGTTCGCCTCCGGGCGCGGGAGGTGCCCCAGGTTGCGCTCCGCCTCCAACTTCCCCAGCTCCGCCCACTTCCCTAGCTTGGCTCGAGTATGGCGTACTTGTGCCCTGGGGTCCGCTGGCCGCTGCCGGCGGTGTAGCTGCGGGCGGTGCTGCTCCTTGAGCTTGAGCAGCCTGAGCCGCTCCACTCTGAGCCGATTGCTGTTGGAGTGCGCCCTGCTGTTTGGCTAGGGCTTGCTCGGCCTCAGTCGGGCCCAAGCCGGTTGAGCCGCTGGTCTGGGCGGCATGCATTTTGGCTGCGCTAGCCTCGCGGGCGCGCTGGCGTTCATTCAAAGCCGTTTCGACCTGTTCACTGAAATCGGTCGGTGCTCCGCCCAAGGCTTGGCCGTAGCGCTTGATCTGTTCCATCTCGGAGTCGTCGAACTGCTCGGCGGGATGCGGTGCTTTCTTCTTCTCAGGCATAATTAAGGGTCAATCCAGGTTGGGTTCGTTTGGCCGATCGGGTTAAGCCAGACAAAGTAATGTTTGTCGATCCATCTAGCATCGCCGATTTGGTTACCGGTCAAAGGTAATTCTTCCTCCCGATTAGCCCGAGCGATCGCAGTCGCAACAATCCAACGTTGATCGGGCATCTGCACCCAGAATGAGTCGCCCCACTGGAGTTTCGTGGTTTCCAAATGCGGCGTGCCTAAATTAACTATCGTCGCTCGTGGCACGTTGGGATTTGCCCGGACCAGCTCAGCCCGTGGCGCTGGTATCGGCACTGGCGCTGGCGCTATCGCTACCGGTGTCGGGGTCGCCCGCGCATTATTGAGGCGAGCGTCTCCAATTGGATCAACGCTTGGCCCGCGCGGCCACGCTAACCAGCCAAACATCAAAATCAGCGCTCCCGCGCAGAATATAAAGCCTACACTGAACGGAAAGCGCCGTTTCGGCTGAAGGCGCTCTTTGAAATCTCGGCCAATCCGTTCCATGGTCGCCGTCGCTTGCGGGTCGGCTTGCGCTCTGGTGCGTGGTAACATATTTAGTGCTGCGCTGCGTTCAGAACGCGTTCGTTGTCTATGTCGGTGATGCTGCGTTCGCTCCGCATACGCTGGTACTCGGCGTCGAGTTCGGCGTCGGTCAAGTGATGTTCCGCGTTCAGAACGCCTTGATAAGCGGCCCTGTCTGAGGTAGATAAAATAAAGAATCCTGAAATCAGCATAATTAGTGCGAGCGCTATCGCTGCACAGAAGTGCACTGTAGTCCGAGTGCGCCTAGCATCTTCAGCTTTACGCTCAGCGGGAGTCATCCCTTGCCGGCGAATTTCTTCCAACAAATCGTTGGTGTCCTCTAGATGACAGTTCGTCAACCACTGATTGGCTATCATCATGAAAAAAGGAAAGAAGCCCATATTTAGTCTCCGCTAACCGAGAAGTGCCCGGGAGCCCATTCCCAAACATCGCGGGTATGCCCGCAAGAATCGGTCCAGCTGGTATGCCCGGGAGCCCAAGTCCAGCCATTGCTCGTCCGGCCATGATCATCGGTATAAGTATAGTGGCCCGGAGCCCATTCCCATAAGTTACCGGCCAAAGCGCTCGTCCCTGCCAGAAGAAGTCCAATCAGTAAAAGTTTCTTCACCCCTCAAACATACGCAACGTTGCGCATCTAGCAAGTGAATTCTGCGTTATTCGCCGACCGCTGCTTATGCTTTCGGCTTTTTGATATAGCCTTCTGTGAAACCGCGCTGGCCAAATTCTCGTAGACTGTTATGGCTTGGGTGCCATTCGTAGGGACGACCTCTATGCCCGGGTGGAACAGGATTGCGTCCGATGCCTCCTAAACGGCGGCGTTCGATATCTACGGTTGAATCTTTTTCTGCAGGCGTCATTGGAAGAGGTTTCGATCCGGCAGGCTCACCTTTAGGCCACATTGGAACAGGTTTCGATCCAACACTGTGTATGATTGTTCCCTTATCGCTTGCTTTCAGGATTTTACCTTCTGGTACTTTGTGCGCACGTTTCCGGTTTTTCCCGGTCCCAAGAATCATCGGAGTGGCATGTCCACTACGAACTCTAAAACTGAAGGGTTGAATTTCCAAGCCCATATCAAAGTCGATGAGCGCGATTTGCGCCGGTTTCGGGGTCATATAGATGTAACGCCAGCCTTTTTCTGGATCGCTCCAGCGAATGTTCATCATATCGACACTGATATTGCGAACGCCGGGAAAGTGAGTGCTAATTGCATCAGCGATCATGCAATGGCGGCTGTTTACCTTGCATGCTTGCTTGATATGTTCAGCCGTAACTTGAAACTTCACTCTTGATAGGTAACCTTTATGGGCAATTAATTCATTCATGCTGGCGTGTGTTTTACATCAAAACACACGCCGGTGTAAAGAGCTAAGCTGCTTCTTCCTCTTCTTCCGCTGGAGTCCCTAGATGTTCCTGAGTCAGGCCGTGCTTCTCCATGTATGGAGCGAGCTTGGGTGAACCGGCGACATGATAGCCGCGCGCAGTCTTGACCTTGCCTGCAAGCTGGCGCGCCGTTTTCGCTTCCTCGGCATAATGACTGCGCAGCTCGGTGGAATTCATCGGTTCGCCGCTCTTGGCGAAGACCTTATCGAAGACGTCGTCGAAGGAGGCCTTCTTGGCACCTTCGCCTCGGGTCCAGCCCTGCTTCTCATAATGATGCTTTTCCGCATACCATAAAATCGCCTGGAGATCGTCCGGGTTAATCCCGATCTTGTCGGCAGCATGGCGCATCGCATCCTGGCTGAAAGCGAAATCGAGGCCGCTGACGCCGGCTTCGCCCTTGGCTTGATCGCGCCAGGACTTACCAGCGGTCAGACCTTCGTAACCCAGCCGTTTCAAATGGCGCGCGGCCCAGACATCGATTGTAGCCTCCTTGGTCCTGCCAGTCAGGTTCCCGGCGAAATTAGGGGTCTTCGGCGCATCGGCTTCCTTGAGCCATGTGCCAGCTAACACTTTCAAAACGGCGTCAGAATTGGCGTTGTACTTGGCGCCGGTCTGTTGTTTGGGCAAGATATCGTGGTGATCAATCCAGTGAGCCATGGCATCGGCCTCGCTCTTGTGATCTGGTTCGTCAGCACCGAGGATCCCGAGGTTGCGCATATGCTGGGTCAGTGCACCGTCGCCTTCTTCCATCTTGTTATGGGCTTCCAGATACTTCTGGGCGTGTCGATCGAAATCGCCGCGCTTCCACTGTTCATAAGCGTCTAGAGCCTGGATGAAGTTAGAACGCACCGGCGTTTTCGCGCTGGTTGCACCCAGGAGCTGAGCAAAGATCTCGTTATCGGGTCCGAGCGCATCAGCTAACTTTTTACGCATCCGCGAATACCAACCTTTGCCGGCAGCGATCTCCGGGATATCCTTAATTGCGTTATAGCTCTCGTGAATCTTGTTACCCAGCGTTTCAACGGCACTGGCATTGCGTAGCGCACTCAACCGCCGCCGCTCAGTGGGATTGAGGTGGCCATGCTGATCTGGATCAACCGTATCCTCGTGCTTATCGGCATCATCGAGCTGGTCTAGACCCTTCTTCTTTAATAGCGGCGAATTAACGATATTATAACCCGGCTTATCAAAGGTCGGATTTCCTTGAGGATCATACTTGTAAGAGCCATCATCGCTCTTGAGCGCTTTGAGCGGGACTGCGCTCTCATCAGTTGATTGATTAGCCAGGATCTGTTTGACCCGTTTCTTCAGATATTTCTGGCGAGTCGGTTCATCGGCGGTTTCCCAGTCGGGTTTCTCCAGTGCTTGCGCGGCGCTGGGGGCAGGCTTGGTTAAGGCTTTTGCCTTGGTCGGAACGAGCACCTCACCCGGTGCCGGTGGCGGCCCTTTTTGCTCTGATGGAGCGCTAGGCCGTGGTGGTTGGTCGGCTTCACCTTTGAGTTTCGGAACGGAGACCGGCTTTTGCGGCGGCTCGGGTGCAGGCGCTTCAGTCGGTCCCTCTTCTTCCGGGGGCTCAGCCGGTGGTGGTTTTACTAGCTTAGGCGGCTTCGGCGCTGCTGCTAGCGCTTCTGTCCCTTCAGAGGTTGTTGTGGTTTTACGCGAAGCGA
>WNFM01178503.1_pt1 | contig 24589 bp, 21 predicted proteins | sample 5400271 | NCBI WGS metagenome assembly WNFM01 (sample SAMN13153352, study PRJNA577476) | soil metagenome | isolation source: 60 cm saprolite on Douglas fir-dominated hillslope | place: USA:California | collected 2013-09-17 | reverse complement strand
CCCGTGCTCCTTCTGCACGGCCTGCTCACGTCCGGCCAGGCCTGGAAGTCCGTCATCCCGAGTCTCCCGGGCTCACGGCGGGTCATCGTCCCCGATTTGCGGGGCCACGGGCGCAGTGCGGCCGCATCGAACGACGTTTGTCTCGACGAGCTCACCGACGACCTCTTCCGCGTGCTCGATGCCCTGGATGTCCCTCGAGCGACGCTGGTGGGATTGAGCCTGGGCGGTCTCGTCTGCCTGTGTGCCGCCGTCCGGCATCCGCAGCGCGTGGCCGCCCTTGCCCTCGTGGCCACGCCGGCTTCGCCCGAAACGGTGGAGAGCGGGGCGCGCCGCCTCGCGACCCTCGAGGCCATGGACCGCCTGGGCAAGCGCCCCGTCCTGCGCGGCATGGCGAGCTGGTTGTTCGGCGGCACGACCCGGCGGCACTCGCCCGAAGTCGTGGAGGCGTGGCTGGAGAGTCTGGACAGCGCCGATCCCATCGCGATACGCCGGACCGCCCAGGCCGCGCTCCGCCGATCGGATGCTCGCCCCTGGCTCGGTCGGGTCCACGTGCCCGCGCTGGTCGTGGCCGGTGCCGAGGATGCGGTGGTCTCGGCGGAGGACGTGGCCGCCCTGGCCGGCGGTCTCCCGCTCGGGCAGCTCTGCGAGCTGCCCGATGCCGGACATCTCGTCCCTCTCGAGCGTCCGGAAGCCCTCGGCCTTGCGCTCGAGGGCTGGATCGCGGCCGCGGATGGCCGGTCCTCACCTGATGCAGGAGGCGCCGATGCACGAACGAGCGCATGAGAGGACGTCCGCGCCCCTTCCGCGGCCCGCCGTCGCGGAGGCGGTCTACTCGGTCCTCGCGCACACCCTGGGGATCGATCCGAGCGGCATCCGGCCGGACGCGGAGCTGGAGCAGCTCGGGCTGAACTCCCTCAAGACCATCGAGATGAACGTCGCGCTCGAGGAGAAGCTGGGGTTCACCTCGCCCGAGGTGGCCCGCCCGGACGAGCTGGGCATCGTGACCGTCGACGACCTGGTGAGCCACGTGGTCCGCGTGCTCGCCGGAGACCTCCGATGACCCCCCTCCCTACGCAGCTCGAGAGAGAGGCCGAAGCCCGGGGCGCGCTCACCCAGCGCGAGCACGAACGCCAGGCGGTGGCCGCCCACTACGAGAACCACCCCGAGATCTTCTCCCTCGTTCTCGATCGGCGGCTCGCCTACGCGACCGGCATCTTTCGCGAGGAGGACGAGGACCTCGAGACGGCCCAGGCGCGCAAGTACGCCTGGATCGCCGAGCAGCTCGCCATCCAGCCGGGCCAGACCGTCCTCGACGTCGGCTGCGGGTGGGGAAGCAACCTCCTCTACCTGGCCGAGCACACGGAGGGCCGCTTCCGCGGGGTGACGTTGTCGGCCCGGCAGCGGGAAGAAGCGCTCGCCCGCGCCGAGCGCGCCGGCGTGGGGGGCCGGGTCCGCATCGACCTCGCGCACGTCGAAGATGTCGACCTCCCGTCCGAGTCGCTCGACGCCGTCCTCTTCGTGGGCAGCATCGTGCACATGCACAACCGCGAGGCCATCCACGAGAAGGTGGCGCGCGCGCTCCGCCCCGGTGGCCGGCTGCTCATCTCCGATTGCTTCTTCCCGGTGGAGGCGCGGGGCGACCGCGACAGCGCGGCCTCGCGGTACATCTTCGAGACCGCGCTCGGCTACTGCCGCCTGCTCCACCTCTCGGACGAGCTGGGCCTGGTCGAGCGGTGCGGCCTGGACGTCGTCCGCGTGGAGGACCTCACCGCTTCCTATGCCTGCACGCTCGGCCGCTGGATCGACAACGTGCGGGCCCATCGCGACCGCATCGAGACCTTCGCCCCCGGCTTCTCGCGCGTGCTCCAGGTGTACATGACGATCGCGCGCCTGAGCTTCCTCCGCCGTCGCGCCCTCGAGTACATGGTCGTGGCCGTGAAGGGGAAGCCCCCGCGTCCGCTCGCGGGCGGCGTGCAGCCGTGAGGGCGCGGACGCTCCCCGCGCTCCTTCGCGAGCGCGCCGAGTCGTCGGCCGGCGGTCAGCCCGGGCTGCGTCTCCGAACGGCGGGCGCCTGGCAGACGTGGAGCTGGTCGACCTACTGGCGGCAGGCCCGGGAGAGCGCGGCCGGGCTGCGTGAGGCCGGCCTCCGGCCGGGGGATGCGGTGCTCGTGCTCGCCGTCGAGGCGGAAGCGGCCGTGCGCGCGATCCTCGGCGCCTGGGTCCTGGGCGCGGTTCCGACGCCGATCGGCCTGCCCTTCCGGCTCGAAGACATGGATGCGTTCCTGCTCGGGCTGCAAGAGACGGCGCGTGCGCTGGACGCGCGCGTGCTGGTGGTGCCTCGCTCGGTCGCGCACGCGGCCGCGCGCGCCCCCCGCGGCCTGCGCATTCTCGTGGCCGAGGACCTCGCGGGCGATCCCGCCGATCTCCCCGATCGCGGCGACGAGGCCCATCCCATTGCCCTCGTCCAGCTCACCAGCGGGAGCACGGGACGGCCGCGCGGCGTGGTCATCCCCCATCAGCGGCTGTCGTCCCACCTCGACGCGATGTCGCGAGCGCTTCCCGTGGCCGACCCGGGCGCCGTCGGCGTCTCGTGGCTTCCGCTCTATCACGACATGGGTCTGGTCGGCGGCCTGCTCTTCCCCCTCTACGCCGGATTCGAGCTGCGGTTGTCCTCGCCCCACGACTTTCGCGCGCGCCCCTGGGCCTGGCTCCAGGACCTCTCGGAGTCCGGCGCCGTCATCACTCCCGCGCCTCCCTCGGCCTGGATGCTGTGCGTCCGCCTGGCCGAGCGCGCTCTCGCCGCTGGTCTCGACCTGTCTCGCCTTCGCTGCGCGCTGGTGGGGGCCGAGCCCATCGGCGCCCGTGTCCTCCGCGAGTTCGCCGCCGCCTTCGCGCCCTGCGGCTTCCGCGCCGAGGCCTTCTTCCCATGCTACGGCCTCGCCGAAGCGACGCTGGCCGTCACCTTCCCCCGCCTCCTCTCCCCGCGGCGATTCGATCGGGTGGACGGCCGCGCGCTGGGGAATGGCCAGGCGGAGCCGCTCGCCGAGGACGGCCCGGGGGCCATGACCTTCGTGGGCCTCGGACAGGGGATCCCCGGCACGACCATCCGCGTGGTGGACGACGAAGGCGCGGACGCCGGCGAGCGCCGCGTCGGCGAGATCTGGGTCCACTCGGAGACGCTGATGGAGAGTTACCACCGCGATGCGGAGGCCACCGCGGCCGCCCTGGTGGGAGGCTGGCTGCGCACGGGCGACCTCGGCTACCTCGCGAGCGGCGAGTTGTTCGTCACCGGCCGCAAGAAAGACGTCATCATCCGCGCCGGCCAGAACCTGGTGCCGGCGGTGATCGAGGCGATCGCCTCCGGAGTGGAGGGCGTGCGCGCGGGAGGAGTGGCCGCGGTCGGCCTCTGGTCGGAGGAGAGCGCGACCCAGATCGCGGTGGTGGTGGCGGAGACGCGGCGGCCCGTCGCGGAGCATGCGACCCTGGCGCGGGCGGTGCGCGAGGCCCTCAAGAGCCATGGCCTGTCCGTCGACGAGGTCCGCGTAGTGCCTCCGGGAACGCTGCCGAGGACCACCAGCGGCAAGCTCGTGCGCAGTGGCGTCACCGCGCTCGCGAAGGCCGGATGACGATGCACCTGCTGAGGCCGTTGGCCCTGTTCCTGGCCGCCTATTCGCTGCACCTCGGCTACATCACCGTCTTCTACCACCGCGCCCTGGCCCATCGCGCGGTGAGGCTGCAGCCGGCCACGCTCCGGTTCGTGCTGGCCACGGGGAACTGGGTGACCGGCCTCGATCCCAAAGCCTGGGCGTGCATGCACCGCATGCACCACGCGTTCTCCGACGGGCCCGATGATCCGCACAGCCCGGCGCAGGCGGGCGTCCTGGGCGTCCTCGTGGCCCAGCTCCGTGCGTACGAACGCACGCTCTACGGCCTGCTCGGCCGGCATCCCGACTACCTGCGCCACGTGCAGGATCTCGACTTCCCGGTGCATTGGCTGAATCGCCACGGCCTCTGGTGGCTGCCCTATGCGCTCCACACGGCGGCGGCCGTCCTCCTGGGATATGCCGGCGGCTGGGGGTTCGGGCTCGCGTACTTCGCCGGCCTCATGAGCCACCCCATCGAGGGATGGGTCATCAACGCCCTCGGTCACGCCGTGGGCCCGCGCAACTTCGAAACCCCGGACGACTCGCGGAACCCCTGGCTGGCTGCGCTCCTGATCGGCGGCGAGGGACTCCAGAACAACCATCACCGCTTCCCGGGTTCGGCCCGTTTCTCATACCGCTGGTGGGAGCCCGATGCGGGCTTCATGCTGTGCCGCGCGCTGGAGAAGGCGGGCGCCTTGACCATCGATCACGGCCGGCTCCTGCCTCGGCCGGGCCCGCCGGTGATCCCGACGACTCAGGCATAGATCCCCCGGTAGGAGGGCGGGAGCATCGACGCCACCGCGCGCATCAATCGATCGGTCTCCTCTTGAGCCTGCTCCGCGCTCGCCCCTTCGAGGGGCATGGCGGGAACGATGCGGACTTGCACCGTGGTCCGGCGCAAGCGCCGCAGGTTGGCCGCGATCTGCTCCTGCCCGTACCAGGCGCCCACGACCACGGGCACGCCGCTGCGCGCCGAGAGCAGGGCGACACCGCTGTACGCCTTGCCCATCACACCCGTCCCCGAGCAAGCGCCCTCGGGCAGGATGCCGATCAGGTCTCCCCGGGCCAGCGCGCGCACGCCGTCTTCCAGGACGGATTCGCGCGCCCCGCGCGGCGCGAAGATGATGTCGCAGAAGAAGGGGATCAGTCGGAGCCGCCCCGGCTTGCCGCGGACCTCGTCACCCATGATGCCGGTGAAGTCCGGCCTCGGCGAGATGGAGAGGAAGAGGGGCAGGTCGAGCGAGTTGACGTGGTTGGCCGCGAAGATGACGGGGCCGCGCGGCGGGATGTTCTCGAGCCCGGACACCTCGACGCGCACGATCAAGCCGAGCAGGAAGCCGAGCAGCCGCTGCGCGCGCGCCCGCCAGCGCAACAGCCGGCCGCGCTCGACCCGCGCGGCGAGTCGGAAGGCCAGGGGCAGGGCGCTCACAATCCCAGGCGGGCCGCGCCCCCCGCGGAGAGCCAGGCGTCGATCTCGCGGGCCGCGTACTGGTACCCGCTCTCCGCGATCTCCGGCAAGGCGTGCATGTCGAAGACGCCGTACTTCTCGACCGGCGGGTGGAGATAGAGGTCCACCTCGCGCCGGATGCGCTCGCCCGCCTGGCTTCGTGCCGAAGGGGCTGACGCGGTTGGCGAGCAGGCGCCAGCCGGACACGCTCTCCTGGAAGGACAGGTCCGTCGACATGTCGTAGTTCTGGTCGACGTCGACGGCGATCACCGTCCCGCCGCACTGGGCGCGCACGACGTCCGCCGGGAGGTTGTTCAGGACGCAGCCGTCCACGTAGACCTCGCCGTCGTGGAAGACGGGCGGGATGGCGCCGGGGAGCCCCCCGCTCGCGCGAACCCACTGGCGCACCAGCCCCGACCGGCGAGCGACCGACGTGGCGCGCGTCAAGTTCGTGGTGACGCAGAAGAACGGCAGCCACAGGTCTTCGATCTCGAGGTCGCCGAATACACGCTCGAGGGTGCGGTGGAAGCGGCCTCCCGCCGAAAGCGACACGAAGGGGAAGGTGTAGTCGCCGCCGGGCGGATGCTTGACGAAGCCCTCCCGGCAACGCTCGATCATTTCCCGCCAGTCGAGGCCCATCGCGCACATGGCGCCGAGGCAGGCGCCCGCGCTCGTGCCTCCGACGGTGTCGATCGGTATGCCCCGCTCCGTCATGGCCCGGATCACGCCGATGTGGGCGAACCCGCGCGCGCCCCCCCCGCCCAGGGCGAGGCCGACGCCCCGATTCACGAGGAGCCTCGCGATGCGCTGGACGTCCCGCGCATCGCCCTCCCGAGCGTGGTGGTGCCCGCGCAGGCGACGCTCCGCGAGCCAGCGCTTCGTATCCTCGGGGCACCGCGTGCTCGCGGCGTGCAGGAGGACGAGCTCGGCGGCCGGCGCGGCGTCGGCCGAGAACTCGCCCAGCGCCTGCTCGACCGGCCCCTGGGCGTCGCGGCCGGCCGCGGCGGCGACGAAGACCACGCGATCGGATTGGCGCAGGCAGAGCCGCGACCAGGGCGAGGCCTCTCCGTCGCATTCGTAGACGACGTAGCGGTGGGCGGCCTCCTGCGCGGAGAGCCATTCGAGGAGGTCGTCGCCGGCGGAGGGCCCGGCCGGGGCTGCGGACCCGAAGCGCTCTTCCACGGACGCGCGCGACACGTGCAAGGCCGGGCCGTGGCGCGACAGCTGGGCGGCGAGGGCCGCGGCGAAGGCGGCGTGGTGACGGCCGTCCCCGGTGGACGCGACGGCGATGGACAGGGTCTCACTCGCCGGACCGCGGCGCTGCCCTCCGGCCAGGCGACGGACGACGATGCGCGCGAGGTTGACGAGGACGGCCGGCCGGCGCTCCACCAGCCGGGCGAATTCCTCCCCCGAAAGCGCGGCCAGCAGCGAATCACGCACCGCCGTCACCGTGGCCGTGCGCTCGCCCTCGGTCAGCAGCGCCATCTCGCCGATGACCTCGCCCCGGCCCAGCTCGGCCAGCTCGACGCGCGCGCCGCCCGCACTCTTCGTGACACGCAGGCGGCCTCGCACCACGAGGTGCAGCTCGTCCGCGGGGGCGCCTTCGCGCATCACCGTGGTCCCGCCGGGCACGCGCAGGACGCGGAACGCCGCCGCCAGCGCTTCGAGGTCGCCGGCATCGAGCGACGCGAACGAGGGCGTCTCCCGCAACAGGTCGATCAGCTCGCGTCCACTATTCAGCAATCGCCGGCTCCCCTCGGAGGCGGCAAAGGATACTAGAAGCTCATGGTCAGGCCGAACGTGACCGGCACCAGATAACGCGCGCCGTCATCGATGTGGACGGGGCGGGTCGTCCGTCCGATGGTCTGATAGTCGGTGCCCTCGGGGTGAAGCGAGTACAGGGGGAAGTCGGCGCGCACCCTCGCCGTCATGCGGCCGCGGTGCAGGCGGAAGATCTGGACCCCCCCTTCCGCGTAGAGGCCGGGACCCCAGTGACTGTCTTCCACGTAGACGTAACGGTCCGGGTTGCGCAGATCGGACAGGGAGAGAAAGAGCATCGACAGCCCACCGCCGACGAAGGGGCTGGTGTCGCGGCGCGAGAAGAAGAATCGCCCTCCCGTGTCGATCGAGAAGACCGACGTCTCACGATCGCCGCTGGAGGAATGGGCGAAGCGCAGCTCCGCGGGGATCGCGAAGGTCGGGCTGTCATAAGCGAGGGCCAGGGAGAAGCCCGCGCCCGTTCCCGTGCTCCGACCGGCCGCGAGCCCGAGCGCACCCAGCTCGAACTTGACGCTGCCGGGGCGGGTCACGAGCTCCCGCCCTTCGCTCTCGACGAGGTTGTCGACCAGACGCGTGTCCTCGATCGGCTTGCCCAGGACCACGGCCTCGGCCAGGCGGCGCGCCGCCATCGGGACTTCCTTCAAGCCGTCCAGCACCAGCGAGCGGCCATCGGCGGCGCCGGCGTGGCTGACCGTCATCACCACGGACTCGCCTAGGGAGCGGACGGACACACCGTAAAAACCGGTGCGGTGGGAGACGGACGCGAGCTCTTCACAGGCGAGCGCGACCGCGGTCGCGGCGTCGGCCGCGGGCAGGCCGGCGATCTCCACCGCCTCACAGCGGAACGTCCCGCTGGGCGCCGCCAACGCCGCCAGGAACAGCACCTCGCTCCACATGCTTCGCCTCCTCGGGACGGCCCCCACGCGGGCCTTCCTCGGCGCACACGATGCGGCAGCCGCCCGCCCGCGGTCCCTAGATCGGACCGAGGGATTTCCAAGGGAACTGCAAGGGCGTGATTGACACGCGACCTGCCCCGCTCCTAGGCTCTGGCTGCTCTCAAGGCTCCACTCTCCGGTTTCCTACGAGGAGGTCGTGTCATGACTCGAATGACTGTCGTCATTGCGGCCGCGCTGGGCGTGGCCACGCTCACCGCCGCACCGGCTCGGGCGCAAATGGGCGCCGCTCCCAGCGTGGAAGAGCAGATCAAGAAGATGGAGAAGGAGCGCGCGGCGGCCGTGGTCAAGGCCGACGTCGCGACACTCGACGGCCTGACCTCCGACGACTACACCCTCATCAACGCGAACGGGCAGTTGTCGGACAAGGCGAAGACGATGAGCGACATCAAGACCGGCGTCATCAAGCTGACCGCCAACGAAGTCTCGGACCTCAAGGTCCGTGTCTATGGCGAAACGGCCGTCGTGACGGGCAAGTCCACCGCCAAGGGCTCGATCAACGGAATCGAGCTGAAGGGGCCGGTGATGTTCACCCGCGTCTACGTCAAGAAGAACGGCAAGTGGCAGTCGGTGGCATTCCAGCAGACGCCGATCGTCGCCCCCTGAAGCCGCGCCTCAGACGACCGCCGGCTCCTCCGGTGAGCCCGTCCACCGGGTGAAGTTCTCCGCGCCGGTCTCGGTGATGAAGACGCAGTCCTCGTGGCGGATGCCCATCTCCCCGGGGATGTAGATGCCCGGCTCGTCGCTGAAGCACATCCCCGGACGGAGCTTCGTCGTGTTGCCGCGCACGAAGTAGGTCCACTCGTGGCCGTCCATGCCGATGCCGTGCCCCACGCGGTGCGTGAAGTAGCGGTAGTCGGGACCGAACCCGGCCTCCTCCACGACCCGCCGCGCGGCCGCGTCCACGGTCTGCGCCTCGACTCCGGGCCGCGCCGCGTCGAACGCCGCCTGTTGGGCCCGGCGCACGACGTCCCACACGCGGCGCTGGCGCTCGGTGGGCGGCGCGCCGAAGACCCCCGTCCGCGTGATGTCGCTCGCGTAGCCGTGAAGGCGTCCCCCGCCGTCGATGAGCACCACGTCGCCGCGGCGCAGCGGGCGCGGGCGGGTGGTGCCGTGCGGATAGGCGGCGTCGGGGCCGAACAGCACGAGGGCGCCCCCGCCCATCCCCAGCTTGCGGTGCGCCTGCGCGCTCAAGCCCGAGACCTGCGCCTGCGTCATCCCTTCCCGGAGCGACTGGAAGACCGCGCGATGGGCGCGCACCGTGATCTCGTTCGCGCGCCGCATCAGGGCCAGCTCGTGCGCGTCCTTGATCATGCGGCAGCCGGCGGTGACGGCGGTCGCGCTGACCACGCGCGCCGAGGGCAGGGCGGCGCCGATCTCATTCCCGAACGTGAACGGCATCGTCTCCTCGATTCCCACGCGGCCGGTGGCGCGCCGATCGCGCAGGATCGACGCGATGAGCGCGGAAGGGCTCTCGTGCTCTTCCCAGGCGCGGACGTCGGCGCCGACCTGGATCTGCTCGAGGGCACGCGCCTTCTCGAACGCGGGCGTCACCCACGCCGGATCGCCCTCGCGCGTGACCACCGCGCCGAAGAAGCGCTCGCTGAGGCCCCACTCCGCGCCCGTGAAGTACTCGAGACCGGTGCCCGAGGCGAGCACGATGGCGTCGAGGTCCTCGCCGCGCATCAAGGACTGGGCGCGGGCGATGCGGGCGCGGTGCTCGTCGAGCGTGATGGGCGAGGCGCCGTCCGTGAAGGGCCGGAGGGCGTCGATGGCCGCGGGCACCTCGTCGGATGGGGACGGGGACTGCGCGCGCGCGAGGCGTGGGGCCAGCGCCCCGACGAGAGAACCGACCGAGAGATGGAGGACTTGGCGGCGGGAGAGCGTCATGGCGGCTATGGTACCCTCGTCCGTTCATGGGTCGCCGCGCCGGTCGGCTGCTCGTCACAGCCTTCCTCCTCCTGGCCGGCGCCGCGGCCGCTTGGGCGGCCTCGTTTCCCCCCGAGCTGCGCTTTCGCAGCCTCTCCACCGACCGCGTCACCGTGCACTTCCACCAGGGCCTGGAGGCCATGGCACGGCGGGCCGCCGCCCTGGCCACGGAGATCCTGGAGCGCCACGAAGCCCGCTACGGCGTCCACGTCGGCCGTGTGAACCTCGTCCTCGCCGACGTCGAGGACGACCCCAACGGCTTCGCCTCGCCCCTGCCCTATCCGCTCGTGCACGTGCGCGCGGTCGCCCCCGACGGCAGCGAGGACTTCGGCAACTACGACGACTGGCTCCGCCTCGTGCTCACGCACGAGCTGTTGCACATCGTGCACCTCGACGAGGCGCGCGGGTTGATGCGGGTAGGGCGCAAGGTGCTGGGTCGCGCGCCGTTCCTCTTCCCCAATGCCTCGACTCCCACCTGGATGGTCGAGGGCCTGGCCACCTACGAGGAGACGCAGGGGACCGCGTTCGGCCGCGGCCGCAACCCGGACGTGCGCATGGTCCTGCGCATGGCGGCTCTGGAAGAGGACTTCCTGCGCGAGGACGGCGCGGTGGCCGGCCTGGACCGCTGGCCGGGCGGGCAAGGCGCCTACTTCTTCGGGGAGGCCTTCCTGGCCGATCTCGCCGCCCGCGCCAGCCCCACGGTGCTGCCGGACCTGGCCCGCGTCCACTCCGGACGCGTGCTGCCGTTCCTGGACGAGTACACCGCGCGCAAGGTCACCGGCTCCACGTTCCACGCCCTCTGGACGGAGTGGCGGCTCTCGATGCGGGCCGCCTTCGATCAGGAGGCGGAGGTCATCCGGGCTCGGGGGATCACCCCCTCGCGCGCTCTCACCACGCGCGGCGTCCGCCAGTCCGCTCCGAGGTTCAGCCCCGACGGACGATGGATCGCCTTCACGGATCGCGACCTGACCCACTTCCGGTCCATTCACGTCGTTCGCCGGGAGGGTGGCGGCGAACGGGAAGTCGTGAAGCGCAACGGCGGATCTTCCCTGGCCTGGACTCCGGACGGGCAGGCCCTGGTGTACGAGGAGCCCGAGAGCTTCCGGCTCTTCCGCGTGCGCTCGGACTTGCGCGTCTTCGACCTGACCACGCGCAAGACGCGATGGATCACCCACGGCGTGCGCGCGCGCGACCCCGACGTCGCGCCGGACGGGCGCACCATCGTCTTCGTCCGGCAGGAGGGCGACCGCAGCGACCTTGCGGTCGTCTCGCTGGACGGCACGGGCTTGCGTGACCTCACGCACTCGGAAGCCGACACGCAGTGGAGCGCGCCGCGCTGGAGCCCGGCGGGGGATGCCCTGGTGGCCTCGCGCTGGCTGCCCGGAGGAGCGCTCGACATCGTGCGCATCGACCCCGTCTCGGGCGAGGCCACGCCCCTCACCGCGGATCGCGCCAAGGACGTCGAGCCGGCGTGGACGCCGGACGGCACGCAGGTGATCTTTCGCTCCGACCGCGACGGCGTGTCGAACCTGTACGCCGTTCGCGTGGCGGACGGCGCCCTGTTCCGGGTCACGAACGTCCTCGGAGGCGCCTTCACCCCGGACGTCGCGGGGGACGGACGGGAGATCACGTTCGCGAGCTACAGCGCCCGGGGTTACGACATCGCGGCCATGGCTTTCGAACCCGGCACGCTGACGCCGGCCGACCCTTTCGTGGATCCGTACCCGGCGGCCGCGGCCGAGCCGCCGCCCGTGAGCGGGCCGGACCGTCCCTATCGGCCCGCCTCGCTGGTCCTCCCTCGCTTCTGGACGCCCTATCTGGACCGAACGTCGCGCGAAACCAGGATCGGCGCGGTCACGGGCGGAACGGATGCGCTCTTCCGGCACGCCTGGGTGGCGGACGCGCACTACGGGACGGGGACGGATCGCGCCGGGGGGCGTCTCTTCTATCAATACGACCGGTTCTGGCCCACCTTCACCCTGGCCGCGGAGGACAAGAGCGACCTCGCGACGAAAGGCTTCACGCACGAACGCGAGGTGACGGTGCGGGCGACGCTGCCCCTGCACCGCTCGCTGCGCGCCGCGCACACCGTCAGCCTGGCCTGGCGGCGGCGGCGCGAGACGCTCGAGGACACGGACAAGCCCGATCGGGTCGACCTCGGCGGCATCGAGGCCGCGTGGAGCATCAGCACGGCGAAGGTATTCCCCTTCTCCATCTCGCCCGTCGAGGGCTATCGCCTGCGCGTCGCCTACGTCAAGGAGGCTCCGGGCCTGGGCAGCGACGTCTCGCTCGGAAAAGTCGTGGCGGACGGGCGCGTCTACTCGCGCCTGTGGCGGGCCAACGATGCCCTGGCGCTTCACCTCGCCGGCGGGTTCACCGTGGGACAGGCTCGCTTCGAGAAGTCATTCGCGGTGGGAGGATTCCCGGACGGGGTGCTGCTCGACGTGGTCGGCACGAACCACGCCGTCCTGCGCGGCTATCCGGACGATGCCTTCGTCGGCCGGCGCTTCGTCGATGCCAACGTGGAATATCGTTTCCCGCTCGCGCACCCTCAGCGCGGGTACCGGCTGCTGCCCGTGTTCGTGCGCCATCTCCACGGCACTGTGTTCGCGGACGCCGGCAACGCATGGAGCGGCGACTTCCGGTGGGGGGACCTCAAGACGGCGGCGGGCGCCGCCCTGGGCACGGATCTCACCCTCGGCCACGCCTTGCCCGTCACGCTCTCCGTCGGGCTGGCGCGCGGCTTCGCCGCTCGTGGCGAGACACGCGCCTACTTCCGGGCCGGCCTCGCCTTCTGAGACGTAAGGGCGCCGACAACATTCCGGGCAGGCCTCTCATCCGGAGGCCTGCCCGGAAACCGCCTCACCGCCCTCGTTAGCGGGAGGGCGGGGGCGGGGACGGCTGCGGGGCCGGGGCTTCGGTCGCCGCCGGAGCTTCGGTCGCGGGAGCGGGCTTGGCCGCCGCGGGCGCGCTCGGCCGGCCATCGCCGTTCAGTCGGAAGTTGACCGTCACCGTCATGACGACGGGGACCGGCGTCCCGTTGAGGAGCGTCGGGCTGTAGTGCCACTGTTTCACGGCGTCGAGGGCCGCACCGTCGAGCAGCGGTATTCCACGCAGCACCTTCACGTCGGTGACGCGCCCCTGCTCGCTGATCGTCGCCTCGAGGATCACCGTACCCTCGACGCGCGCCTGCTTCGCCATCGCCGGGTAAACGGGGGCGACGTTGTTGAGCTTGGAGGGCGCATGGATCTTCCCGCCCACGCGGACCGGTCCGCTGGGCGTGGCCGGAGGCTCTTCCTTCGGTGCGCCACCGGCGACGCCACCGACCACGCCGCCCAGGGTGCCGCCCGGGACGCCGCCGATGGTGCCGCCGACCACGCCGCCTTCGGTCCCACCCTTCACGCCGCCTTGAACGCCGCCGACGACGCCGCCCGGCTCACCTGGCCCGGAGTCGAGACCCGTGGCCGGCTCCGGCTTGGGGATCTCCTTTGGGACTTCGACCGGTGCGGTGAACTTCGGCTCTTCTTGCACGACGGGCTTGGGTTGCTCGACCTTCGGCGCGGTCACGGGCTTCGGCGCGGAGGCCGCGGGCGGAGGTGGAGGAGGAGGCGGCGGCGGTGGAGGCGGTGGTGCCGCTTCCACCAGATAGGCGCGGATGGCGCTGCTCATCACGGGATCGGGGAGATCCCCGAAGCTCAGGAGGGGCACGACGAGCACGGCCGTCAGCACGACGAGATGAATGGCGATGGAAACGGGGAGCGTCAGCTTGCGCTTGGGCCGTCCGCCGGTCTTGCTCTCGAGCAGGGTGTCGAAGAACTTGTACGGCATCCGGTGACCTCGCTATCCCGGCAGAAATGAGTGCCGAAAAAAGTCGTGGATTGATGACGGGCGACCCGGGAAGCGCGATGGGCCGCACGTCGCCCTGCTACTGCGAGATCCATGCCATTGAAGGCGGGGGGAGCAGTTAATGTGGAATCCCGAAACCATAGTAAAGAAAGGACATCGCGGCGAGAACCCAGGCCCCGGGCCTGACCTCGCGCGCTCGCCCGGCGGCAACCTTGACAATGGGATGGAGGGCGAGGCCGGCGGTCAGACCGTTCGCGATGTTGTAGGTGAACACGAGCAGCGCGATGGTCGCGAACGCGGGAACCAGCTCCGTCATGTCGTGGTAGGCGATGTGGCGCGCGGACGCGAGCATGAGCAGGCCCACGACGACCAGCGCGGGCGCATAGGCGTAGCGCAGGGACTGCAGCGGCTCCACGAGCGGAATGAAGAAGAGGGAAGCCAGGAAGAGGACGCCCGTCGTGACCGCGGCCAGCCCCGTGCGCGCGCCATCGCGGATTCCGGTCGCCGATTCGATGTAGGCGCCCGTCTCGGTGCGCGCCGTGCTGCCGCGCTTTTCCACTTCAAAAAAATCGGCGGGCACGGCGGCGATGGTACTCTTCCTGTCGTCAGTTCCTGAGACAGGACCAACGTCCACGCGTCTCCGCTCGGTCTGCATCAACCTGGGCCTCTCGCTCGTCGTCATCGCCGTCACGCTGCTCGTGATGGAAGGAGTGGCGCGAGTGTCGCTTGGCCGGCGCGGGAGGGGCAAGGAACAGAACGAGTTTGCGCAGTACCAGGTTCACGACCCCGTCCTGGGCTGGCGGGACAAGCCGAACGCGCGGGCCTTCTTCCACCGGCGCGAGTACGAAGTAGAGCTGAGGACGAACTCCCAGGGGTTGCATGACCGCGAGCGCAGCTACGAAGGCTCGGCGTTTCGGGTGCTCGCCCTCGGGGACTCCTTCCCCGAGGCCTATAGCGTGCCCTTCGAGCAGAGCGTGACCCAGGTCCTCGAGAAGAGGCTGACGGCGCCCGCGTGTCCAATCGAAGTCATCAACGGAGGGGTCGCAGGTTACAGCACCGACCAGGAGTATCTCGCCTATCGGCAGGAAGGCGTGCGTTACCATCCCCAGGTCGTGGTGCTCTTTTTCTGCTACAACGACGTTCTAGCCACCATCAGCAGCTTCGAATATGGCCGCCCCAAACCCGTCCTGGACTTCCGGCCCATGCATCCCCTCGTCGCCAACGAGCCCGTCCCTCCGCCTCCACCTCCGCCCGCGCCGTCGACCCGCAGGCGGACGGCTGAAGTTCGCTCCGCACTCTGGGTATGGATCAAGGAACGGCTCCAACGCAGGCCCAGGGTCTACAACACGCTGGCGAAGCTCGGGCTCTTTCGGCCCATCCGTCCCGTGCACCCGCCACCCGAGCTGGACGTCTTCTTGCGTCACGCGCCTCCCGAGGTCGACCGTGCCTGGGGCCAGGTCGACCGTATCCTGGGAGCCCTGGCCAACGAGACGGCAGCCCACGGCACACGCTTCCTGGTGGCGTACGTCCCCGACCGCTTCGAGGTGAGCGATCGCGACCTGGAAGTGACACGCGCCTGGTACGGCCTCGACGAGGCGAGCTGGGGCCGAGCCCCCGTCCTGCGCCGCCTCACCGGCATCGCGTCCGCACGCGGCTTCCCCGTGCTGGACCTCACGGACGCCCTGCGCAAGGTGGACAACCCGCTGCGCAGCCCGTACTACGAATACGACGGCCACTGGAACGCCACCGGCCACCAGACGGCGGCGGCCACGATCGGCGATTGGCTTGCCGCCCACGGCTGGCTCCCTCCGTGCGCCGAGAAGGGACGATGACGGATAGCGCGATCGGCGCGAGTCCTCTCAGCGCTTCCGCAGCGTGATCGACCCGCTGAGCGTGTGGATGGAGACCCTGGCCCCGCCGCCGCCGGTGGAGAACTCCAGCTCCTTCTCCGACGTGTAGTGGCTCACCGGCTTCGCGGTGGGGCCGAAAGCGTTCTCCACCGAACCGCTGAACGTCGAGATCGAGAAGTCCGCGGCCACGTTGGCGGGCAGGGCCAGGGTGACCGAGCCGCTGACCGTCTCCGATTCGAAAGTGGCGCCGGAGGCCAGGCCGCCTTCGAACGACAGGGATCCCGACACCGTCTCCAGATGCGCGCGCTCGAAGGACCCGCCGCTGACCTCGAGGCGGCCGTTGACGGTGGAGGCCTCCAGGTCGCCGCTCGCCCCCCGCACCACGACGCTGCCGTTCACGGATTCCGCCTTGGTGTGCGTGCTCGCGCCCGACACCTGCACCGCCCCGTTGACGCTTTCGGCCGCGATCTCGCGCGCCTGGCCGCTGATGGTGATGCTCCCGTTGACCGTCTCCGCGCTCACCGTACCGCTGACGCCCTCGACGGTGATGGAGCCGGCGAAGCTCTCGATCTGGAGGCGGCTCCTGGCCGGCACGTGGACCTCGAGCGAGGAGACGACGCCGTGCGGGTTGCGCTCGGTGTCCACGCCCACGCGGATGCGGCTTCCGGAGCCCGTGAAGTCGAGGCCCGAAGCCCCGGCGCCGAGATCCCCGGTCACCATGACTTCGCCGCGCTCCCATCCGATCACGCGGATCGACCCCGCGGGGTTCTCGATCTCGACCAGCGCGTCCGCGGCGGCGCTGCGGCGTGCCTCCACCTTCTGCTCGGCGGCCGCCGGAGAGGGCTGGAGGCCCACGGCCGCGGCCAGACAGAGGGACAGGAGCGTCTTTCTCGGCATCTTCATCTCCTAGGTTCGATTCAGGCGGACGACGCGCTGGAGGGCGTCCACCTTCTTCTGATGGGTCGACGTGAGCAGGTGCGCGAGCTGGCTGTTACCGGGGTCCTTGCGCAGCGCCGCCCGCACCTGGGCCAGGGCCTCGTCGATCGTCTTGAGGTTCGCGTCCAGCACCGCGCGCGTCTCCGGGGCCGCGGTGGCGCGGGCGTACTCGCGCTCGCTGTCGAGAAGCTCCGTCGGGAGCGAGCCCGCCGCGATCGGCCGGACGGTTCCCTGGAGACCGCCGGGGACCACGCCCGGCGCCCGCCTCCACGTCCACCATCCGGCGGAGAGCGCGATCACGACCGCGGCCGCGGCGGCGACGCTCATCGGACCGATCCAGCGCGCCAGGCCCGAGGGCGGGACGAGCCGCATCCCTTCCGGTCCGCGGAGACGGGCCGCGACTTCGGGCCAGAGATCCGCGGGGGGCTGGATCCCCTCGGGCAGCGCCGCCGCCTCCGCAATGAACGCACGCAGCTGCCGCTCCTCGTGGCCGCACCGGGGGCAGCCGCCCACGTGCAGCTCGACCTCCTGGAACTCCGCCTCCGTGAGATCACCGTCCACGTATTCGTCGAGCCGCGCTCGGATTTCTTCGCACTTCATCGGTCGAGTGCCTCCCTGAGCAGCCGCCGGGCCCGGTGGAGCTGCGCCTTGGACGTCCCCGTGGCCACTCCCGTCATCTTCCCGATCTCCTCGTGCTTGTACCCTTCGACGTCGTGCAGCACGAACACGGCCCGCGCGCCCGGGGGCAGGGTCTCGAGAGCGCGATCGATATCGACTGCGGCCTCCGGACCCGCCTTCTTCGTCTCCGGCCGCTCGAAGGCGGCCGGGTCGTCCGTGCTCATCACGCGCGACGTGCGCCGGCGCCGCGATCGTCGTTCCGAGAGGGCCACGTTCACGGTCAACGGATGCAGCCAGGACGACAGTGCGCTGTCCCCGCGGAACGACCCGAGTCTCTGCCAGGCCCGGACGAAGACGTCCTGCGCCAGCTCCTCGGCGAGGGAGGCGTCCCCCGCCAGGCGGTAGCACAGCGCGTAGACGCGGCCGACGTTCGCCCGGTAGAGGACCTCGAAGGCTTCGAGGTCTCCCGCCTGGGCGCGGGCCACCAGCGCTCGCTCCTCGGCCCGCCGGTCGGGCAGTGAGTCCGTTATGGGTCTGACCTCATTCCGTGCACTGTGCTCACCGTCGCTTTGAGTGGCTACAACCTCGTACGCCGCCGTGAGTTCCACGCCAACCACTGAGACGCCACCCGGGCCCGGGAGGTTTGAACCGGAAATGGCACGGCCGTTGCACTAGGCAAGGCATGGCGAGTACCCGCTGTTTCGCATTTCCAGTCCCATTCATACACGCCGATTTGACAGGGAGGAAGTCCCCCGATGCCCCGGTCCTCATTCCGTCTGATGCTCGCGGCGGCGGTGGTTCTCGCCGCCGCCTGCGCCCGCAGCCCTCGCCAGGGAGGCTCTGAAGGCGCCTCCGGCCGCAAGGGCAGTCCCGCTCCCGTGGATCGGGCGTCGCAGATCCTGAGAGCGCGCCTGTCCGGATCCCCGCCGGTGCCTGTCGTCCGTGATGCGACGGCGCCGGAGACGTGGAGCGCGGTGCGCCGTCTGTACGAGACGACCGGCGGCCATCCGCTCTGGCTCATGGACGGGCGCCCGCGCCCGGAGATCGCCGTCCTGCGCGATTCGATCCGGCGCGCCTCCGATGACGGGCTCAACCCTTCGGACTACGACCTCCGCGCCGCGGACACGTTGCAGTCCTCTTCGGGCCGGGGACTCTTCAAGAAGGGCGGAGACCTCGAACCGCTCGTGGACGCCGACGTGCGGCTCTCGTACACCTTCCTCAAGTTCGCCCGCCATCTCGAGCGCGGGCGCGTTCCGCCCGGACAGGTCGACGCGCATTGGTTCGGGACCCAGCGTGACGAGGATCTCGTGCAGGCGCTCAAGGTCGCGCTGGAGTCCGGTCGGCTCCGCGAGAGCCTGGAGAAGCTCGAGTCCCAGCACGCCCAGTACGCGGCGCTCAAGAAGGTGCTGGCGCGCTATCGCGAGGCGGCGGCCGCGGGCGGTTGGAGCGCCCTCCCCGCGGGATGGACGCCCAGGGCCGGGCGGCCGGATCCGGAGGTCGCGGTCCTGCGCGCGCACCTGATCGCGACCGGGGACCTGCCTGCGCCCGCGGCGGCGCCGGCTGCGCCCGCGGGGACGCCGGCGGCCTCGCCCGTTTTCGACGCCACGACCCGCGACGCGCTCAAGCACTTCGAACGCCGTCACGGCCTGGTTCCGGATGGCCGGTTGGATCGCGCGGTGCGGGCCGCATTGAACATTCCGGTCGAGGAGCGGATACGGCAGATCGAGCTCAACCTCGAGCGATGGCGCTGGCTCCCGGACACCCTCGGCGACCGCTACGTGCTGGTGAACATCCCGACGTTCCACCTCACCGCCGTGGACCACGGCCAGGTCGCGCTCCAGATGCGTGTGGTGGCGGGCAAGGAGGACAGCCCGACGCCGATCTTCAGCGACGAGATGACGACGGTCGTCTTCAGTCCCTACTGGAACGTCCCCCCCGACATCGCGCGCAACGAGACGATCCCCGCCGTCGTGCGCGACCCGGGTTACCTGGGCCGGAACAACCTCGAAGTCGTGCGCGCGGGGCGCGTCCTCGACCCCTGGGGCGTGGACTGGAGCCGGCCCGGCAAGATCCAGTTCCGCCAGCGGCCAGGAGCCCACAACGCGCTGGGCGGAGTGAAGTTCATGTTCCCGAACCAGTTCGACGTCTACCTGCACGACACGCCCGCGGACGCGCTCTTCGCGCGCGTCGAACGCGATTACAGCCACGGCTGCGTGCGTATCGAGAAGCCCTTCGAGATGGCGCAGTGGGTGCTGCAGGACCTTCCGGAGTGGACGCCGGAGAAGATACAGGCGGCCATGAACTCGGGCAGGGAGCGGCACGTGGCGCTCAAGCACCACATCCCCGTGTACATCGTGTACGAGACGGTCTGGGTCGACGAAGACGGGACGGTCGAGTTCCGCGACGACATCTACGGCCATGACGCGCGGCAGGAGCAGATCCTTCCCGCGAGCCCGATCCCCGGCGCCATCCAGGTTGCGCAGGAGCATCCGGGCCGGGAGGCAAGGGCGACCCCGGAGTCCGTTCGTGCTACGTTCTGAACCCACATGGCGTCCGCCTGGCCCGAGATCGACGAGCTCATCCGCGCCCTGGCGGACGTTTGCGCGCTTCCGCGTTCCGAGGAAGAGCCGTCGCTCTCCCAAGCGACGATCGCGGTCGGCAAGGCGACGGCCGAGCTGACGCGGGCCGCGGGCGCGCGCGGGCGGGCCGCCGCCGCCGCGCGGGCGCGCGCCGCGAGCTCCATCGAAGAGGCCCGCGCGGCGGTGGAGCACGCCCGCCGGACCATCGCCGCGTCCGCACGCCGCACGTCGGGGGCCCGCGCCGCTTCCGCGCCGGACGGCCCGCCCGTCGCCGGAAAGGCGGAGGCCACGTGTCCGGCCTGCGGACGTCCCTTCGTCGTCCGCTATCTGGCGGCGACCAAAACGCCGACGGTCGCGTTCCCGGTGGCCTGTCCCGTCGCGGCGTGCGAGGGCATCACGAGTGTCGAGTACCCCGCCTCCGCGGTCGACGTGAACGTGGACGCCGCGCCCGCGTGAAGGGCGCGCCTCAGCGGATGCGCGCGACGCGCCCAGCCGTCGGATAGCGCTCGAACTGTCGCAGGTCGTGTCCCGGCACCACGCGCTCGCGGCTGCCGGCCAGGGCGACCATCCGCTCCTGCGCGCGCAGGTTCGCATCGCGATCCTGGGGCGTGAAGGTGGCGCTGGCCGCGTGCGCCTCCAGGTTCCGGTACAGGTAGCAGTTGTCGGAGGCGAGGACGACGGGCGCCTCGCCGTCCACGCGCAGGTACTGCGAGGCGTAGGTGTGGCGGGCCCCGGTGTACGCGCGGAGTCCGGGGAGGATCTCCACGTCGTCGCCGTCGACGAACCGGAGCCGGCCTTCCGTGTTGATCCGCACCAGGGCCGCGACGTCCTCCGGATCGATGCCTCCGTGCTTGCCGCGGTGGCGCGGGGGAAGAGATCGATGCCGCCCATGTGATCCCAGTGGGCGTGGGAGATCACGACGTCGGTCACGTCCTCCGGAGGCGTGCCCGCCGCGCGCACCGCGTCGTCCGGCCGGATGTAGTCCGCAATCGTGAACTGCTTCATCCACTTCTCGCGGTGGAAGCCGCTGTCGAACAGGATCGTCTTCCCGCCGCCGCGGATCAGCCAGACGACCATCGCGATGTCGATCTTCTCCGTCTCCGGCGCTCCCATCACGAGCCCGCTCAGCGGGAACTGGGGGACGGTGGCGTAGCGAATGGCCTCGATCGAATAGGAAGGAGACGTCGGCGTCGCGAAGGCCATCAGAGCCAGGCCGGCGAAAACGAGGAGCGCTCGCGTGGCGGAGGCCAAGACGTCCGCGGCGCGGCGAGGGTCAGCCGGCGCCTGGTCGCGCCGCTCGCTCGGCTGTCCCGCCCGCTCGCCTGTCTTCTTCAATTCAGCGTGCACCAGGGCGCCGGCTTCCGCCGCCGCGCCGCGATCGTTCGAGTCCCGTCTCCGTCTCCGTGCCCGTCTCCGTCCGTTTGACGATCCGAGTTAGGTATATGCCAGGTCCGCCCTGGAGGAAAATCCGGAGATGGCCAGCAAGGGGCGGGGCTTCCGCGCGGAGACGATCGAGGGCTTCGAGGTCCTCGTCGGCAAGGGCGATGCCGAGAACGACCGGCTGACTTTCCGCTTCGCAGAGCCGCACGATCTCTGGCTCCACGTGGCGGGGCCTCCGGGGAGCCACGTCGTGGTGCGCAACCCCGATCGGTTGCCCGAGCTGCCGCGCACGGTCGTGCAGCGCGCGGCGGAGCTGGCGGCCTGGCACTCGAAGGCCCGGGGCGCGCGCGGCAAGGTCGAGGTGCACGTCTGCCGCGTGTCGGACGTGAGCAAGCCGCCGGGATTCGCCCCCGGCGAGGTGCGGCTTCGGCGTTGGGACGCGATCAAGGTCTACCCGCGCGCGGCGGGCGCGGGAGACGAGCCCGCCTGAGCTACTGGACGTAGCCGAGGCTGCGGAGCTGATCGAGCATGTCGCGGTCGAACGCGCTCTCCGCGGGCCGTCCGGCGAAACGGCGGCCGTACGAAGTGACCGTCCGTACCGGATGGTCGGCGCGGAACGCGGGGGAGAGCGCGTCCTCCAGCACGCGGCCTTCGAGCTCGCGGCTCGTGGGCAGGCCGGCCAGGTGGAGGACGGTCGGCGCGATGTCGCGTTCGGTGACGGTTCCGAGGTCGCCCGCGCGCACGACCGCGCCCCGCACCGCGAGCAGTCCCTCCGCCGTGGCGGAGCGACGCGCCATCCGGCCCGGATCACCGACGAGGACGAGCACCTCCGACGCCGCCATGCCGTCCACCGCCTGCCCGATGAGGCCGTCGGCGAACCGGTAGTACGCGCGCACCGCGTCGAGTCGGGCGTCGAGTCCGGCCAGGTCGGCCGCGCCGCCTTCTGCCATCTGCTGCATGGTCGCGATGTCCAGCCCGGGGAGGTAGACCGCTTCGACGTCGGGCGGCTTGGACCCGCTCAGGGCGCGGGCGGCGGCCAGCGCGAACTCGTCGATGCCGCGCGGCTTGCTGGTGGCGCGCGCGGCCAAAGGGCGCAGCCGGTCGAACACTTCCGGCGGCGCCGTCTCGCCCTCGAAGGATCCGCCCTTCTCCAGCTTGAACAGCGCGCGCTCCGTCACCACGTACCCGTTGACCGCATCCGCGGGCCAGGTGGCCCACCAGTTCACCACGCCGACGCGCAGCCCCTTCTCGGAGGCGACGTTCCAGAAGGTCTTGGCGCCGCGCAGCACGGACGTCGCGGGCTGCGCGCGGCCGAGCCGCAGCACGTCGGTGGCGCTGCGCAGCGCGCGGGCGAAGGGATCGTCTCCCGTGATCGGCATCGGCGTGCGCATGCCGGGCAGCCGCCGCGCGCCCGTGGAATGGATGCCGTGCGCCTCGGGACCGCGGCCGGTGGCGATGGTCGTCCACACGATGGCGGGCACCTGCTCCGGCTCCGCGCGCAGGACGGCATGGGCCCCACCGGCCAGCAGCGCCTGCAGGTAGGGCATCTCCCCGCGCGCGATCATCTGGTCGGCCATGTGGCGGTCCAGCCCGTCGATGCCCAGGACGCGCACCTGCAGCCCCGTCGGCACCACCGCGAAGTCGGGCGCGGTGACGGCGGAGGCGCCGGAGAGATAGGCGGCGGCGGAGACGGCGCCGCCCAGCAACAGCGCGGCCGCGGCGAGGAGCGGCATCATGCGCCGGCGTGAGAGGCTGGCCTCCGGAAGCCGGTCCCCCATGCCGCCCGCGGTGAGGACGGCCACCGACGCGAGCGCGCCGAAGCGGCCGAGCGCGGCGCACAGGGCCAGGCCGAGGACGATCGAGGCCACCTGGGTCGGGAGCGGGGCCGCCCACGCGTGCGCGCGCCACCACAGCGCGACGTAGCCCAGCCCGGCGATGCCGAGCGTGAGACCGACGTTCCGGCTCACCGTGGGGCCCGGCCGCCTCTGCCGCCGCCGGGCCCACCCGGCCGCGGCCAGGCCGCCGAGAAAAGTCGCCAGCGCGGTGACCAGGGCCAGGGCGAGGACGAGATAGATGGAGAGCACGATCAGATCGCGCGGCTCGCCCCGCAGGCGGGGATCCAGGCCGGCGGCGGCGAGGGTGAGCGCGGCGCCGAAGAGAAGCCCGCCCAGCACTCCCACGCGAGTGGCCGCACGCGCGGACGCGCGCGCGGGGCTGGTCGACCCCGCCCCTCCGAGCACGAACCGGTCGACGCCGTGCTCGAGGTAGCCGAGCCGCCGCAGCTCGTCGCGGACCTGATCGACGGACGCGAGCGGCCGCTCGGTCACGGCAGGGTCTGGACGGGCGCGTCGGGACGACTGGGGTTGACGTAGGCGGACACGAGGCTCTCGTGGCGCTCCGCGTCCACCGCCGCCACCCCGAACACGAAGTCGTCGATCGACACGCCGGGCAGGACCACCTCCGTTACCGCGCCCACCGACTGCTCGAACTGCCAGTCGGGGGTCCAGGCCTCCCGCCAGAAGATGCGATATCCCGCCGCTCCCGGCGCCGCCCGCCAGCGCAGCCGCGCGTCGTAACCGGACGGCTCGCGCGTGAGCAGGGGGCGCCCGCGCTCGTCCACGACCACCGGCGCGACGGGAGCGAGGCCCAGGGTGGCCAGGGTGGCGGCGTTCACGCGCGCGTTGCGGGCGAGGTACTCGGCGTCGAGCCCGCCCGCGAACGTGTCGTCCACCGTATGCTGATGGCCGTAGTTCTCCTTGCTCTCCGTGAAGCGGACCCCGGGGTATCCGCGCTGGTTGAAGGCGCTGTGATCGCCGCCGCGCCCGAAGCGGTCGTAGCGCGCGATGAGGCGCACGCGGTGCTCGGGCACGTAGAGGGAGGCATTGCGCCGGATCGCGCGCGCGAGCTGCCGCGAGGGCGAGTCCTCGGGTCCCTCCGAGAACACGCGCACCGTGCCCGTGTCCTTCACGCCCTGGCCAGAGGTCGCGTTGCCCACGATGTCGTTGTTGAGGACGCCGTCGATCGTGAGCTTCTCCGCCTCCGCGCGCTGGGCGTGCAGCTTGGCTCCGATGAGCCCCTGCTCCTCGCCCGCGAAGCAGATGAAGACGAGGGTCGCGTCGAACTCGAGGCCGCTCTGGGCGAAGACGCGGGCCAGCTCCATGGTCAGGGCCGAGCCGCTGCCGTCGTCGTTGACGCCGGGCGCGAGGTTGTCTCCGACCGACCAGTCGAACCCTCCGCTCGCGCTCTGGGTGCCTGCGTCGGGAGAGGGCGACGGCGATGGGACCGGAGCCGCGCCGCGCGTGGGCACGGGCCGGGCCACGGTGTCGTAGTGGCCGCTCACGTAGAAACGGCGGGCCGTCCGGCCGGGCAACACCGCCATCACGTTGCGCACCTCGACCTCGCGCGTGACGCGGTCGCCCTGTTTCGGGATGCGGTACGTATCGAACGAGACCTCGAGGCGTGGCGAGTAGGACTTCATCTCGTCCAAGATCCACTGGCGGGCGGCGCCGATGCCGCGCCCCGGCGTGGCCGTCGACGAGAGGAGGTGCCGCGTCTGGAAGGACTCCAGCTTCTTGAGCGTCGCCTGCAGCCGGGCGGGCGAGACGTCGGCCAGCAGCTTCGCGATCCG
>WNFM01113068.1_pt2 | contig 24600 bp, 19 predicted proteins | sample 5400271 | NCBI WGS metagenome assembly WNFM01 (sample SAMN13153352, study PRJNA577476) | soil metagenome | isolation source: 60 cm saprolite on Douglas fir-dominated hillslope | place: USA:California | collected 2013-09-17 | reverse complement strand
CATGATCGCGATCCGCGACAACGAAATCCAGGCCGAGGCACTCGGCATCCCGACCTGGAACTACGAGCTCGTCGTCTTCACCATCAGCGCGGCCTTTGCGGGCCTCGGCGGCAGTCTCTACGCCCATTATCTGACGACGGTCAGCCCTCTGACCTTCCAGATGTTCTACTCGACCACGATCCTGATCATCGTGCTCGGCGGCGGAGCGGGGTCGATCCGGGGCGTCGTGGTCGGAAGCATCGTCTTCGTCGCCGTCTCCGAGGCGCTGCGCATCTCGCCCGAATACCGCATGGTGATGTACGGCCTCATGCTGCTGCTCCTGGTGTTCTGGTTGCCCAACGGCCTGACGCCGCTCATCGACCGCGGACTCGCGATGCTGTCGGGGGCGCGAAAATGACCGCGCTGTCTTCCGTCCGTGGCAAGCCGCTTCTGACCGTTCGTGGCCTTCGCAAGAACTATGGCGCGGTGCAGGCGATGCGCGGCATCGACCTCGATGTCCGGGAGCGCGAACTCTGCTGCCTCATGGGCCCCAATGGCTCCGGCAAGTCGACCTTCTTCGATTGCGTCACCGGCCTGCAGCGGGCCGATGCGGGCACAGTCCATCTCGACGGCGTCGACGTCACCGGCTGGCCGATGCACCGCATCGCCCACGAAGGCAAGATGCTGCGCAGTTTCCAGAAGACGGTCGTCTTCACCACGATGACGCCGGAGGAAAACCTGATCGCGGCCGGGCAGATGTTCGATTTCCCGAGCCTGCTCTCGACCTTCTCGCCCGGTCCGGCCTCGCGCCGCCGCGTCGCGCGGCTTCGGGAGCGCGCCAACCATCTGATCGAGATGGTGGGCCTGTCGCATGTGCGTGACCAAAATGCCGGAAAACTCTCCTTCGGACAGCAGAAGCTGCTGCAATTCGCCTCCAGCCTGATGCCGGAGCCGCGGCTGATCCTGCTCGACGAGCCGCTTGCAGGCGTCAATCCGGTGCTGATCGAGCGCATCGTCGAGAGCATCCGCGACGTGAACCGGGAACTCGGCATCACCTTCATCGTCATCGAGCACAACATCGACGCGATGATGAGTCTTTGCCAGCGCGTGGTCGTGCTGGATCAGGGCGCGCTGCTCGACCAAGGCGATCCAGAGACGATCATGCGCAGCCAGAAGGTCGTGGAGGCTTATCTTGGCGGTTGATCCCAATCTTTCGATCGAGGGATTGCGCGCCGGCTATGGCGCGCTAGACATCCTCAACGGCGTCGACCTGACGGTGCGCCCGGGTGACTTCATCGCTCTGATGGGGCCGAACGGCGCCGGCAAGTCGACGCTGCTCATGACGATCTTCGGCATGACCACCTTCAAGCAGGGCATGATCCGCTGGCGGGGCAAGAACATCGGCGGCGCCAAGCCGCAGGCGATCCTCTCTCAGGGCATCGGCATCGTGCCACAGGGCCGTTGCAACTTCCCGCTGATGAGCGTCGACGAGAATCTGGAGATGGCCGGCTACATCGTCCGCGACCGCGAAGTGAGGGCGGAGCTGTCTTCGAACTGTTCCCCATCCTGAAGGCGCGGCGCTACCAGCTCGCCGGCAACCTTTCGGGCGGCGAGCAGCAATTGCTGGAAACCGCCATGGCGGTGCTGCGCAAGCCTGAGATCGTGCTGATCGACGAGCCCTCGGTCGGGCTTTCGCCGCAGGCGATCACGATCGTGTTCAACGAGCTGAAGCGCCTGCATGCGGATGGCCGCGCCGTGCTCCTCGTCGAGCAGAACACGCGCAAGGCGATGGAAGTCGCCGAACGCGCCGTCGTGCTGCGCCTCGGCAAGGTCATCTGGGACGGGTGCACCAGCGACATCACCCACGCCGAACTCGGACAACTCTTCATGACGGGTCAGATCGGAAACCAGGTAGAGGCATCCACGAGGCCCCCCATTGCTTAGAAAGTGACGCGCGGCCCCACGCGGGGAGCGGGCACATCCAAGACGCAATTCGACACCGCGCGCAGCCGCAGGCCGGAAGCGCGACGGGACTTCATTGGCCTGACGAAGCAAGAACGGACACTATGATGGCTAGGCTAGCATTCGACACCGGCGGCACCTTCACGGATTTCGCGCTCATCGACGATGTCGGCGTTCTGCATCTGCACAAGGTGCTGAGCACGCCGGCAAACCCGGCGGCGGCCGTCGTCCAAGGCGTTGGCGAACTCCTGGTGCGGCCGGGGGTTCAGTCCTCCAAGGATAATCTCCAGATTCTGGGCGCGACCACGGTGGTGACCAACGCGGTGCTGGAACGCAAGGGCGTGGAGACGGCCTTCCTCACCACCGACGGCTTCCGGGACCTGCTCAGGATCCGCACCGAAGGGCGCTACGATCTCTATGATCTGAAGATCGCATATCCCGCCCCGCTGGTGCCACGCGATTGCTGTTTTGGCGTCGTCGAGCGCATGGCGGCGGATGGGCGCGCCATCACGCCGCTCGACGAGAACAGCGTCGGCCTCGTCGTTGCGGAACTGAGGGCGAGGGGCGTCACCTCGGTCGCCGTCTGCCTGCTGCATTCCTATAAATTTCCGGAACACGAGCGGAAGGTCGGGGCTCTGCTGGCCGCGGCCGGGCCGGAGCTTTCGGTCTCGCTCTCCTCCGATGTCTGCCCGGAGGTCCGCGAATATGATCGCGCCTCGACCACGGTGGTCAACGCCTATACCCGTCCGCTGATGACGCAGCATGTCGAGCGATTAGAATCCGATCTGCGCAAGGACGGGATCATCTCCCGGATGCTGTGGATGACCTCCAGCGGCGGTGTCGTGCCCAGCATCACCGCGTCGCGCACGCCGGTGCGGCTCATCGAGTCCGGGCCTGCGAGAATATGCCCGCCAGGTCGAGGAGGCGAGCGTCATGTCCTTCGACATGGGCGGCACCACAGCCAAGCTCTGCCTGGTGCCGAATGGCGAGCCGATGATCGGCGGCGAACTCGAGATCGCTCGTCACGAGCGCTTCCACCGCGGTAGCGGCTTCCCGCTCAAGATCCAGTCGATCCAGATGATCGAGATCGGCGCCGGCGGCGGCTCCATCGCCTCGCGCAATCGCCTCGGCCTGCTTCAGGTCGGGCCGCACAGCGCGGGGGCCGTTCCCGGCCCGGCATGCTATGGACGCGGGGGCACCAAGCCGACTGTCACCGATGCCGACGTGCTGCTCGGCTATATCGGCGCCGAATCCTTTCTCGGCGGTGAGTTCCGGCTCGACGCCGGCAAGGCGCGCACCGCCATTGCCGAGCTGGCGGAGTCCCTCGGCGTCACGCCCGAGCGCTGCGCCTGGGGCATCCACGATCTCGTCAACGGCACCATGGCGGAAGCGGCGACCATGCACGCGGCCGATTATGGCGTCGATCCCGGCACCCTGCCGGTCATCGCCTTCGGCGGGGCAGGCCCGGTTCATGCCTATGGCGTGGCCTGCAAGCTCAATGCGAAGAAGGTCGTGTGCCCGGCGGGGGCGGGCGTGACCTCGGCCGTCGGTCTGCTGATTGCCCCGGTCGCAGTCGATGTCTCCGCGAGCCTGCCGATGCGGCTCGACCGCTGGAACGCTGCCGCGGTGCGCGATGTCTTCGCAAGACTCGAAAAGGACGGCCGCGAGATCGTGCTGCAGGCGGAGGTGGATGCCGAGGGCATCTCCTATGCCCGCACGGCGGATCTACGCTATGTTGGCCAGGGCCACGAGATCAGTGTGGCGCTGCCGCCGCTCGATTTCGGCGTGGACGCCTTCGTCGATGAGCTGTTCGGCCGGTTTGAGGCGAACTATGCCGCACTGTTCGGCCGCACAGTCGCTAACTCACCCGTCGAGGCGATCACCTGGAGGTTGCGCGCCAGCGGGCCCAAGGGCGCGCCCGCGAAAACTGCGACCAAGAGCGTCATAGGCTCCGGGCCGGACGCACTGAAGACGTACCGGCCGGTCTATTTCGACGAGACGCAGAGCTTCGTCATCACTCCGGTCTACGACTATTACGCGCTGCCGCAGGACGTCGCAATCAAGGGCCCGGCCATCGTCGAGCAGGTGGAATCGACCATCGTCGTCGGCCCGCGCGGCGCGGCTCGTGTCGATGCCCGCGGCAATCTCATCATGCACATCAAGTAAGGAGCGCGACAATGGCTCGCCAACAGATCGATTTCAACGATCCCATCACCCTGCAGGTTTTGTGGAACCGGTTGATCTTCATCGCCGACCAGGCCGACCGCGCGCTGGGCCGCACCGCCTTCTCGCCCGTCGTGCGCGAGAACCACGACTATGTCACCGTGTTGATGGACGCCAGGGGCCGGGCGTTGGCGCAATGCACCTGGGCGATCCCGGTCTTCATCACCTCGCTGCCGATGGCAGCCCAGCATTATTTCCTGCCGGCTTTCCCGCCCGAGACGCTGGAGCCGGGCGACGTGCTTCTGACCAATGATCCGCTGATCGGCACCGGCCATCTGCCCGACATGGTCATGATCACGCCAATCTTCCACAAGGGAAAGCTGATTGGCTATTCCGGCAGCATCGCCCATATGCCCGATATCGGCGGCCGGCCCTATTCGCCGGACTCGACCGACATCTTCGAGGAGGGCGTGCGCCTCCCGATCCTGAAGCTCTACAAGGCCGGCAAGCCCACGCAGGAGGCGTTCGACATCATCGGCGCCAGCGTGCGACTGCCGCGTGAGGTGCTGGGCGACATCGAAAGCATGGTCTCGGCCAATGACGTGATGGCCCGTGAGCTGGTGCGTTTCCTGGAGGAATACGGGCTCGACGATGTCGAGGATCTGGGCAGCGCCATCCACAGCCGGTCGGAAGCCCACATGCGCCAGGCGATCTCGCGCTGGCCGACCGGCGAATACAGCTCCGAGGTCACACTCGACGGCTATGACAGCGAGGTCACGCTGAAATGCAACGTCAAGGTCGAGCCCGGTGCCATCCATGTCGATTATGCCGGCACATCCGCGCAGGTGCTCCACGCCATCAATGTGCGTAAGCATTACCGCTACGCCCACACGGTCTATGCGCTGAAATGCCTGCTCGATCCCGAGACGCCGAACAATGAAGGCTGCATGCTGCCGATCACCGACGAGGCGCCGGCGGGCTCGATTCTCAACCCGCGCAACACGGCGGCGGGCAATCTGCGCAATCTCATCGGCCATGTCATCCCGAGCCTGATCTTCCGTGCGCTCGAAGGCGTCGTGCCGGACAGGGTCCAGGGCGACAGCGGCGGCGCGCCGATCTGGGGCGTCAACTGTCAGGGCCAGAACGAACTGGGCGAGCAATATGGCGCGACGCAGAATCTGCATGGCGGGCAGGGCGGACGCTCCACGGCCGACGGCGTCGACACGCTGAGCTTCCCCTCCAATTGCCGCATCACGCCGACGGAGATGTACGAACTTTCCGTTCCTGCGCTGCTCGAATGCAAGGAGCTGATCCCCGATTCCGGCGGACCCGGGCAATTCCGGGGCGGGCTCGGTCAGCGCCTGGTCTTCCGCAACATCTCGCCAACGCAGATGAACATTTATCTCGCCAGCGAGCATGTGAAGAACCCCTGCTTCGGCGTCGTCGGCGGCAAGGATGGCCGCGCGGGCCATGTACTCAAGAACGGCGAGCCTGTCTTCGCCAAGGGCCACATCCCACTCGAGCCCGGCGCAAGGCTGACCGTGGAGCTGCCCGGCGGCGGCGGCTGGGGAGACCCGGCCAACCGCTCGCGCGAATTGATCGCCGAGGATCTCCGCCTCGGTCTGGTGACCGGCGAACGCGCGAAAGCCGGTTACGGCTACGCCGCCGAATGACGCTGCGAAGCTTGATGAGGAGATGACCATGGCAAGACTGAACGGGCGCGTCGCGGTCGTGACCGGCGCCGGAACCGGCATCGGGCGCGAGATCGCGCGCCAGCTGGCGGAGGAGGGCGCCTCGGTGGTCCTTGTCGGCCGCAGGCTCGCGCTTCTGCAGGAAGCGGCTGACGCGATCAAGGCCACTGGCGGTCGCGCTTTCGCCCGCGCCGCCGATATCACGCAGCCCAAGGCCGTCGAAGCCCTGATCGGCTGGGTGCGTGCGGACTTCGGCACGGTCGACATCCTCGTCAACAATGCCGGCAGCGCGGTTGGGCCGCGCAATCTCGCCTTTATCACGCCGCAGGACTGGCAGGCGACGCTCGATGCCAATCTAACCGCCGTCTACCTGCTGTCGCGGGCGGTGCTGCAGCCGATGATCGACAAGGGCGGCGGCACCATCGTCACCGTCTCTTCAGGCGCGGCGCTACGGCCGAACATGCTGGGAGGTGCGGCCTACGGCGCAGCCAAGGCCGGCGTGCGCAACTTGATGGGCTATCTGCACGCAACGTTCCGCAATCAAATGATCCGCGCCACGACGATCACGCCGGGCGAGGTCAACACGCCGATTCTCGATGACCGCCCCCGCCCGCCTACGCCGGAGGAACGCGCCGCCCTGATGCAGCCCGAGGATGTGGCGCAGGCCGTGCTTCTGGCCTGCACCCTGCCGGCGCGCACGGTGATCGAGGAACTGGTGATCGTCCCGACCAAAATGCGCGACCAGTCCGGCGATATCGAACTTGCCCGCTGGTTCGGCGCACCTGAGGGCGCTGGCCTGACCAAGTCCTGATGATCTGAAGAAGAAACCCAGAAGCGACCGGAGAAAACGATGATCGGAGCCAAACTGCGCCAGCGCCTTGCGGCGGGCGAGCATATTCTGATGATAAACCCCAACCATGTCTCCTCGGGACTGGCCGCGCGCCTCACCGAGCTAAAGGCGGACGCGATCTTCATCGATTGCGAGCACGGCACGGCGAGCTTCGATGAGGCGCGCGAGATGGCGCGCGCGGCGCGCTCTGGCGGTGGCGGCGCCATCCTGCGCCCAGATTCGCATCAGCGCTCGCTTCTCACCCGCTATCTCAATGCCGGCGTCGATGGGCTGATGGTGCCGCTCGTCAACACAGCTGAACAGGCCCGCGCCGTGGTCGCGACGGTGCGCCATGCCTGCCCCGCCGATTTCGAGACCAGACTGCTGATCTGCATGGTCGAGACCGTCGAGGCCGTCGACAATCTTGACGAGATCCTTGCGGTCGAAGGCATCGACGTCTTCTTCGTCGGACCGGGCGATCTTTCGCAGTCGATGGGCTATCTGCCCTCGGTGCCGCGCGGCCAGCCGCGTCCGCGCCAGGTGCTCGATCTCGTCGCGTCGACGCTGGCGCGCGTCCGCGCTGCCGGCAAGATCGCCGGCACGCTGGTGATCGAGGAGGATATCGAGCATTGGTCGCGTTGCGGCGCCCAGCTCCTTTACTGCCATATCGATCCGTTCCTGCGCGACAAGATCGATGCGATGCATGAACTCGCCGCGGGCAAGAGCGAACGCCACCCAGTCCGGAGCATGATGTCATGATGGCTCTCTCCGAGCGCGTGCAGCGTATCAAGGTCTCACCGACTTCAGCGGCGGCACAGCGCGTCCGCGATCTGAAGGCGCAGGGGCGCGCGATTCTCGATTTGACAATCGGCGAGCCCGATTTCGATACGCCCGCTCATATCAAACAGGCAGCGGTCGAGGCGATCGCGCGCGGCGAAACCAAGTACACGCCCTTCAACGGCATTGCGCCGCTGCGCGAGGCGATCGCGGTGAAGATGACGAAGCGCACGGGCGTGTCCTACACTGCGGATCGGATCACGGTCGGCGGCGGCGGCAAGCAGGTGATTTTCCTGGCGTTGATGGCGACGCTCAATCCCGGCAGCGAGGTCATCATCCCGGCACCGTACTGGGTATCCTATCCCGATATGGTGCTCGCCAATGACGGCACGCCGGTCATCGTCACCTGCCGACAGGAGCAGTCCTTCAAGCTCACTCCCGCCCAGCTCGAGGCCGCGATCACGCCGAAGACTCGCTGGCTGGTGTTGAACACGCCGGGAAACCCGACCGGCATCGCCTACGACACGGCCGAACTGAGGGCGCTCGCCGAAGTGCTGCGCCGTCATCCCCATGTCGGCGTGCTGACCGACGAGATCTACGATGAGGTCTGGTTCAAGCGGGAGGCCACGCCGAGCCTGGTGCAGGCCGCGCCCGATTTCGCCGACAGGGTCCTCGTGGTCAACGGCGTCTCCAAGACCTATGCCATGACGGGCTGGCGCATCGGCTACGCAGCCGGCCCCAAGCCCATCATCGACGCCATCAACATGCTGCAGTCGCAGAGTTCGACCTGTCCCGCCGCGGTGAGTCAAGTTGCGGCGCTCGCCGCAATCACCGGGCCGCAGGATTTCATCGCGGAGAGCGTCGCGGTCTATGCTCGCCGCAGGGATCTCGCCCTCCGTATGCTCAATGCGATACCGGGCCTCAACTGCCTGAAACCGGACGGAGGGTTTTATCTGTTCCCGAATTGCTCCGCTCTTCTCGGACGTACGACACTGGAGGGGACACTCCTGGAAGATGATCGCGCTTTCGTCCTGCATCTGCTCGATGCCGGTGGCGTCGCTTCTGTCCACGGCTCGGCTTACGGCCTGCCGGGTTATTTTCGCATCTCGATCTCGACTGACGACATGGTCATCGAGCGGGGCTGTGCTTCCATTGCGGCAGTCTGTCGGAATCTCGCTTGATGGAATGAACTGCATCCTGATTGCTGGCCGTCGCCAGACGCCGTGCGCGTTCCGAGCGCTGCGGCTCCTCTCGGCGGTGCGATATCCAGAATAGTTCGGCACCTCGAAACACCATGGTTGGCACCATTGCTATGACCGGGGCGGTTATACCGTCCGAAACCGTTTGCCCGCCCTTCACGATTTGATCTTGGCGACGCCCATCTCTTGAAGCAGCCTCAGATTGTCTTCGATGTGCCAATTGTCGGTGATCCGCCCATCCTTGACCTTGAGGAGATCGGTGGCGATGAAGGCGATCGGCCGTCCCTTGCAAAGTGTCTGGCCGAATTTCCTGGAGCGCATCATCGCGGCATCCCGTATTCCGACAATGAAAAATACTATAGCAATCTCAGTTGCGAACGAACCGGGAACGTATCGGAATGAGCCTTGAATTGCCACATGCTACGCTTGACTCTTAATCAGCGGCTCTGTCGTTCCGACCTCGCGCGCGTGAGCGGGTTGGCCAAAGGTCACATTATCAGAAGACACCACCGCAAACTGGGCTGGTGTGTGGAAGGGCCGTAGCCGGTCGCTAACTTAGCCCGCTCGCTGTGAAGATCCGAACCGCGGGCTCACTTTAAGGTCTACGACGCCGAGACAAAAACCAAAAGGAAATCGAACTTCCACGAAGCTGAAATCCAATTCGCGAGCTTATGCGGCTTGATTTGGTAATCGCCGTCCGGCCGCGGGTCTAAAGCTCTGCTTGTTTTCACGCTGGATGTCGACAGATAGACGAGTACTGGCTCGCGAGCTTTCGATAGACGCCACCGCACGGGCGCGGTCTTCGCACTCCCTGGCATAGGCTTCAATGAGCGCAGCATCTCGCGGAGACAACATGCCTGCAATGCGGCGGGCCTGTCCCGCGCGTGCGTGCCATAGCAAAGCTTCCGACCGGTCCATTTTGGTCACCGCGAGAATCACCCTTTCTCAAGTAGCGAAATGCTGGCGGCGAGGTGGGGAAAGTTCAATGCTTGTAATTATTCCGGAATCGAGTCCGCCCGATTGATTCTTGATCGGTCCAGATTGGCTCTTGATCGGTCGTGCGGGGTTGGCCTCGTAACCGCCGGCAAATGGCTTGGAAAGGACGAGCATGAGCTGGCAACCGCCATTCTGACAAAGAGAAATTCTGTAACGATCTCAATGAGCTAAAACCGCCGGAAATGTCAGAACGGCCTTTGAAAACACTACAAGATTTCCCGACTTCCAAGCTGAATACGAGGGTTCGATTCCCTTCACCCGCTCCAAGCCATTCAATGGCTTAGCACGAATCTTCAGATTTCATTCCGACAACCGTTCTGACAACACGGCTGACTACCGATTTGAATTCGTCAGTTTTTTCAGCCTAGCAAAATGACGTTACGGCAACTGATGGCACTCGTTACTCACTCACCTGTTCCATAGGGAGTGGCTGAGGGGCCGGCGGACGACGAGGTCCCGGCGATCCTACAAGATCGAGCTCCTCAAGCGGGTAGAGAACGGCCTTGCCGCTTTTTAGGAACGATGGTCCGACTCTCATAGAACGCCAGTTACGCAAAGTGCCGTCGCTAATTTGGCCGCCATTGGCAAAGCCGATCTTGTGCCTAGCGCTGAGCGCTCTGTCGCCGCCGTTTAGGGAAGTCACGATTTGGGCCATTTAGAAATGTCACCCGGTGGGGAACAGGATAGCCGCCTTTCTGTGGGCTGGGGTTGATACCTGGTTCTCGAGAGGGCGGCGCGTGAAGCCTTCACATTGCGTAACGCGACGCCCGGGTGCCGATCTATCCGACCTTGAACATATGGTTCTTCTGGCCACGGCGCCGCTACGCAGGTCCGTCGTCGATTTTGGGTGGATCGATGTGGTTCCTCACGTTGCCGCGCACGAAACGCATCAGCGGTCCTAAGAATTTTCGCTGTTCAGCCAAAAAGACTTTTTCAACACTATTGGTGCAAAGCGGTCGTCCATCGCAAGCAAAGCATTCGAACTACGAAACCGCGATGTGGGCCCGCGCGTTCTATCTCAAATGGCGCGCGGCATCCGCAACCCGTCTCGTTCAACTCTGCCTCAAAAACAATAAATTCTAATTTATTTGGGGGCCAGACGCGCTTCGACTACTGTCTTGTCGCGAGATCGTCCGGACGCACGGGGCAAAAGGGGAAGCACGGCATTTTTGGAATTCACAATCTCAATTCGGCTGAACATCCGGGGAGGGGCATTTACTTCAGGCAAGACTGAATGAATATCGTCGATCCGCAGTTCAGAGGGCCTATTTCTCAGGACCTGATTTGCTTTGGTCCTTTTCGTCTATCCACCACGGAGCGACTTTTAGAAAAAGGCGGCGAGCCGGTTCAGCTTGGCAGTCGCGCTCTCGACATTCTTATCGTTCTCGTCGAACGTCCGGCCGAAGTGGTCAGCAAGAAGGAGCTGATCGCAAAAGTGTGGCCGGACCTTGTGGTCGATGACGGCAGTCTTCGCTATCATATCTTGGCGTTGCGCAAGGCGCTTGGGCAGGGGCGATCTAACACACGCTATGTGACCAATGTGTCGGGCCGCGGCTACTGTTTTGTCGCGCCGATTTCGCGTGTGTCTTCCCCCAAGTCCAATCAGAATGGTAGGACGCGACGAAACAGTTCGGCTTATCTCGGAAGGGTTGTCCGCGCGGCGCTTCTTCACCATCGTCGGACCTGGCGGGATCGGTAAAACCACAGTGGCCACCGCGGTGAGCCATACGATGCTCGCCGCCTTCGACGGCGCGGTCCATTACGTCGACTTTGGCCCGTTGTGCACTCCGTCTCTTGTTCCCAGCAGGGTCGCGTCGACGGTAGGCCTGCAAGGCAATTTCGATGATCCGCTTGCTACGCTACCAGCATTCCTGCGCGACAGGCGCATGCTGCTGGTGCTCGATAGCTGTGAGCATCTGATCGAGACGATTGCTCCATTGGCGGAGTGCATCTTCCGAGAGGCTCCAGAAGTCCATATCCTGGCGACGAGCCGGGAGCCGCTGCAAGTTGAAGGCGAGCAGGTCCATCGCATACACGCGTTGGCCTTCCCTCCTGATGATGAACCGTTGACGGCTGCCTCCGCGCTCACCTTTCCGGCCGTGCAACTGTTGGTCGAGCGCGCTGCTGCGGACGGCAGTGGTTTCGAGTTGAATGACGCCGAAGCGTCGATCGTTGGCAAAGTCTGCCGCAGACTCGATGGAATTGCCCTTGCGCTCGAACTCGCCGCCGGGCGCGTCGGTGTCTACGGAATCAAAGGGATTGCGTCACTTCTCGATAGCCAATGCAGGCTGCTATGGCGCGGACGACGCACGGCGTCATCCCGGCATCAGACGCTAAGCGCCATGCTCGACTGGAGCTACAATCTTCTCCCTGAAGCCGAACGCGTGATTCTTCGCAGGCTCTCGGTGTTCGTTGGAGCTTTTTCGCTTGAAGCCGCACAATTCGTCGCCGCAGGGGACATCCTTGAGAGAGAGCAAGTGGCCGAGGCCATTGCAGCTCTAAGCACGAAATCTCTTATCGCGGTGGAGACCAACCGCACGGGGGCACTTTATCGGCTGCTCGATACCACGCGCGCTTACGTCCTGACAAAAATGGTAGACAGCGGTGAAAGAAACACAATCGCGCAACGTCACGCAACCTACTATCGCGAATTCCTAGAGCGTATCGAGACTGCCTCCCTTACATGCGCCAAAAACGATGGCACCGCCGAATGCTGGAGGCATGTAAGCAATGCGCGTGCCGCTTTGGAGTGGAGCTTCGCAGAGCAGGGAGATAAGGACGTCGGTACCGCGCTCGCGGCAGCGTCAGCGCCGCTGTTTCTTGAATTGTCGCTTTTGACGGAGTGTCGGGTCTGGATGGAGCGCGCGATTGCCGAACACGGCGGTCAAGGCGATCGTCGTGAGATGGAACTGCAAGAAGCCCTTGCTGTATCGCTGATGTTCATCAAAGGAAACGGCGAGGAGGTCCTCGCAGCTCTTACGACGGCACTTTCACTCGCACAGGCTCTGGGATTGCCATACCATCAGATGCGGCTATCGGCTGCGCATCATACTTTCTTGGTGCGGACTGGAGATTTCCATGCAGCCGCAGCCGTTGCCGAGCAAAATGAAGCTGTCGCGAAGAAGACAGCTGATCCAATGGCCATGATGATGGCCGATTGGATGCTGGGGGTTTCCCATCATCTTCTAGGTGATCAGGCAAGCGCACGGAAGCATTGTGAAACTTCGCTGAAGCCAGCGCCAATTCAGAAGCCGATCCTGATTCGCTCCGGATACGACCAGCGTATTCGGGCCCAGCTGACTCTAGCTCGTGCACTTTGGCTCGAAGGCTATGCCAGCCGCGCTGTAACGGTTGCAACTCAGGCACTCGATCAGGCAACCGTGCTGGATCATCCTGTCTCGATCTGTCTTTGTGGGATCTACAGAGTGACGCTTTTTGTCTGGACAGGCGATTGGTCTGGGGCGAACGGGATTGTCGACAGCTTGATCGCATATGCTGAAAAGTACTCCTTACGATGCCATCATGCCATTAGTCTTGGCTTGAAAGGAGAGCTCTCTCTCCGGCAGGGCGATGCGGAGGCCGCTTTGCGGCTATTGAGCCCCTGTCTCAATGCTTTAGAGGCAGTTCAACACCAAACCATGACACCAGTATTTGCCAGCGATCTAGCCATATGTCTGGCAAGAGCGGGGCGACCCGACGAGGCCGATGCTGCCATCGACAAGGCGATGGGTTCTGGTGGACCAACGCGTCCCCACTTTTATCTTCCCGAGATAATGCGCATTAAAGGAGAACTTCTTGCATCCGGACCCCATTCGTCCGAGGCTGAGTCTTGGTTCTCGCGCTCGCTGGATCTTGGGCGGGAGCAATCGGCCGTGGCGTGGGAGCTGCGAACGGCAACGAGCCTCGCTCGTTTGTTGGCTCGCCAAGGTCGGAGTGACGAGGCACCGCGCGTCCTGCGACCGGTATATGACCGATTCACCGAGGGATTCGAGACTTCCGATTTGAGGGCTGCGAAACGTCTTTTGGATCAATTGAAATAGGATTGTCCGGTGGCGGTTCAGATGGAAAGCAGCCCCGTAAAAGACAGTTGGCTGTCGCCGACGATCGTTAACCGGCACTTGCTAAACGGGTGACTATCACCCGCAAAAAATAGGGTCGAGTTTTGTTCTGCGACCACGAACAAGATCTCGAACAGCCACCGCTGAGGGCCAACTCGGAGCAGTTCTCCAACTCGCACCGAGTTTCAGAATTGAGCGTGCATTGACTGGAATTCTGCGCGGCAGGTTTCGTTGAAATCACGCAGTAGATCGATTGACCCGCTGTTTGCCGTCTCCCGCAATTCCAGAAAGTTCTTGTTAGGCTCCAGATACGTATTGATGATTTTTCGCGCGACGTACTCGGTACTTTCGACTACCTGTGGCGACGACAGGATACGCATTCGGCCCACCCTGACGTAAAGTTCGACCAGTGCCGGTATGTCCGCCTTGTCGTACTGGAGTGCGTCGATATAGCATTTCGAAGCCGCCTCGATAAATTCCTTGTAGAGTTCTTGCCGCCGCAATTTGTCCTGCGCGCGCCACTGTGCCCTTGCTTGTGCGTGCTGAGTCAACCACGACGCGAGGACAGATGTAAGTCCGCCCGTGATGGCGCCCGCGAGCGCGGAAATTATGGATGAGTCCATGAAAATCTCATGTTGGCAGCGTGCTCTGCTATATCACGGCATCGGCCGGCCTCGCGGCCCGAATCTCTCAATTGGCTTTGCGGGGTTGCCGCCGAACCTCAAGCAGAGAAGGGCCGGCTCTAACCAATTCTAACAACGTCTAACATGCCGGGGCCCGGCTTCTCTGCAATCTTGAGCTTGGGAGCGCACACGCCGCCTGTTGGCGACGGCACCGCTCGTCCGGCTTCAAGGGAAGTACTCGTTTTTGTTGAGCTGCACTCAAGCGATTACGGAGAAAGAAATGGCCAATTCCGGTGCGCTCGAAAGAGTGCATACACATCAAGGCTCGGAAATTCCTGGTCGCGTGATCAACTTGAGTCAGGCACGCGCCCGACATGGGGACAAGGCTGACTACATGGTCCGGATGCTGTCGGTTGGAGACCCACTGGCGGATGCGGTCATCGTCGAAATGGACGCGCTCGGCAAGGAGGGCCGTCGCATCCTCAACGCCGGCCTTGCCGACGGCCTGGAGAGCCTGACCGGGCGCCCGCCGGGCATCACCGCGTTGTTGCAGCAACTGGAAACGATACCCGCGCGAGTGGACCCCGACATGCTTGGGCGCGGCGAGGTCGCGTCGCTGTCAATATCGCCGCTGTGGTACGAACTGGCTGCCATCGGCAGCGCCTTGGTGCACACCTACGCCTCGCCCGCCATCGCTAAATTGCTGACCCAAACCGGACGGCTGACCACCATTGCGCCCCGGCGCTTGGCCGAAACCGGCATGTGGGCGGGGCAGGCCACGATGCCCGGTGGGCTGCTGCGCGGAGCGCCCGGATACCAAGCCACGGTCCAAGTACGACTGCTGCACGCACGGATACGATCCAGTGCCCTCAAACATGGGTGGGACACGGCCGAGTGGGGCGTTCCAATCAGCCAGGTGGATGTAGCCCGCACATGGCTGGACTTCACCCTGACGCCCTTCCGGGCCCTGGCCGCACTCGGCATCGAACTTACTGTGGCCGAGCAGAATAGCCTGTACCGGTACTGGCACTACATTGCGTATCTGCTGGGACTGGACGACGGCTTCTACCGTGAGGTCACAGATCACGCGAGCGCCCGGGAGCTGCGACACCTGTTTGACCTGACCATTGGTGCACCGGACGACAATTCGCGTGCCCTGACCGCCGCCATGGTCGGCGCGCAGATTGAGCTCTTGGCGTCGGCGCCGCAACCGCTCATGTCGCGCGCTGAATTCTCCGACCTCATCCACGGCATCCTCAGGCGCACATTCGGTGACGACCTCGCCGATCAGCTCGGTATTCCCGTCTCGTCCGCTGCTCCGTTCCTGGTGATGATCGCGCTGGCCAACAGCGAAACACGGCGCTGGCAGACCTTCACCCCGCAGTCCGCCGCGCAGGCCCTCCATGAGAACACTGCCAGACGGTCAGCGGGCAACGGGTCGCCTGATATTCCGGGCGGCCCGACCTACCAGCGGCACGTACGAACCGGCAGCGTCGATTAGGATGGAGGGCAACGTTGTCGCCTGATGGATCAGGTGCATTCAAGTTCAGACCTATCTCATCTGGTGCCGGTTATCGCTGCTCCAGGCGGACTCTCTGAATTCACTTTGAAGTTGCACGCGGAAACACCGCGGTCCCGTCTCAGCCGCAGCGGGAGGTCCGGGATTGAATGAGAACCCCGGCTGATGCCGAAGAGCTACCGTTGTGATGTTTGGCGGGCTCACTCCTTCGGTCCCACCATTCGGCCGATATACAGGGGCTTAAACTCCACCCGATCACACCGGCGGCGGGTTGATCCGGGCGAAGCTTTCCTGAGTGCGGTAGAAGGAATAGGGATAGGCCGGCATCGCTTCGCTGGCCTCATCTAGGCGCTTGATCTGCTCGGGCGCCAGGCTCCAGCCGACCGCGCCGAGATTGTCGCGCAACTGCGCTTTGTTGCGGGCGCCGATGATGACGGAGGAGATCGTCGGGCGGCTTAGGAGCCACGCGATCGCGATTTGAGGAATGGTCTTTCCAGTCTCTGCCGCGACGGCGTCGAGCGCATCGACCACCCGGTACAGCTGCTCGTCCTCAACCGGCGGGCCCCATTGCGCCGTCTCACGCAGGCGGCTGCCCTCGGGCAGGGGCCGGCCGCGGCGTATCTTGCCGGTTAGACGCCCCCAGCCGAGCGGGCTCCAGATCAGTGCGCCGACACCCTGGTCGAGGCCCAGCGGCATCAGCTCCCACTCGTAGTCGCGCCCGACCAGCGAATAGTAAACCTGATGCGCAACATAGCGGGGCCAACCGTGCCGCGCGGCAATGTCGAGCGACTTCATGAGCTGCCACCCGGAGAAGTTCGAGACGCCGACATAGCGGACCTTGCCGGCGCGCACGATGACGTCGAGCGTGTAAAGCACTTCGTCGATTGGTGTTCCCGCATCGAAAGCGTGCAGCTGGAGCAAGTCGATATGATCCGTACTCAGCCGCCTTAAAGAGGCGTCGATAGCGCCGAGCAAACGGTGGCGCGACGAACCGGAATCATGCGGGCCTTCGCCCATAGGGAGTGTGGTCTTGGTCGAGATCAGGATCTTGTCGCGGCGACCCTTGATCGCTGCGCCCAGGATCTCTTCCGACGCGCCGTTCGAATAGACGTCGGCGGTATCGAACAGCGTGACGCCGGCGTCGAGACAGATGTCGATCAGTGCGCGAGCCTCCTCGACCCCGCTCTTGCCCCAGGCGGAGAAGAGAGGCCCTTCACCGCCAAAGGTCCCGGTGCCGAAGCTCAATACCGGGACCTTCAGGCCCGAGGCGCCTAGATTGCGATATTCCATGGTCTTCACTCCTACTTGGGAACGGGCGTCGCCATGCGCGTTGTTGCAATGGCATGTGTCCGTCGAACCGCGCAGCGATCTTCTGACTTTGGTCGTTGGCCCCGGGCACGGCAGCGCGTTGAGGCCGAACGCATTGCGGCAGGTCTCAAGCCGCCTTGCGCGTTTCCTTGCGTTCAGCGAATGCGAGCAGATCTGCACTCACCTCGTCCTTGTGCGTCGTGCACAGGCCGTGCGGGGCGCCCTTGTCGCTTCCAGCTAGATGGCACAGCCGATCCAGGAGATCGACCAACCGAGCTGTCCTCACTTTGCGGACCAGGCGTCCGCAATTATTGCGGCAATGCCTTCACCCGCGAAGCGGTCAAGTCTGCAATTTGTCGGTGTTAGGAAAGCGAAACAGCAGGCAGGAATGCTGGGCCAGCGCCCCTCGTCTTGCGAAGCACTGCGGGGAACCGACCAGCATCCGGGTAGAAGCGCCAATGCGCCGGCCCATCAGATCAGGGCGACGTCGTCATTTTGTGGTGACTCAGTACCGTGATTGCCGAGATCTTTTTGCAAAAAGGGGATTTCGATTCAGCGAGCGACGAGCGCCCACACCTCACGTCATTTAGTGCTTTTTCTCAAGCGCTAGATATTCGCCTATGAAATCGATGAACGCCCGCAGTTTGGGAGTGACGTGCCTTCCAGAGGGCCATAGCAGCCGGAAGGTGTTTTGCTCGGTCGTGTATTCATCCAGAACGGTCACCAACGCGCCTGCATCAAGGGCGGCGCGGACCGAGAATTCCGACATGTAGGCGATGCCCAAGCCTTCGAGTGCGAAGCACAGGCGTGCTTCGTTGGAATTGCACGTCAGCTTGGTCGCGAATTGCTGTTCAGGGTCGTTGGGTTCTCGCCGCAATTGCCAGCTTTGCAATTTGCCGGTGTCGGGCATACGGAACTGAATGCAGGCGTGCGAGGAAAGCTCGCTCGGGTGCATGGGTTTTCCGTGGCGCGCGAAATAGTCGGGCGCGCCGACGAGTAGCATGCGGAAGTGACCGAGCAGCCGGGATTTCAAACGAGAATCCTCGATCTCACCACTGCGCACGACAGCATCAAAGCCTTCCTCGATGACGTCGACCTTCCGGTTGTCGAATTCAACATCGAGTTCGATCTCGGGATAGCGCCTCTGAAACTCGGCGAGTGCCGGAAGGAAGGGGTCCCCGACCAACGGAAATCCGATGCGCAGGCGTCCCTTTGGGACGGTTGATGCCTGAGACAGCTCTGCCTGCGCGGCATCGAACTCGGCCAAGATGCGACGAGCCCGTTCCAAAAACATTTCGCCTTCGGCTGTCATCGTGACGCTGCGGGTGCTTCGATGAAACAACCTCACGCCCAGGCTCTCTTCCAACCGCCCCACGCTCTTGCCGATGCCGGAGGCCGAAATACCGAGAATACGACCGGCGGCCACAAAGCTGCGCGTTTCGGCCGCTTGGACGAAAACATTGAGAGCAAGAGTATCCATAGTTCCGCAGCACATGCTTTGCGGACACGTCGTCCACTCTGAGAGGAGTGTTACCCCAGTTAATTGATGCGCGGAAGGACGCTATTTCTATTTTCAGGTCACTCGAGGGTAGTCAACCTGCCTGCCGGCTCTAACAAATTCTAACCACGTCTAACGTGCCGCAGCCCAGCTTCGACCCTATTACAAGGTGAACACGATGAAAATGTCGGCGTGGTTCGGCTCAGTTTTCAAGTGAGGTCCAATGGCCAGTCTAGCCAAAATTATCGACGTTCATTCTCATCCTATCCTGCCTTTCGGGCAAGGGGCGCCGGTGGGACCAGGGCAGAAACAGCCCGATTGGTCCGTCGAAAGCGCGCTCTCGTATATGGAGGAGCATGACATCGCGGCCTGCGTCCTCTCGGACCCGGACTCGGCCAACCATGCGACGGGGCAGGAGGCACGCGACATCGCCAGGCGCGTCAACGAAACGCTGGCCGACATCGTTTCCCGACATCCCAGCCGGTTTGGGGCGGTCGCGACGTTGCCCGGTCAGGATGCAGACGGGGCCATGGCCGAGATCGTTTATGCGCTCGACACATTGAAGATGGACGGGGTCAGCACTTCAACGAGCATCAGCGATGTCTATCTTGGCGAGCCGCAATTCGATCCGTGGTTCGAGGAGTTGAATCGGCGCGAAGCAACGCTGTTCGTCCATCCGACCTTCACGAAGGCCTCTCTGGCGCTGCTCATCGGGCTGAACCCTTCCGTGCTCGAGTTCATGTTCGACACCACTCGCATGATTGCCAACATGGTCGCCACCGGGGCCAAGAAACGCTTCTCACACATCAAGATCATCTCAACCCACGGCGGTGGCACCATCCCCTATTTGGTCCACCGGATCCAAATGCTTGAGCACGCGTTCGGCGTGGGGCCTGGACGGCTCGAGCTTTCCCCTGAGGAGGCCCGGGAAGGTATCGCTTCTTTCTACTACGACCTGACGGCAGCCACCTCCGAGGCCCAACTCGGAGCCATTCTTAAACTCGTGCCGGTATCGCAGTTGGTGATGGGACTTGATTTCCCATTGATGCCGAAATCGACATTTGCGCCGGCCATCGCCGACATTGGACGTTACCGGGCATTCAGCGACACGGATTTGCAAAGCCTGTCGTACGGCAATGCGGGTCGTCTGTACCCGGCGCTTAAGGCGCGCATGGAACGGAGAAGTGAGCACAACGGCTCTCGGTCAACTTCGAGAGCCGAAGGCGCCCGGTTATTGCGGCGTGGTTCGAACTGACTTTCAAGGAGGTCGAAAACATGACTAGTGGCATTCGTAAAGAGATGGACAGCCTTGGCGAGGTCGACGTCCCCGCCGACAAGCTCTGGGGAGCGCAGACACAGCGTTCGCTCGAGCATTTCAGCATCGGCAAAGATCTGATACCGCGCGAAATGATCACGGCCTATGCGACCCTGAAGAAAGCGGCGGCCAATGCCAATCACGCCGGCAAGCGTCTCAACGATCAGGCACACAAGCTGATCGTTCAGGTCTGCGATGAAATCCTCGATGGCCAGCATCACGACATGTTTCCGCTGCACGTCTGGATGACCGGCAGCGGTACCCAGTTCAACATGAACGTGAACGAGGTGATCTCCAACAGGTGCTGCCAACTCGCAGGCACGCCGCTCGGCAGCAAGAAGCCGGTTCACCCGAATGATCACGTCAACATGTCGCAATCGTCGAACGACAGCTTTCCCTCGGCGATGTACATCGCTGCTGGGGTGAATGTAACGAAACGTCTGATCCCTGCGGTCAAAGCTCTGCATGATGCGATCGCGGCGAAGAGCGCCGAATGGGCCGACATCGTCAAGATCGGCCGCACCCACATGCAGGACGCAACACCGATTACGCTGGGGCAGGAATGGTCCGGTTATGCCGGCATGCTGGCGGACGATCTTGAACGCCTCGACGACGCGCTCAAGGGGGTTTATCGGCTGGCGCTTGGCGGCACTGCTGTCGGCACAGGGATCAACGCGGCGCCAGGCTTTGCCGAGGCAGCCGCTGCCGAGATAGCCAGGCTCACGCGCCTGCCCTTTGTGAGCGCTCCGAACAAATTCACGGTACAGGGTGCGCATGACGCGCTGGTGCAGCTCTCCGGCACCTTCCGCACGCTTGCAGTCTCGCTCTATAAAATAGGCAACGACATCCGGCTGATGTCCTGCGGCCCGCGTGCCGGCTTCGCCGAATTGATGATCCCCGAGAATGAGCCGGGCTCGTCGATCATGCCGGGCAAGGTCAATCCGACCCAGGCCGAGGCATTGACGATGATCGCCGTGCAAGTGATGGCGGATGACGTCGCCGTCGGCTTCGGTGGTGCCAGCGGCTATCTCGAGATGAACGTCTACAAGCCGCTGATGATCCACAACCTCACGCATTCGATCACGATCATGACCGACGGCTGCACAAATTTCCGCAAGTTCCTGGTCGAAGGAACCAGGCCGAACGTGAAGAAGATCAAGGAATATGTCGACCGCTCCCTGATGCTGGTTACCGCGCTGGCGCCGGTGATCGGCTACGACAAAGCGTCCAAGATCGCGCATTACGCGATGGACAACGATCTCACCCTCAAGGCAGCGGCACTGAAGCTCGGCTTCGTCACCGAGCAGGAGTTCGACCGTGTCGTCGATCCCGCAAAGATGGTCAGGCCCTACGTCGCCAAGGGCATTGAACCCGCCAAGGCCAGCGTATCGGCACGCTAAGGAGCAGACACCATGATCCGATGCATCAAATTATGGACTGGCGCCGACCAGAAGTCGCATTTCGAAGAGGGCTTCATCGATCTCGAGCCCGGTGCGAGGGGCGACGCGCTGAGTGTCAAATTCCCCATCGCCTCGGCATCGTTCCATGAAACGGATGTGGATCCGAAACTTGGATGGCACCCGGATCCTGATCGGCAACTGGTGATCACGCTAAGCGGCGCCCTGGAGTTCGAGACGCCGGAGGGGCGATTTACGCTTCGCGCGGGCGACGTCCTCTTCACCGAGGACATAGGCGGAGCCGGCCATCATTGGAAAATGGTCGGCGCGGAGCCCTGGTGCCGTGTCTACACCGTCCTCGATCCCAAGACCGTCGTTCCCTTTAGGCCAGCCGCTACTGGTTAGGAAGCCTCGTTCGGGGAAGCCGCAAGCACCACAGGAGCAGACAGATGATACGATGTATACGTTTATGGACCGGCGATGACCAGAACTCCTACTTCGAGGAGGGGGTCATCGAACTCAAGTCAGGTCCGCGCGGCGATTGGCTCAGCGACAAACTCGCCGTGGCCACCATCTCCTTCCAGGAAACGGCATCGGGCGGCGCTTTCGCCTGGCACACCGCGCCGGTTCGGCAACTGGTGATCACGCTAAGCGGCACGCTGGACTTCCAGACGCGCGGCGGCGAGCATTTCCTTCTCCACCCCGGCAATATCCTGCTCGCCGAGGACACGGTCGGCTCCGGACACAGCTGGAAGCTGACCGACGATTCTTCCTGGCGTCGCGCCTATGTGGTCCTTCAGCCCGGTGCCGCGGTGCCGTTTCGCGCTCGCAAGCTGCAACGGGTTACGGCCTGATCAACGCGCGTGCGAAGAAAGCAAACCTCAATCAATATGAAAGACAAATCCGATGCAAAATACCTTCATTGACGAACCGGACGTCGTCCTCATCGGCGCCGGCATCATGAGCTCCACGTTTGGGGTCTTCCTGAAAGAACTCGAACCCTCGCTGACCATCGCGATGTTCGAGACCCTTGAGGATTGTGGCCTCGAAAGCTCGGAAGCCTGGAACAACGCCGGTACCGGTCACGCCGCCAATTGCGAGATGAATTACACACCCGAGCGGCCCGACGGGAGCGTCGACATCTCCAAGGCGCTGGAAGTCAATGTCGAGTTCGATCTGTCACGTCAGTTCTGGTCTTATCTCATCAAGCAGGGCGCGATCGCCGATCCGCGCTCGTTCATCCATCCCGTGCCGCATATGAGCTTCGTGCACGGCGGCAACGTCGCGTTCCTCACAAAGAGGTTCAAGGCGATGAGCGCGCACCACTGCTATTACGGCATGGAATACACCGAGGATCGACAAAAGATCGCGGAATGGGCACCGCTGGTGATCGAGGGCCGGGCCAGCGACGAGCCCGTTGCAGCGACGCGGATCATTACCGGCACTGACGTAGACTACGGGTCACTCACCCACCATCTGGTCCGGCATCTCGTCAGCCAGCCGGGCTGCAAGGTCCATTACCAGCACCGCGTCACTAACCTCGTCCGCGAGGACAATGGGCGCTGGCGCGTCGAAGTTCACGACCTCGATAGCGGCGAGAAGCGATCGGTGACGACAAAATTCGTCTTCATCGGCGCAGGCGGCGGCGCGCTGCCACTGCTGCAGAAATCCGGCATTCCCGAGGGCCGCGGCTATGGCGGCTTCCCGGTCAGCGGAATTTGGCTTCGCTGCGACGATCCCGAAATCAACAAGCGCCACCATGCCAAGGTTTACGGCAAGGCGGCGGTCGGCTCGCCGCCAATGTCGGTGCCTCATCTCGATACCCGGGTCATCGGCGGCCAGCACTCGTTGCTGTTCGGTCCCTATGCCGGCTTCTCGAGTAAATTCCTGAAGCATGGCTCGCTATTGGATTTATTCGAGTCGGTCCGGCCGGCCAATATCAAGCCGCTGCTGTCGGTGGCGCGCGACAATTTCGACCTCACGGAATACCTGATTGGACAAGTCCTTCAGTCCGAGAGTCATCGGTTGGCCGCGCTGGACGAGTATTTCCCCAACGCGAAGCCCGAAGACTGGAAGCTGCAAGTCGCGGGCCAGCGCGTTCAGACCATCAAGCCCGACGTCAAGCGCGGAGGCTTGCTGGAGTTCGGAACAGAACTCGTCGGCGCAGCGGATCACTCACTCGTCGCCCTTCTAGGTGCCTCGCCCGGCGCCTCCACTGCCGCATTCGTCGCGATCAACGTGCTGGAGAAATGTTTCGCGGGTGAGCTGACGGCAAGCGCGTGGCTGCCAAAACTGAGGGAGATCATCCCATCGTACGGCGTTTCGCTGATCGAGGATGCCAAGCTCCTTCAGAGTGTTCGCACGGAGACGGCGCAAGTTCTCAAGGTCGAGAACATTGATCCACCTGCTGGCGCCGGCCGTTCGCCGCCCAAGGCACAAAGAAAAATCCCAAGCCCACGGATGGAGAAGATTTAGTCATGGCCAAAACAGTCGCTGATCAATTTGCGGAAACTCTCGCGGCAGCTGGCGTCAAGCGGATCTATGGCGTCGTCGGCGACAGCCTGAACGGCTTGACCGATTCGATCCGCCGCCAGGGAAAGATAGAATGGGTGCATGTGCGGCACGAGGAGGTCGCAGCTTTCGCGGCCGGCGGCGAAGCGCATCTGACAGGCGAGCTTGCGGTCTGCGCCGGTAGCTGTGGACCGGGCAATCTGCACCTCATCAATGGCCTGTTCGATTGTCAGAGGTCGCGCCTGCCGGTGCTTGCCATTGCCGCGCAAATCCCGTCGGCCGAACTCGGCGCCGGATATTTCCAGGAAACCCATCCCGAAAACTTGTTCAAGGAGTGCAGTCACTATTGTGAGCTGATTTCGGGAGCCAACCAGATGCCCCGCGTTCTGGAGATTGCGATCCGGCAAGCGGTCGGCAATCGTGGCGTCTCGGTCGTGGTCATTCCGGGTGACGTGGCCCTTCAGCCCGCCTCGGACGCGCCGCCGCCGAAGGTAGCGGGGCTGCTGCCCAGGCAAGCGATTGCGGTGCCGGCACAAGTCGATATCGATCGGCTCGCTGCGCTTCTCAATAGCGATGGTCGAGTGACCATGTTCTGCGGATCGGGATGCGAAGGCGCGCATGATGAAGTCCTTGCGTTGGCCGATCGCCTGAAGGCCCCCATCGTACATGCGTTCCGCGGCAAGGAACATGTCGAGTGGGACAATCCATTTGACGTCGGCATGACCGGGTTGATCGGGTTCTCGTCGGGCTACTACGCCATGCTCGATTGCGACAT